>VFQT010002656.1_pt1 | contig 17858 bp, 15 predicted proteins | sample 3512381 | NCBI WGS metagenome assembly VFQT01 (sample SAMN10412376, study PRJNA504923) | tailings metagenome | isolation source: Relicate 2 Philex TSF3 active mining site | place: Philippines: Tuba, Benguet | collected 2017-08-29
AAATATAAACAAAAATGATGCTCAGCATTACATAGCTACACAAAAAAAAGATGCAATCATTGCAGGCTTGATTGAAGACGTAAAAAACATTACATACATAAAGGACATAAGCGGCTCCTATAGTTTTCAACCTAGCAGTATTTAATTTAATCAAAAGACACAAAATGCTTAACAAAACAAATAAAAATCAAGATACATTTAAATACATGGCAGTAATTGAATATGACGGAACAAATTTTTGCGGCATGCAGATGCAAAAAAACCATCCAAGTGTAGAGGGCGAAATTGTAAAAGCATTACAAATTATCACAAGAGAAAAAGATATTTTTATCAATTTTGCAGGTAGAACAGATGCGGGGGTTCATGCCTTTGGTCAGGTTATTAGTTTTACATTTAATCAAAACCCATTGGACGGAGCCAAACAAAAACAAATCAGCGACTACAGAATATTTGCAGGATTGAACTTTTTTTTAGCCCCAAAGGGCATATCAGTTATAAAACTTGATAGAGTACACCCAGATTTTGATCCACGCAAAGATGCCTTGGAGCGTAGCTATGTGTACAAAATAACAAACAGAAGGGCGCCTATAGCCGTTGACAAACTACGCAAATGGCATGTTCCTTACGATTTAGACATAGACAAAATGCGTACTGCAGCTAGCTATTTTATAGGCAGGCACGACTTTACAAGCTTTAGAAGTACCGAATGCACAGCCCCAAATCCAATTCGTAGCATAAATAAAATTGAAATAGTGCAAAACGGATCCGAAATTGAAATCTATATCTACGCACGCTCTTTTTTACACAAAATGGTTCGTAACATCGTAGGAACCCTCGTAGAAATCGCTCACAACAAACAACTTGCACCAAATGTGATACAAAACATACTTAAGGAAAGAAATCGCTCTAAAGCGTTTATAACAGCTCCAGCACACGGTCTGTATTTTTTAAATGTTAAATACTAAAAATTCTACTCAAAACAATTATTTTCCACTACCTGACAAACAGAGTCTTTTGTGGCAAATAAATACTCAATTAAAACCTCCGCCAAAGCAAGTTTAACCCTTAAATGATAATCGTTCACAAACAAAAAATCTTGCTCTCTTGCATTTAGCAAAAAAAAATCACTATCACCTTGGTTAAACCTCTCAATCTCAGCATCTAACAAATTTTTAGAAATCACAACCTCCTGCCCAGTGTTTATAAAGACCTCTTTAAGTTCTTTTATCTTCGCCTCCATATTGTTAAGCTCCGACTTAATTGTATCTTGTAAAAATTTTAAATCATTTTTCAATATCTTATTTTCGGATTTAACCTTACTATACTTACCAATTTGCTTTTTGTTTTCAATTGGTATACTGATATTTACACCAATTTTATTTAGCCTATCTCTTTTTTCCAAAGCAGACGACCCATAATCCACTGATGTTTCAAAGACAAAGTCAACACTTGGCAATATATCGTTTTGTACAAGTTTAACTCTAACATCACCCTGCTTTATAATTTCTTTAGCCATTAAAACATCAAGCCTATTTAAAGCAACATAATCCTTACTTTTGTCAATAGTATCAAAGTTAAAACTATTAACAAAATCCTCGTCTGTTAGATTAAAATCAATAATTTCTTCCGGATTACCAACATCACCATTAACATCCCTTAGGTACAAAGACAGAGAAACGGCAGAGCTAAAATACTCTCTTTTGATATTTTCCAACAAGGACATCCTTCTTAAAACAACTCTAAAACTTTCCTCTTGTGCTATTTTAGGCTTATCGCCATTTTTTACTTGCTGAGCTATAGATTCATTACGCTTTTTAGCAATATCCAGCTGCTCCTCGTAAAGATTTAAAATTTTACGCAGATAAAAAAACTTCCAATAGGACTTTCTAGCATCGTTCTTCACCTGAGCTACAACAAGTTTATTACTAAGGTTAGATAAACCTGATTCTATTTTTGCAATCTTATTTGCAGCTATTCTTTCATTAATTAAAAAACCTCTTAATATTGAAAACTCAAATCCAAACAAAGCCCTACCATCGGTTCCAGTATTATAGTAGTTATTTACCTCAGGATAAACTCCATTTTGTGACAGAGTGTAGCCAGAATAAAGATTAGCATTTAAAAAACCAATTGGTTTTACAAGCTTACTTTCAAGATAGCCATAATCCTTGTAATATCCAGACAAAAATTGCTTTTGTTTAATATTAAGTTTAGAGTCAAACTCGCCCCTTGCCTCGGTAAGTTTAGCTTCCGCAATTCTTATCTTTTCCTCTGAGTTGTAAATTTTAGGGTAATGCTTTAAAGATGAATGCACAACAATCGCCTCATTTAAATCAACTGCAAAAGCATTGCAAGACAAAACTAAAGGCAATATAAAGCGGGTTAAAAATCTATTTTTTATTATTTTTTTCATCATGGTTCTTTAAAAATAAATAACTATCAGGCTCCATAGGAAAGCCATTTAATTGCCTCCACATCTCGTAACCTAACGAAACTCTATTCATAGTTATCCACGCAATAACCCTAGTTCCTTGTTTTATATATTTCATATCTGGCCACGGAGAGTCGTTTGGGTCTGGGGTTACAAACACTCTAAACATTCCATTGTCAGAAAGTGCACCATCAACAACATTAACAATTCCGCCAAATGTACCAAGCGATGTTGATGGCCATCCAGGTATCCTTAACGCTGGCCAACCTTCAATTTGTATTCTAACCTTCCTTCCTTCGTGAATTAAAGGAACATCTATTGGTTTTACAAATATTTCTATCACTGGCTTTGTAATTTTTGGAACAAATTTTGCAATAACTTCACCTGGGTAAACATAGCTTGAAGCAGATTTAGATTGAGAATTTAGCAAGTAACCATCCTTAGGTGCAACAACAAGCTGAGACCTTTGTCTTGCAAGCTTAACCTCGGTTTGTATCAATTTAACTTTAATTTCTTTTTCATATGCAGAATTTTTTTGATATTCAATTTTCGCTTTTTCAAAATCCTTACGAGAAGTAAGACCTTTTTTATACAAATCACTTTGCCTTTGATAGTTTAACATCAATGTCTGCGTTGTTAAAGACATATCTTTTAACTGGCTTTTAACAGCATTAAGTTCGCTTTCCAACTTTAAAATCAACTCTGGGTCGTTATCCGATATTTCTGCTATATTGTCGTTTTTCTTAACAAAAGACCCATCTTTTGCATACCATTTTACAATTCTACCACCAACCATAGCCGTAATATCCTGCACTCTATCTTCTTGGTTGTAAGCAATAATTTTACCATTACCCTTTGAAGTCTGATACCAAGGAACAATAAACAACGCAAGTATCAATAACAAAACAAACAAAAAGACAATTTTAAGTAATTTTTTATAAAAATTAGGAAAGGCACCCTTTGAACCATCGCAAACAAAATCATCATCAATCCCCAAAAAACAATCACTGATTTTTTTAGAAGAATTTAGCATGTCGTATATATTTTTTAAATTTTTCGTAAAATCACCAAATGTTGCAAATGTTAAGGAAAATATAACCTCAGATGCTAAAAATTGCGGTATAGTAATATAACCCTTTAAAGCTAGATAGCCTGACGTTAAAAGAAATATCGCAGTTGCAAAAATATAAAGTATTAAAAATATTATATTTTGACTAAATATAATATTAAAATAATTTGTTTTTCTTTTATAATACTCTGCAAGCATGCTTTGTAAGTGCTTTTCTTCATTTTGATAAATAGAATCTTTTTGTATTAAAGATCCTATTTGATATCTTATATCGTATTCCCTTCGGCACAGCATAATCGATCTTGGTAAAAAAAACTTAAATACCAACATCACCGTAAAAAACAAAAAAATATTAAAAAACAAAAATGAAATATGATAAAAAGCAGTTATAACAAGACCTATAAAAAACTGCTGAATAAGTAAAGTTGTACTAAAAATAAAATTACCTAAGTACTGAATTAAACTAAAAACCTCCGAATAGGACATTAATACCTCATTTTGCTTTAGTGAATTTTTGTTATTTAAATATATTGATATAATTTTATTTGACTTATTTATAAAAAAAATCTTTTCAAAATAAGAAAATGCAACAATCTGAATTAGTTTTAACAAAACATAAAAAGCTAGAAAAAATATCAAACAAAATGTAATAACAAGTATTGGTAAAACTGATGCATTTGCAACAATTTGCCCCGATATATACTGAATTGACAAAGGTAGAGTTATGTTAAATAAACTAGCAACCAATCCATACAATGCAACAACTATAAGTATTCTTTTGTCACTTTTAATAAGATTAAAAAAGACATATGAATAATCCCTAAGCGAAACTCTACCCATCATAAATTAAAAATAAACAATAGAATCTTTACAATAAATTCAATTTAAGGTTACGCCTTCCACCAAACACCTATCAATCAACACTAAAAAACAAGAAACAATCTAAATTGGATATAAATCTACAATCTAATTTTACAAATTGATTTAATATTTAGTAATAAAATTTTTATTCTAAAAAAGTGTTAAGACTTCATTTTAATTGACTTCACAACCTCATTAAAATCAATTGTTCCACGTAGAACTTTTTCACGAGCATCGTCAAACATTGATAAAAAATTTTTTCCAAAAAGATATTTCTTAAACTCACTTCTTGTTGCTGACCTATAAAGCAAATCATCAATATTATCATCAAACTCTAAAACCTCACCTATAACAGACCTACCCCTATAACCAGTTCCATCACAATTGTCACAGCCTTTAGGAGAGCAAACATTTGAATCTTTAATTTCCTCGTCACTTAAATTAAAGGCATCAATCATCACTCTATTTGGCCTAACTGTAACTTTACAAGATGGACATAAAATCTTAACAAGTCTTTGTGAAACGACAGCAACTATATTACCCACCAAAGATTTAACATCGCCACCTATATCGCTAAGCCTTTGTATAGAACTAATACAATCTATTGCATGAACGGTTGAAAAAACTTTATGACCAGTCATTGACATCTTTACTGCAGCATGTAATGTTTCCGCGTCCCTTATCTCACCTATCAATATTATATCAGGATCCTGTCTTACAAGCGCCCTCATTCCAGCTTCAAATGTCAAACCAACTGCTTCATTGATATTTGTTTGCCTTATATTTGGTAAATTATATTCAACTGGGTCCTCAAGTGTCATTATATTAACATCTGGTTTGTTTAAAATATTTAGTATTGAATACAGTGTTGTTGTTTTACCACTACCAGTTGGCCCAGCAACAACAACAATACCATCTGGCTTTAAAACAGCTTTTGAAATCTGATTTAAATTTAACCTTGAAAAACCAAGTCCGTCAATACTAAGTAATCCACTTTTTTTATCCAAAAGTCTAATAACTATATTTTCACCATGAACAGTTGGATGTATTGACACACGGCAATCGATAATCCTTTCAAAAACTTTCACACTTATTTTGCCATCTTGAGGTCTTCTAGTTTCGGCTATATTCATTCCAGCCAAAACCTTGACTCTAATAAGTATGTTGTTCCAATATTTTTTATGTAGATTTTTTATTATTTTCAAATCTCCGTCAATTCTATACCTAAGCCTAACAAAAGATTCCTCTGGTTCTATATGTATATCCGATGCATTCTTTTTTACAGAATCAACAAATATGGCGTCAATCAATTCAATAATAAACTCAATTGGTATACCTATTCCGGTATTTATTTTGTGTTTTTTAACATCTTCATCGTAGTTAGATATACTTACCTTTGTGATCTTATCTATCACATCGTCAAGCTCATCTTTATCATTAAATATCAAATCAATCTTTTCAACTATTGAAGATTGGTCGCTTTTAACAATAACAAACTTACTACAATCGGTAAAAAAAACAGTCAATACTGGCATTATTTCCGATTCTTCAAAGTAATCAACAGCAACATAAAGACTCTCATTGTTTATCCTAAATGGTAAAAAGCATTTTTCTTTTATAATTTCATATGGAACCCTTTTTAGAACATTTTTATCAACCGTTTCTCGTAAAATGTCAACGCTACCACCTAAGCTTATCTTTGATGATGTTGAGTTTGTTTTATTTAATATAAAATCAAAATCATCACTTGTTAAAAAACCAAGATTTTGACAAATATCTCTAATGGAAGCAGAACTTTCTGAATTATACAGAATTTCCTCAAGTAATATCTCTACCTTATCAGCTGTAAGCCTTTCGGAGTCTATAGCTGAGAGTATAAATTTTTTATCATTTTCATCAATTGAAAAATCTCCACCATCTTCAATATCGTCAATCATTTGAAGTATCTTTTTTTTATTGATGCTTTTTTTTAAATCTGGTGAATTTGTAGCTTCCAAATTGTATTCAAAATCATCCATCTTTTTTTAAATAAATTAAGAAATTAAATTAAGAACAAAATCCCTAAAGCTCAATTGATTAATTTTTAAACCACCCCTATTAAAAGATGTTAAAAAATGAGTACTACATTCCATATGAAGATCATTTTTTTTATAAGAATAATCTTCTTGGGAATTTTTTAATTCTTGGTTAAAATTGTAATGAAAACACTTTAATGTCGTTGTAACCGAATCTAATTTTATAAGTTCTATAGGTGTAATTTTAGATGATATATCAGGTGATAAAACGACATCAAAAAAACTTCTTTTTAAAACATCTTTGTTTGCAGAGTTAATATTGTTAACACATGTATTAACAATTGAAAATACATTTCTCTGTATAACATCATATGTGTCATGTAAAGTTTTATTATCTAAAGAAAAATGATTATCACTATCACCACCTATTCCAGACCCGTGAACACTCTGATTAAACTTAACAGCTATATCAAAAACATCCTCAGCATCGCCATATTGAATATCAAGATACTGAGATATTTGCTCAAGTATATTGACAAAACCAACATCTATCGTATCAAAAAAACAAAAACAATCCCCTCTGAAAACCAACAAAGTTGAAAAATCACTACCTATGTAAAGAACAGACTTCCATGAATTAACATCAAAATTTTCAGATTTCTCAAAAACACAAAGAGCTGTTAAAGCAATTGAATTTATTGTCTTTAATATATTAACACTACATTCATTTAGTATGTATTTGATACTATTAAACACAACGCTATCAAAACCCATCATTGTAATACCCATTAAAAACTTAGTACAAGACATATCATATGGTATGTAAAAGTGTAAAGATGTATCGTCCAAAACGACATATGAAGGTTTTATTGCAAAAACTTCAAAATCCTCCGTTAGGGATATTTCTTTTGCTTTCTGCTCAAGTTTTAAAATATCTTTTTTTGAAATCTGAGATTGAGTTTGTAGATTTTTTTCTATTTCTATTGTCTTAAATTCCGTTCTACAGTCGTCCAAAACTAATATAAAATCAGTAATTGAATTTTGAATAAAAGATTCGGCTCTTTTTAAAATATCATAAATGATAGATTTTAAATCTTTTGCATTAACAATAGACATTCCAGTACTAAAGCAACTAACTTCATTCTGGTCGTAATACACAACATTACCAAGGTATCCCAAAACAAGAATTGATATTTTTTTATTGTTTAGAAAAAGATAGTTAGTAAAAGCCCTCATCTTAAAACAAAAAACCTTTAAAAATTAATCAAAATCTCAACCCGTTAATAAAATCTTTAGCTAAAATAATTCCCCTATCTTTTGGCTGTATGGAAATTGGTTTAATAAAACCATTATTACACTCAATATCAATATAGCTACTTTTTACATCACTTATTTCAGCTTTAATTATCTTAAAGAATGAATTTTTAAATTCAAACTTTAAATAACCAAAGTTTGCAAATGCTTTAATTTTTAAAAAAACATTCTCCTTTGTTAAGCTAATTGCCTGCTCCTTGTTTAGAATAAGTTCTGCTTTTTTAACCTTAGGTGCAAACGATGCCAAGCTATCGTCCTGCTTTGCAAATGTAATACTTTTACCATTATGGTAATTTTGTAAAAAATCAACAATCAATGAAGCTGAAAGATTTGAAAGAAAAGAGCTTAAGTGAATTGAGTTTTCAAAAACATCTATATTTACATCGTCGGATTTAAAAACAATATCTCCAGCATCCATTTTTTCGTTCATTTTTATAAAACAAACAGATGTTGTTCTATCTCCGTTCTCAATACACCTCTCAATCGGTGCAGCACCCCTATACATAGGCAATGAAGATGGGTGTATATTTAAAGAAAACACACTAGGGGTATCTAATATATACTTTGGTATAATAATTCCGTAACAAACAACTATTAAAAAATCTAGATTTAAAGATTTTAAAAACAACTCATCATCTAATGTAAATTTAGTTGGGGTTTTTATTTTGCTTTCATGTAAGAAATTTAATGCAAAATCATGTACCTTTGTTTTTTTTAACTTCATTCCCCTGCCGCAAGGTTTTGGTGGCTGAGTGTATAAACATTCAATCAAAAATTTCTCACTTAAAGATTTGATAACGGGTAAAGCAAAATCACCAGATCCAAAAAAACCTATTTTTAACATATTATATTCTTATATCTATATTGTTATTTAGTAAGTATTTTTTCAATTTTAATATTTCAATATCTTTAAAATGAAAAACACTTGCCGCCAAAGCTGCGTCAACCTTTGTTTTTTTGAAAACATCTAAAAAATGACACTCTATTCCAGCACCTCCAGATGCTATAACCGGTATTGTTAAAGCTGAAGAAATTTGATTATTTATAAATATATCAAAGCCATTTTTACTTCCATCACTATTTATTGAGTTTAGCAAAATTTCACCAGCACCAAAATCTTGGCACCTTAAGGCGAAATCTAATGGATTTAAAAAACAACACTCCCTACCACCTTTGGTGTAAACATAATAATTTCCATCGTTATGCTTTTTTACATCTATAGAAACGACAGTAGCCTGAGAGCCAAAGTTTAAAGCAACACTTCTAACTATATTAATGTCTTTAACTGCGGCCGAACCAATGGAAACCTTATCAGCGCCACATTTAATTATTTTTTTTGCATCGTCTAAACTTCTAACCCCCCCTCCTACGCAAAATGGTATTGAGCACTTTTTGGCAACATTTTCTATTATGTTGTAAAGCGAACTTCTGTTATCACTTGTTGCAGTTATATCAAGTAAGCACAATTCATCAGCCCCAGATCTATCATAAAGCATACAAAGCTCAACTGGGTCACCTGCATCAACCAAGCCTTCAAAAGATATACCCTTTACAACTCTTTCGTTATCTATATCTAAACATGGAATTATTCTTTTTTTTAACATATATAAGATAAATCAAAATAAAAACAATGTTCTACGTGGAACAAAACATTAAAATAATAAAAATACAATTCTATTGTTTTAATGTTTTAAATTTATTAAAATGTTCTACGTGGAACATTTGTTTATTTCAATATGAGTGATGATTTATTTAAATTTTTAAAAGATGTAACTAGAAATAATTTTGATAAAAAAAATACTAAAAAAGTTTATGACACATTTAGTAATTTTTTTTCTGGTTACGAAAAAAACATAAAAGATATTTTTACAAAAGGTTGTTTAATTGATAATTTTTCACAAACAGAAATTATTTTAAACGGTATTTCATTTACATCTTTTTGCGAACATCATATGTTACCATTTAATGGGTTTATAACAATAGCTTATCTTCCTGATAAATTTATAGTTGGATTTGATAGGTTGATAAATTTAACTGAGGTTATGTCATCAAGATTAAATCTTCAAGAAAGGTTAAATCAAAATATTTTAGATTCTTTGGTTGAATTTTTAAAGCCAAAAGCTGCATATGTTAAGATAGAGGCTAAGCATCAATGTATATGCTCCAGAGGTTATTTAAAAAACGAATCTAATGTTGTAACTAGGTCGGTCTACAACGAAAATTACACTTGGTAAGTCTGTTATGTTTTTTTATTGTTCCACGTGGAACAATTGGTTTTTTTAGAAAAAGTTTGCAAATATTAATCTTTAAATTTAAAATATTTTCTCTTTGTGTTTATTAATTCTTTAATGTTTTTTATATCTAATTATCTGTGTTAGTGGTTCAAAAGTTTGGTGGCACATCAATGGGTAGTCTTGACAGAATAAGGAATGTTGCTAGCAAAGTTGTTAAGGAATATTTGGAAAACAACAGTCTTGTTGTTGTTGTATCTGCAATGTCTGGTGAGACAAATAGATTAGTGGGTTTGGTTAAAGATTCTTGTAAGATATTTGGTAAAAACGGAATAACTGACGATGTTTTATCTGAGTACGATTCAATAATATCAACTGGTGAGAATGTTTCTGCTGGTTTGCTTGCTTCAATGTTGTGTTTAATGGGTTATAAGTCTAGGTCTTTTAATGCTTGGCAGCTTGGTTTTTTAACAAACGACTCATTCTCATCTGCGTCAATAGAGAGTATAGAAACTAATATTTTGAATGATTTTATAAAGGAAGGAGGAATACCCATTGTTACCGGCTTTCAGGGTTTTAGTAAAAAAGCAAATAGAGTTACAACTATAGGCAGAGGTGGGTCCGATACGACTGCCGTTGCTATAGCTGCAGCTTTAAAAGCTGACAGATGCGATATATATACCGATGTTGATGGGGTTTATACATGTGACCCAAGGGTTGTAAAGAATGCAAAAAGACTTAATGAAGTTGGTTTTGAGGAGGTTGTTGAAATGGCATCTTCTGGGGCAAAGGTTCTTCACACTCGCTGTATCATTATAGCTATGAATTACGGCGTTGTAACTAGGGTTTTATCTAGTTTTAGTGAGGATAATTCGGGTGGAACTATATTAAAGAAAGATTCTGATATTATGGAAAAAAAAGTTGTTACCGCTGTATCCATTGATTCAAATGAGGTGCAGATTGCTTTGTTTGGCGTTGTTGATAGACCTGGGGTATCTTCGGCTGTCTTTAAACCGCTTGCTGATTTAAATATTAATGTTGATATGATAGTTCAGTGTCCTAGTTATGGTCAAACTGGTAAAACTGATTTGGCTTTTACTATTAATAATGCGGATTTACATAGGGCAATTGAATGTATAGAGAGGCACAAAGATACAATAGGTTATGATAAACTTGATGTCAAAGATGGTGTTTCAAAGGTTAGCGTTATTGGTGCTGGCATGAAAACTCACCCAGGTGTTGCAGCTAAAGCTTTTGATGTTATGTCGGCCGAGGGTATTAATATAATTGCAATTTCTACATCTGAGATAAAAATTTCAATGCTTATAGACCTAAAGTATACCGAGCTTGCAGCTAGAGCTTTGCACGATGGATTTGAACTTGGTAATTAGTTTGTGATAATCATTTTAAAAATAATTGACAAAATAAAATTTATAAAACTTAATTTTTATTGGAATTGTTATATTTTTTAAAGGTTTTTTGCTTTTTATATGACTCAATCATTGGCTTCAGATTCTTCTTTGAATTATCAGGTTACAAAAAGCTCTACTGACGAGATATTAAAAGAAATTAGAGATAGGTTAAAAAAGAAAAACGATTTACAATCTCGTAATCAAAATCAATCTGAAAGTGAATCTTCTTCGTCTAAAGTTATTCAGTATCCTTTTTTAGGTCAAAAAAATAACAAAAATAACGAAACAAGACAAGTTAGTAACAGTAACCAAGTTAATAATTTTAATCAAAATTCGGCAAGTGAGGTAGTTGATGATAAAGAATCCGAAGACGAACTTGAAAATAAAGCATTAAGTAGTGCCTACAAAAGATTTGGTGATACAAAAGTTAGCGATGATGTTAATAAGTTAAAAAAGGTAAATGAAAAACACCAAAACAATCAATTAGCTAAAATTAATTACAAAGATGGCTTTGCAGCTGATACCGTAAAGGATTTAGGTATTTTAAATAGCGATACTTATGAAAATATATCAAAGAGGCTAGATGATGCAATAGCTCATTTTGATGCAGTTGCCCATCACAAGGTGGAATCTATAGATGCAAACAAAGATTATTCGGAGTATAAGGATTCTTGGCAATTTAGAAGTGGTTTTACAATGGAGGATCTTGCTATTGAAGCAATGCTTCCAATGGTTAAAAAGTGGATAGATGAAAATCTTGAGTCTATAGTTACTGATATTGTTGAGCAGGAGATTAAGCTTATGTTTGAAAAAAGATCTCAATTTAAAAATCAATCGGGTAATTAGTTATTTTTTTATTATTTAATTTATATTTACGGTGTTTAAAAAAATTTTATCTTTTACTTTAATTTCCTCTGTTTCACTATCTTGTGTTGCGGCAATGCCAAGCGACGAAGATTTTAAAAAAGCATTTTCTTTTAACCACGGTTCTTACGAATCTAGTCCTTTTAGTGGTAAGGTTTCTGTTTTTAATTGGAACTCTGATGAGGGTATAAAAAGACTGGAAAGAAGTAAATTTAAGGGTGATTTTTACAGATTGGCTCATAACTTTAGGCCCCAAGAGTTTCCTTCTACATGTGGTGTTGCAACGGCAGTAAGTGTTATTACTGCAATTTATGAACTAAACAACAAGGAAATGCCACTTGTGCTTTCTGTGCCAATTAAAATAGGTGAAAAGACATATGGTCTTGATTATAAAATATTTAACGAGACAAACTTTTTAAACGAAGCAACCGATAAGGTTATAGACAGAAGAGCTATAAAGATGCAAGCTCGTCACAACAAAACAGGCGAATTTGCTGGTGGAATAGATATGGAAGAGTTAAAAAATGTACTATCTACATATGGAGTTAAGGCTAATGTAACCCAGGTTAAGGAATTCTCTGAAAAGGGTGTTGTTGCGTTTAGGTCTTTAGTAAAAGATGTTGTTAACTCAAAGGATAAGTTTGTTATTGCAAACTTTAATAGAGCGTATCAAAATATTTTTATAGGTGGACACTTTTCACCCATAGTTGCCTTTGATGAGGAGAGTGATTCAATTTTAATTCTTGATGTTGCGGCTCATAAAAATCCTTGGATATGGGTTGGTTTGTCCGATTTTTACCACTCGATGAATAGTTCAACCTACTCGGGTAAAGACTACAGAGGTTATATGGTTATAGATACCAAGCTTGTGAGGTAAAAATGGTTTTGGTAAAATCTTTGGACTTGCCTAATATAAAGGGCGATTATAGGGAAAATTTTGACCTATCTAAGTCATCTTGGTTTGGGTGCGGAGGAAAATGTGATGTTTTATTTAAGCCTTTTGACGACGAAGATTTAAATAGGTTTTTGTCTTTAGTTGACAAATCTGTGCCAATTTACGTTCTTGGTGCAATGTCAAATACTTTAGTTAGGGATTTGGGAATAAATGGGGTCGTTATAAAACTTGGTAAAAATTTTACATCCATAGAAGAATCTAACAATGTTATCAGTTTTGGATCCAGTGTTTTAGATGTTAATGCTGCAAATTTTGCTTTTGAAAACTCAATTAAAGGTTTTGAATTTTTAATTGGCGTACCTGGTACAATAGGCGGTAATATCATAATGAATGCTGGTTGTTACGGTGGTGAGATAAGTGATAGATTTTTATCATGCACAGGCTTTGACTTAAATACAGGAAGTTATAGAGTGTTAACAAAAAAAGATGTAAATTTTAAATATAGAAGCTCTTCCATTAAGGATATTGTAATTACAAGAGCTGATTTTATTTGCGAAAGAGCTGACAAAAGTGAAATAGAGTCCAAAATGAGAGATGTGAACTTAAAGCGAGAGCAGGCTCAGCCTTTAAAACAAAAAACATGCGGTAGTACTTTTAAAAATCCCGAAGTTTCAACTCTAAATCCATCTGGTAAAAAAGCTTGGCAGTTTGTAAAAGATGCTCTTAATTTAATGCCGCAAAGCGAAACAAAAATTGGTGGGGCTTTTTTCTCATCAAAGCATTACAATTTTATGATAAACGATGGTACCGCAAAGGCATCTGATGTAGAAATACTTGGTGAGATTGTAAGAAGTAAAGTATTTGAGACCTACGGCATTAACCTAGAATGGGAAATAAAAATTATAGGTAATAAGTGATTTAGTTTAAAATATCAGCCCAAAGTTTAGTTTGGTATTTTGTAAAGTTTGACTTTTTTTGTTTCTTGTTAAAATTTTATCAAAAAAAATATTTAATTGTTGAAAAAATGATATGTGTATTTTATACTTTATAGGCTAGTTTTTTAGCAAGGCTTAAGTTGTTATAAATATATATCTTGTTGCTATGTCTATTGATATTATAGTTCCTCCTCTTGGCGAGTCAGTGCAGGAGGCTACAGTTTTGTCTTTTACAAAAAAAGTTGGGGACTCTGTCAAGGCCGATGAATTAGTTGTTGAGCTTGAAACTGAAAAAGTAACTCTTGAAATAAACGCTCCAGCAAACGGCACAATATCGGAGCTTATGGTGCACCCGGGGGACACTGTTAGGGTGGGTCAAATAATAGGTAGAGTGGCAGAAGGTGCCGCAGTAAAGGCTGAAGTTAAAAGTGATGTTGCAAGCCAAGTTGCAAGTGGATCATTTGCAAACTTAAGTCAACAACCAAATCAAACCTTTTCACCTGCTGTTAATAGAATTGTTAATGAAACATCGATTGACACATCAAATCTTGTTGCAACCGGCAAAGATGGAAGACTAACTAAAGGTGATGTTTTGTTTCCGGTTCAGGCAAATACATCGGTGCAAAATAATCAAAATTGTCAAAAACAATCGTGTGAGCGCGAAACTATTGTAAAAATGACAAAACTACGCCAAACAATTGCTCGTAGACTTAAGGAATCTCAAAATACAGCAGCTATATTAACAACATTTAATGAGGTTGATATGACGGCTGTTATGGCAATGAGAAACGAATATAAAGATGTTTTTGAAAAAAAGCACAAGGTAAAACTTGGCTTTATGTCGTTTTTTGTAAAAGCTGTTACTAACGCCCTTATTGAAATACCAGCTGTAAATGCCGAGATAAAGGGTGATGAAATAATCTACAAAAACTACTGCGACATAGGCGTTGCAGTGGGTACTGAAAAAGGTCTTGTTGTACCAATTATAAGGGACGCTCAAGATATGAACTTTGCACAAATTGAAAAAACAATCTACAACTATGGTATTAAAGCAAGGGACGGTCAGCTTGATATGAAGGATATGGCAGGTGGAACATTTACAATTTCTAACGGCGGTGTTTATGGCTCTTTGCTTTCAACTCCAATTATCAACCCTCCTCAGTCCGGTATACTTGGTATGCATAAAATACAGGAAAGACCAGTTGTGGTTAATGGCAAAATAGAGATTAGAAGTATGATGTATATAGCCCTATCCTACGACCATCGTATTATTGACGGTAAGGAAGCTGTGACTTTTTTAGTAAAAGTTAAAGAGGCTATTGAAGACCCTAAAAGACTTGTTCTTGATGTTTAATTGTTAGCAAAATTTATAAATTATTATTGTTTTATTTATGGCTGAAATTAGCGAAATTTCATCAATTTTAACCAGAGCATTCTCAGGTTTAGCTATTGATATTACTGCTGAGGAATCTGGAGATGTTATATCTTTTAAAGATGGTGTTGCATCTGTTAGCGGATTAAGCAAGGTTTTTTCTGGTGAGCTTATTGAGTTTGCATCTGGTGGGCTTGGTATTGCTTTAAACCTTGAAGAGGACTTTGTTGGTGTTGTGGTTCTTAGCGGTGTTGAAGGCGTTAAGGAGGGTGATACTGCAAAAAGAACCGGCAAACTTGCAACCGTGCCAGTTGGAATGGAGCTTTTAGGTAGAACCCTAGATGCACTTGGTAATCCAATAGATGGTCTTGGCGAAATAAAAGCAAAGCAAAATTTTTTAATAGAGAGGATAGCACCTGGCATAATCGAGCGTAAGTCTGTACATGAGCCTCTTTTTACAGGTATTAAGTCAATAGACTCACTTATACCAATCGGTAGGGGGCAAAGAGAGCTTATTATTGGTGACAGGCAAACTGGTAAAACCGCAATAGCTATTGACACAATAATAAATCAAGCTAAAATCAACGATACTCTTGAAGACGAAAAGCAAAAAGTCTACTCGGTTTATGTTTGCATAGGTCAAAAAAAATCAACTCTTGCAAGAACCATTAAAACACTTGAAGATGCAGGTGCTTTAAAATACACAATTATAGTTTCTGCAACAGCATCGGACTCTCCAACTTTGCAATTTTTAGCCCCTTATACAGGCTGTGCAATTGGTGAGTTTTTTAGAGACAACGGCATGCACGCTCTTGTTGTGTACGACGACCTATCAAAACAAGCTGTTGCATACAGGCAAATCTCTTTATTGCTCCGCAGGCCACCAGGGCGTGAGGCTTACCCAGGTGATGTATTTTACCTACACTCAAGATTGCTTGAAAGGGCTGCAAAAATGAGTGATGAAAAAGGTGCAGGCTCCCTAACCGCATTACCTATTATAGAAACTCAAGCAGGTGATGTATCAGCTTACATTCCAACAAATGTAATATCTATAACGGATGGTCAGATATTTTTGGAAAGCGACCTATTTTACAAAGGGGTAAGGCCAGCCGTAAATGTTGGTATTTCGGTATCCCGTGTAGGTTCTGCAGCTCAAATTAAAGCAACAAAGCAAGTTGCCGGCACTTTAAAGCTGGACTTGGCACAGTATAGGGAGCTTGAGGCATTCTCGCAATTTGCCTCCGACCTAGACGATGCAACAAAGCAGGTGTTGTTTAAAGGTGAAAAACTTGTTGAAATACTAAAACAAGACCAATACTCTCCTCTGCCAGTTGCAGAACAGGTTATTGTGCTATTTGCAGCAACAAACAACTACCTTAAAACCATTCCGCTTAATAAGGTAAGGGATTTTGAAAGAGTTTTGCTTAATAATTTTCGCTCATCTCACAAGGATATTCTTGCGGAAATTACAAAAACAAAACAACTTTCACCAGAGCTTATAGCTAGCATTAAATCAATTCTTGCTAGCCTTGTTGAAGGTTTTGTTTTAAAGATATAATTAGTTAAATTACTTTATTTTGGTAAGATGTCAGTAAAAAAAGTTGCAAAAAAAACTCAGGTTAAAAAAGCTACAAATCAAAACAACGACCATGATCAGCTTGCACCAGCAAATAAAATACCTGTTGCAAAATGGATGGTTGAAAACACATCTTTAACATTTAACCAAATTGCCCTATCTACCGGTCTTGATATAATTGAGGTAAAGGCAATTGCGGACGGGTTTGCTGGCAACTCCGCCCCAAATGTCAACCCAGTGTTAAGAGGCTACTTTTTGGAAGAAGATATTAAAAAAGCCGAGCAAGACCAAGTGTCTATACCAAGTTACATTCCAAATGTAACATCTCTTTTTACGATATCAAACAAGGCTTCAAAGTCCAAGTACACTCCTGTTGTTGTTAGATACAACCGCATTAGTGCTGCAATGTGGATTTTTAACGAGTTTCCTAAGGTGCCTGCCCCAAAGGTTATTAAGTTTTTGTCCATAGCTAAAAACATTGCTGAGTCTATTAAATCTAAAACATACAAAAATGTCTACAACTTGGAGGCTAAAGACCCAGTTCTTTTAAACCTTTGCACTACAGAGGAACTAGCTGCCTTTACCGATGAAAACAAATCTTATAAAATTACTAATTAGGTAGATATTTATTTTGTTTTTAACCACTAATGGCATTGTTAATTATTTTGGGGTAAAGATATATTACCATAAATGAATATTTGGAACATATTGGATTTGCTAAGAATTTAATTCGTTTTATTGATTTTTGCTATTATGTTGTTTTTTTTAGATACTGCTGATATTAAGGAGATTGAAAGGCTTAACTCCTTTGGTATAATTGACGGTGTAACGACAAACCCAAGTATTATTGCAAAGTCTGGGCTTGATTTTAAAGACGCAATAG
>VFQT010002657.1_pt1 | contig 17840 bp, 20 predicted proteins | sample 3512381 | NCBI WGS metagenome assembly VFQT01 (sample SAMN10412376, study PRJNA504923) | tailings metagenome | isolation source: Relicate 2 Philex TSF3 active mining site | place: Philippines: Tuba, Benguet | collected 2017-08-29
TGTTTTATTAACAGCTCTTGCAGCAAAAAAAGCAGTAACTCATTTTTATAAAGCAGATGCAATAATAAAAACAGCAATGAATAAAAAAGGTTGTGCAGCTTTGGCAATTACTGCAGCTTTTGCAAAAATTTTTAAAAGCGAAAAATTATATAATCTTTGTTTTTCTTTTTCGGTACAATTTTTAGAACAAAAATATCTACCGATTTTTTTAAGTAAAGCATGCCAACGCATTTCATTTTTAAATTTTAATAGTCAAAAAGACAACGCAACACTTTATGAAATGAGTAGGTATTATGCAAATAATGCTGTAGGTTTTGCTATTATTAATAGTATTGTTTCTTATCTTAAAGAGAATTTTGGATTTCAAGAAAATAATTATGAGGGTGTGTCTCTTTTAAAAAAAATTGAGTTAGGATTACATGGAATTAAAGGAATGACTTCTTCAATCTTTTCTCAAATAGCTGATGATGAACTTCCTTTTTTTATATTAACAAATGCTTTTGCTCAATATAGTGGGCTTACTTAATAGATTATTATTTTACTTTTTGCTGTATACTTTTTAAGTATGAATATAAAAAATAATATTAAAGACATTGTTATAGAATTGCAGACGGTATATTTACAAGAAGAACAAGCATATCAAGTAGCACTACATTTGCTCATGTATGTTACATCACTTTCACGTACAGCATTATTAACACAAAAAATAGTATTAACAGATGCGCAAAAAGAATTGTTGAGTAAGTATGTGTATGACATAGTTCATAATAACAAACCGCTTGCTTATATTTTAAAAGAAATGCCTTTTGGTAATCTTACACTATGTGTTAATCCTCCTATACTTATTCCTCGTCCAGAAACAGAAGAGTGGGTTATGGATCTTGTTACTATACTTTATTCTTATAAGGATCAACCATTGACCATTCTTGATATGTGCAGTGGTACTGGATGTATTGGCCTTTCTTTGGCTTATGCATTGCCTCAATCAAAAGTCTATCTGGTAGATATTAATAAAGATGCTTTAAAGATTGCACAAGAAAACGCTTTTCGTAATGGTATTACTAATGTTTTTTTTATAGAGTCAGATTTGTTTACAGCATTTCCTAATGGACTTTTATTTGATTGTATTGTTTCTAATCCTCCTTATATAGCAGAGGATGAATGGTTATCGTTAGAACCAAGTGTAAAAGAATGGGAAGATAAAAAAGCACTTGTTGCTGATGATAATGGCTTAGCACTTTTACAAAAAATTATAGAATGTTCATCTGCATATTTAAAAAAAGATTCTGTTTTAGATCTATCAATACCTCGGCTAGTTCTTGAAATAGGATATATGCAAGGATATGCAGTTCAAGATATGTGTATTAAAAATGGATTTAAAAATAGCTTAATAATAAAAGATGGTGCAGGTAAAGATCGTGTTATACAGGCAATCTTATAACGCGATATCTTCTTTTTGTAAAAAATCTACAACAGGTAAATCCGGCTCAGGAAAAGAATATAAGGATAGTTCTTTACGAGATACCCATGCAGAGGCGCTGTGTTCTTTAAGCTTTATAGTTCCTGTAAATGTAGTTACTTTAAACATGCACATATCAAAAATAGTATCTTTATGATAAAAAGTACTTGTACAAAGATATTGCCCAACAGTTGCTATAATATCAAGTTCTTCAAAAAGTTCTCTTCTAAGGCATTCTTCTAATGTTTCTTTTTCTTCAACTTTTCCCCCAGGAAATTCCCATTTTCCGTAAAGAGCGTCATTTTTTGCACGTTGTGCAATAAATATTTTACCATTTTGTTCAATAACTGCTGCAGCTATATATTTTTTATTTTGAAGATTGAGGGGTAGTGTTTGCATGTTCATAAATCCATTGCATTACGGGCGTTTTTGCAGTCTGGTTGTAAATATCAGAAAGAACTTCTTGTGCATTTTCTATAGCAGGCATTGTATCAGTGTCGTCTGTATTTGTAAAATTGGATGATAGTAATTTTAAAGCAGAATCTTTTGTTTTATCATAAATTTGAGTGAAATTTGTTTTCATTGTGACATACCCTAATTCCAGGTTGGTGTCTTCTTGAGTAGTCAATTTTTCTTTCAGATCTTTATAGACAAGTTCTGTAACAAAGGCAAAGAATCCCATATCATAAGGTAATCCTGTATAAATGTCAGTACTTCTTGATGAAACAACACAGCATAAGTGATTTTTTCTTATAAAAAATTGCATGCCTAATGTACATGGAAAATCTTTGTTTGAAAATTGCTTATGATGTGGTTGATTAATATTAATAAAAGATTTTCTAGAGTCTTTGTTGTTGAGTAAATTTTTTATTACCCATTCATATTGTGTGATATTGTTTTCTTCTGGAACTCTTTGGTGGAAAACATAATATCCGTAATTTGAACAAATTTCTCCATTTTCATTTGCTAAATGTTTCCAAGCGCTAGATGCTTGAGATAGTCCATCGTCAACTTTTAAACTGCCATTACAATAAGCAAGTAATTCTTTAGCAAAATAAGTAATTGCTTTGGGTTGTCGTAAGGTGTGTAATCTATGATGTGGATTTGTAAGAGTATATGATACGTCATATGCTTGTAGACCATTTCCCGCACGAGCTTCAAACCTTTCCCCATGCTCTGAAATATGTTTTATGCCTTTTAAAACAAGATTGTTTACATTATCTTCTGTAATATGAGTAGGACTGGCAAATAGTTCGTTAGTAGAATCCATTGCTAAAATTTTTGAGCATGATAATTCAAAAACAATAAAAAATGACATGAATAGAAAAAAAATTTTTTTATTTTTTATAGAGTAAACTTTTATTTATAAAATATTTCAGTATTGATTAAGTATTATCGTAAAAAAAAAATTCTGTGTCTATTTTTTTTAAAAAATTTTATATAGGAATAAGTTGATCTGCATGGTATTATGAATAAAAATTTTTTAAAAAGCGTTTATCAATGAATATTATAAAAAAATTATCGGTACAAGAAGCTCAAAAAATTGCTGCAGGTGAAGTTGTAGAAAGACCTGTAAATATTTTAAAAGAACTTGTTGAAAATGCTTTAGATGCAGAAGGTACGGTTATAAAAATTTCATTGTTTGATGGAGGAAAATCATCCATCACTATTTCTGATAATGGCTATGGAATGAGCGCCGATGATGCTGTGTTTTGTTTTGAACGGTATGCAACAAGTAAAATTCAAACGCTTGATGATTTACAAACTATTGCTACTTTTGGGTTTCGTGGGGAAGCGCTTGCAAGTATTGGTTCGGTTGCAAAAGTTGAACTTATAACGCAGCAAAAAAACGCTCATAGTGGAGTGCGGGTTATGTTTGCTTATGGGCAATTACAATCTGTTAATAGTATTGGTGCTCAACAAGGTACTACATTAACTATTACCAACCTTTTTGAACAACTACCTGCACGAAAAAAATTTTTAAAAACAACGGCAACTGAATGGAATCAATGTGTTCAACTGTTTAAAGCTTACGCGCTTAATAATGTGCAGGTTCATTGGATTTTAGAGCATGATGGTGTTGTTATATATAATTGTCCTGCAGTACATAATGTAGTAGAAAGATCAGCACAACTTTTTGAAAAAAGTTTATCAGATACTGTTCTTTGTATAGATACAGTAAATCATAACGATATAACTATTTCTGGCATGGTAACTAAACCTGTGTATGGTAGGTATGATAAAAATCTTTTATATTTTTTTGTAAATGGCCGGTGGGTTAAAAATTATCAATTAGCAGGTGCAGTTATAAAAGCATACGGTAATACGCTACCTTATAATAAATATCCAGCAGCTGTTATATCGCTATCGATTGATTCTTCTTTAGTTGATATTAATGTTCATCCTAAAAAAGAAGAAGTGCTTTTTTTGTATCCGCATAAAATTATTTCATATATTACTCAAGCAGTACGATCTGCATTAGAAAAAGTCATAACATATACCCCTGCACAACCGCACATCTTTTCATTGTCTTTGTCAGCATCTGATTATGTTGATCACTATCAAAAAGATCTTGTATTTCTCCAAAAACCAGTTCTGTCTGAGGTGGTGCAAAATAAGAGCGCTCCTTTAGTTACTACTATCTTTGAGGACCGTATAGAAAAAGATTATGAGCAACTTTTACCTGTTGCCTTTCAACAAATTAATATTCATATTATTGGATATTTTAATAATACCTATATTTTGCTCAATCATAATGATGGTTTAATGATGGTAGATCAGCATGCGGCACATGAACGCATTTTGTATGAGGAATTTGAAAGACGTTTTGAAGGTCATCCACGGGTGAATCTTTTGTTTCCGGACATTCTTTTTTTTCAATCTTATGAACTTTCTTTATTAATGCCATGGTTTGAACTTCTTAAGCATTATGGTGTTGAATTAGAACAATTTTCTGATCATGAATGCGTAGTTCGTGCAACACCATTATTTTTTAAAAATCAATCAATTAAAGAGTTGTTATTAGAACTTTTAAGTTGGCTAAAAGAGTATGAGCTTATTAATAAAGAAGAGCTTTTTAAACGTATAACCGAAAAAATCCGAGCACAAATGGCATGTAAAGCAGCGGTAAAAGCAGGTGATTGTTTAACATATCAAGAACAAGAAAAGCTGGTGCAAGATTTATATGCTACGGCAAATCATTTAACTTGCCCTCATGGCAGACCAACAAGTTGGCTTATTTCTTTACATGACATAGAAAAAAAGTTCAAAAGAAAATTGTAACCCTAATTTTTGGAGAATCTCTTAAGGTTGATAACCTTAAATTGATTTTCGCTTAAATTTTTTTAACTGTTGCAATAAGAGAATGGCTATATTTATCCTTTTAACTAAAGGTTAGTGTTAAATGGAGTAGTTCTGATGAAAAAGTATTTATTATTAGGCCTAATTAATGGTAGGTTTAATGTGTGAAAATCTAGTATCGTAAGAAGTAGACGTTCTACGGTTAGAGGATGTATCAGTTCAAGGTGTGTGAACATCCAGCATATCTTCAGGAAGGATTTCTTTCTAAAGATGGAAGATGGCTGATAACAAAGTCTTTAGATAAAGTGATTACAACAAATGTAGAGGGCCCAGCGCAAGTAGTTGTGGTAAAAAAAGGTACTGGAGATAATGAACACAAAGATCTTATTTGGCAAGCATTTCTTTCAGAAAATCAAAAATGGCTGATAACAAGGTCTGTAGATAAAGTGATTGTAAAAAGTCTTATAGGGCATAGTATATTGTTTAGTATGTATGGTGAGTTTAATAATATCGTTAAAAGTAAATCTCTTACCTTAGTTGAAAAAAGAACAAGTAATGAAGGTGTTATATTTTTGCCTGCACAATGTATTGAATTGACGATAGATAATCTTTGTGAACTATTAAAGCCGATATATAGCGTAAATGATATTAGTTTTAAAATTGATGTTTTAAGCGATAGAGGCATTGAGCGTATTGTTAATCAAGAACATGGAGCAGGATCACCAGCTGAAGCAGCAGATTAATAAAGGAAAGTTATTAATGTTTAATTATTTGGCTTTATTCTATTGTTCTTGCATAGCTTTCCATAAAGTAGAAACAGAATTTATAAGTAAATTATAAATAAAATTTTTGTAAATAAAGAAATTTTACTGGGCAAGTTGTTTATAAGCTTCTGTTAATAAAAGTGCCACAAATGGAATGGTAAAAAAACTAGGTGCAATCATAGTAATAAATGATGCCTGAGTTGTTCCTATAGTCATAGTTAAAATAATAGATAAAGATCCCAATACAACACTTAAAGATAAGCCAAGAAGCAGAGTTAATAAAAGGATTTTTAGTACTTTACCTTGGGTAGCAATCCAGCTTTGTTTTAATGCTTCTGTAAGTGCTATATTTTTATCGAGCATAAAGAGCGAATAAAAACACAATCTTATGCAAAAAATAATAAAAAGAATCATTGTTGTAGAAAATAAAAAAGTATAAAGTAGCCTATGTGTAGATAAAAAGAATGGGGTAAGAAATAAAAGGAAAGGCGATGCCATAAGAGCAGTTCCAATAGATACTGCTATAGATGTTTTTACAATATTTTTATCCCACATAAAAAGTGATATAATTGAAAGTCCATAAATATTACCATTTAAAATATTTTTAAGAAAAGCAAAGTATACAAATGTATAAATTATAGTAAAAATTATACTAAATAGTGCTCCTAGTATGGGAATAAGAATATCAGGCATAGAAGAGTATTTTGAGATAATATTATAAACAGATAATAACCATAGTTGAGATTGGTAAGAATAACCTGCACTATCTTGCATAAAGCGATGCGCTAGTAAATTAGTAATAATTCCAGGCAAAGAGGTGGTAATCCATGTTATAAGTCCCATAAAAATACCAAAAGGGGCAAGGCTGAAAAAATTTTTTTTATATTCTTGTAAAGCATTCATAAATGCAGTTTTTATTAAAAGTTTTTTCATTGCACCTTCCTTTGCTATTTCTATAAAAATATAGACTCACTTCAGGTTAGTATGCACTTTTTTATGCTATAAGTAAAAAATATACAAGATTGAATGAAAAATCACTTAATGTTTAAAATTTATTGAGCCAGCTTTTAATTGTGCATAAAAGCGATGGTTTATTGTTACAGGTAAGGCCTTTATTAATTAAAATTACCCCAGCAACAATTCCTAAAACTCTGATAAATAATGTTCCAGAAAAAATAACAAGTAAGCTTATTCCTATAATGATAAGTACAAGGCCGCCTAAATCTTTTGATGAAAATTGAGGTAATTTCATAACTTTCCCCTTTAGAATTTTTGAGTTACATGATTTTTTATTTTTACCATGCGTCTTACTTTTTGTTCAACTATTTTTATAAGTAACTAACACTCGTAGGTTAACTATTTATAATAGGGAATGTACAATCTATAAGCCATGGCTCTGAAAAGTCAAGATGGTAATCTTTAAAAGGTTCATGCTGAATAAAAAAATGTATTCCTTTTAAATCTATTGATAGTTGAGACGTTGTTATTAAAAGCCCTTCTATAAAATGTATTTTGTCCGCAATTGATTGATTATTAAAAGGATTTTGGTTTAAGGAAATGTATGCAATTTTTGATTGTGGTGCAATTGCTACCGAATCAGCAATAATTTTTTTATCAATTTGTTTTTCTTCTTCAATTAAAGTAAACCAGTTGTTGATAATAGTTTTTAATGTTTGATTGTGATCAGGTGTGATAATGCATTCAATTGGTTCTTTTTTTAATACATTTTCTTTATAAAAAGTATAGTTGACTGTTTTTTTTGTATAAACACAATTATTAATTTTATCCTTTTGAATATTAAAAGAGGGCACAGCTAGAATAATCCATTGTTCATGTATGCAAAAAAGTACAAAACCGCTTACTATCAAAAAAACAATAGTAGTCCAATATCTGCCAATCATAATGTCTCCACTTTGTCTAATTTAAGTGCATTAAGTGCTGCTTCTAAAATAGTAATAAATGGTGCAACAAGACTTTCTATAGCGTCTTTTTTTATAATAGTGGCTTCAATACATAATGCAGGTGCCTGTATCCCAACCAACGGAGCACAAGGATATCCTAATGGTTGGTTAATTTTAAAATAACGTGCGTAATCTTGTTGTAATGCATTATATGCTTTAGATACAACTTTTTTTGTTGTTAGGAGATTGTCTTTATGTGCGTCACGGTAAAAAATAAAAGATACATCGGAATTTTTTGTATGCAGATTTTCATGAATAGTTCTTTGTAAATAATAAAGAGATAAAGATGGTGTGCTGTTTTTTGTTTGTGCAATATTTATAGCGCAATAAAAATTTGTTTGTAATCTATTAGAAAATGATGCGTTTTGTAAAGGCTCAATAGTATCGTTATATCCATGAGTTATAATAATACGGATATCCTTATGAAGAGACTCCATTTTTTGTTTTATTGATAAACAAAGAGAATGAGTAAGTGAGCGTTCATTAGTGTGGTCAACAATTCTATTTATATCTTGGGTATTTCCTGCAGGATCAAGCATTATTGTTACAAGAGTTGGTTCTGGAGCATATATATTAAAAAAGAGTGATATACATAAAAAAATATATTTTTTTTGCATAAAAATTATCGCGCTTTCATGTCTGTAGTTAAAAATTCTTTTAAAAAAGTAAGTCGCTCTATGCCTTTATTGTTTTTAAGAGCAATAGCTAGTGCGCGTGGTTGACCAATAAGAATACAGAATTTTTTTGCTCGAGTCAGCGCGGTGTAAATTAAATTCTTTTGAAGCAGCGTAAAGTGTTGAGTAAAAATAGGTATAATAACTGTATCAAATTCAGAGCCTTGGCTTTTATGAATGGATAATGCGTACGCAAGGACTAATTCATCAAGTTCAAAAAATTCGTATGTTACTTGTATATCTGGATAATGAACATTGATTATTTTATCTTCAAGGTTTATAGAGTCGATAATGCCAATATCTCCATTAAAAATATTTTTATCGTAATTATTTTTAATTTGCATAACACGGTCTTTAACCTTAAATATTGTTCCGCGAAATTCAATATAAGGATTATTATTTGTATTTAGCAGTTTTTGAAGATAATGATTAAGCGCAATGGTTCCTGCTGATCCTCTATTCATAGGAGAAAGAATGGTAGTTGTGTTTGTGTTAAGACCAAGCTGAAAGAGTTTTTTGGTAAATAAAGTATGTAAATGTGCAGGTATATTTTCTGCAGTATCTTCTTTTATAAAAATAAAATCTTTTAAAGAGTTGGGAGCAGTAGATACAGGAAATTCTCCCTTATTAATTTTATGAGCATTATAGCTAATTAAACTGTTTTCTGCTTGCCTAAAAATAAAATTAAGTCTGGTTACAGGAACTTTTGTACTTGCAATAATGTCTTGTAAAAAGTTTCCTGCGCCAACAGAGGGTAGTTGGTCAACATCACCAATAAAAATAACATGTGCTGTTAAAGGAATAGCTTTTAATAAAGAATGTGCTAAAAAAATATCAATCATAGATGCTTCATCTATAATTAAAAAATCTAGTTTTAAGCAGTTTTTTTCATGATGAGTAAAGCCCATTGACTGTGGATTAAATTCTAATAATCGATGTAAGGTAACAGCATAATTTTTAGTAGACTCTGTTATGCGCTTTGCAGCGCGTCCTGTAGGGGCAGCAAGTTTATAAAGAACATTATGATTTTTTAAAACAGAAAGAAGCTTTTTTATAAGTGTTGTTTTTCCTGTTCCAGGGCCTCCTGTAATAACGGTCATTTTATGTTGCAGACAGTTCATGATTCCTTCTTGTTGAGAATCATTTAAAAATATTTCACCCTTTTTTTCTACACGAAGTTCTTTATAAATCTCATTAATTGGGAATTTTTTAGAAGAGGGGAATTCTAAAAGGGTTTTAATTTTATGAGCAACGCTGCGTTCTGTAAAATAGTATTGAGCAAGAGTTATAAAATGTTTTTCTTCTAAAGAAATAAGTTTAATTTTTTCTTGATCATAAAGTTCATGCAGAGCATTTTTTACTTTTTTTCGTATGTCCTCATCGTGATGGTTAAGGTCAAGCAATGCCAAACAACTATCTTTTAAATGTTCAAGTTCCATTGCAAGATGACCATTAGTAGCTGCTTGATTAATAGTATATAAAATACCAGCCTTAATCCGTTTTACAGAATTAACTTGAAATCCCATATTTTGAGCAATACTATCTGCGCTTTTAAAGCCGATACCCCATACTTCTTCTGCAATACGGTAAGGATTTTCTGTCAGAGAAGCTATAGATTCTTTTCCGTATTGTTTATAAATTTTACTAGCAAATGATGTTGAAGCACCTTTGTCTTGAAGAAAAACCATAATAGATGCTATTTCTTTTTGAGCGCTCCAACCTTTTATGATATCTTCAGCTCGCTTTGCACCAATACCAGGAACTTCATGTAATTTTTCTGGTTGATGTTCTATAATTTTTAAAACATCAACTCCAAAAAAATCGACTAATTTTTCTCCGTAAACTTTTCCAATACCTTTTATCATCCCAGAACCAAGGTATTTTTTAAGACCTTTTACGCTTGATGGAGTAATAACTGAAAAGTGTGTACTTTCAAATTGTTTTCCAAACTTTGGATGAAAAACCCAAGAACCTTGGAGTTCAACTTGTTGTCCTTCAAATACACCTGGAACATGTCCTTTAACGGTAGTATTGTTATTTTTGTTATCTTGAACAACAAAAACAGAAAAACCGTTTTCTTCATTTTTGAAAAGAAATTTTTCAACAGTGCCAACTAGTTCTTCCATTGCAATACTTTAAAAAAGGGATTAATCATTTGTGTGCGAAAGTATACCCCAATATAATGCAATAGCAATTTCTATTACTGATGCCTAAAAATTGCTTCAAACTCTACTTGTTTATGAAGTTCTTTTATATAGCGTTCACTATATTTTTTACGAGCTTTAGGACAACTAAACATAAGATCTTTTAAAAAATTTTGAAGATCAATTAAGAACTGTTTTAGTTGAGCTGGAGTAGATTCCCATAGAGCTTTTTCTTCATCAATAGTACCCCATAGCAAGAGCATAGAATCGTGACGGCCAGATTTTGATATCCATTCTCTTATAAGCCGCATATTGATCTGAATAGCTTTGCTTGCGCTTGCAAGAAGAGGTTCTGTGCGATCTTTAAATTCCTGTTTCATACTATTTAAAGACTCTGTAAGTGCTATCCATTTTTGATTTTCAAACGGAACACTATCTTTAGTGTATTGAGCAGCAAGTTGTACAAGGTCATTAAGAGCAATTTTTTCTGACCACCCTTCTAGAGTATAATATTTTTTAAAAAGACCAGTTGTATGATCTTTAGTTCCATGCACAATATTATTAATAATTCTTCGAACATCTAAAGAATCTCTAATAGCTTCTGCATCAAGAAGCCCTTCAATGCCATCAACTAAATGTACCGCTTTGTCTTCAAGAAGTATAAAACGAGGTTTTTTTGCGTCTATTGAATAAGGTGTTGTAATCAAAAGAATTAACAAAAAAAAGTAAGTAATTTTCTGCATTTAATAGTTCCTTTCTAGAAAATAAGAAAGATTAAAAATCATGTGATAATTGAAATCCTAAGGTAATAGAATGACCTATTCCTGTACTAAATGTGGTGCTTGCTACTTTAAAAGAAAGATCCCAATATTTTCCTGAATCATTGTTTCTTTCAAGTGAAAACCAAAGAGTATTTTGTAAACCAAACGGTTTGCGAGCAAGATGTATATCAAGGCTTGGTAGTACATCAGCTGGTGCATGCACATTCATAAGATATTCTTTAGCTTTAAACCAAAAATCTGTTCCTCCTGCTAACGTCCAACGTTTTTTTCTATAAGCAAGTCGTGAAGTAGATTGAATAATAGGACCTGGAAGTATAGTGGCATCGTATGGTCTTAAATAAAGTTTATCGGTTATAAGCGTACTTAAAAATTGTATATATTCAATTGCTTGAGCGTCAGTTGCATCTTGAAGATTAACAATTGTATCTAATACTCCTTTATTAATAGCAACTTTAAAAAATCTTTTTTCTTGCCAAGGGGAAAAGAATTCACAAGAAAGTTTGCTTGTTAAAGTTACGTGGGGCTTAAATATAAGATGACTTCTTAGGTAAGGTCCTACCGCAAAGTGACGATCGTTGCCAAGATTTCTTTCAAGAAGAATAGTAGAAAGGCGATCAAGAGCGCCAATAAAAAAATCTTCTGCATTTTTTTTGGCAAGATTTTCTTGATTTTCAGCATAAGGATTCAAAAAATCATTATGTAGATTAAAGTTAGGATTTGGCTTATCGGCATTAAGTTTTGTGCCAATCATACCTTTTGCACAAGAAAAAGCTGTAGGAAAAGTAGCTTGCAGCCCTAGACTCATTTCTGAAGCACGAGAAGATCGTATAGATTTTTCTAAATAACATACAAGATCACCAATTCCTACTTTATCAACAATAAGATGTTCTTGAGCAAATCTTATATAGTCACCGCCATATGTTCTAAAAAAATCTTCTTTTTCTATGGCAGATCGTTCATCAGCTGATAAAAAGAAATTTCTTTCTAAATAACTTAAAGGAATGGTTGCTCCAAAAGTCCAAAAAGGAGAAAGACTTATATGTAAAGAAAACATAGAACCAATTTGCCGTTCTTGAACTTTTACTTTATCAAAAAGTTGAAATACGCGTGAAATTCTTATTCCTGGTAGTACTGCATCATCGATTTCTTCAAGTTCGTTGTAAAAATCCATGTTAACATAAGCATTAATACCGGAATTTTCTTTGGTGTAAAAAGCTTTGCTTATTTGGTTGGCAAAAAGTTGTGACTGAAAGGCAAGCAGTTTTTTATTGTATACGTTATCAGGAAAAAATTGAAAAAGGGGTAAAGAGTTAATTGAACGCTCAATTAAAGGATGTGTTCTATGGAATATTGTTGCATAAAGGGTGTTTTTTACAGGAGCTACGCCAAGAATCTGAAGAAGAAGTGATTGAGAGGGTGCTTGACGAGTAAGGTGTGGTGTAAGATTAGCATCGTCTGCAAAATCATCCAGTTGACCAGTAAATGTTGCTTCAAAAGTGTCTTCATCAATAGCCCTTTCTAGGGCCGTTCTAGAATCTAAAGGAATGTTAGAATAGAGTATTAAAGGGTTTAAAAAAAAATACAAAACAACGACATAACTTTTTTTTTTAATCATATTTATCTGTGTGTTTTAATATTTTTAAAATTTGGTTAATTTCTTTCTTATAAAACGGTAGACTTTTACATCTAACGATTTGGAAAAGTATCACAATTTAAGCTATTTGTAAAAAATAAGGGACGACTTATAGGTTTTCTGATCCCTTTTTTTATGTAAAACAACGCACTGGAGGATATATGGGTACAAAAAAAATTTTTATTGTTGAGGGGAATATTGGAGCAGGAAAATCTACCTTTTTAAGGTTGATTAAAGAAAAATTTAATGTTCAAGTGGTGTTTGAACCTCTTGCTCGTTGGCAAAAAGTTGGGCAAGATGGAAATTTACTTGAAAAATTTTATCAAGATACGGTTAGATGGGGTTATACCTTCCAGACCTATGCTTTTATAACACGCATTATGGAACAGCAACAAAAAGCTTTAGAAAATCCTTACGGAGCACAAGTTCTTGAAAGATCTGTTTTTTCTGACAGGTATTGTTTTGCAAAAAACTGTTTTGAAATGGGTACTATAAGCAAGCTTGAATGGGATTTGTATACTCAGTGGTTCGAATGGCTTGTTGATAATTATACTCAAAAGCCAGATGGTTTTATTTATTTGCGCACCAATCCTGAAGTCTGCTACGAGCGTTTAAAAAAACGTGCTCGATCAGAAGAGTCGATTGTATCGTTTGATTATTTAAGTTTGTTGCATCAAAAGCATGAAGATTGGCTAATTCATAAAAATAATATTGCGCCTTACTTGCAAGAAGTTCCTGTACTTAGTTTGGATTGTGATAAAGATTTTGAAAATTGTTCAGATGAGCTTGAGGCGCATGCTCAAAAAATTGAAGCTTTTATTCAAAATATTACTATGATAAGTGCATCTGTGTATAAATCTTTGCACTCTTTGTAAAAAGCGCTAATTTACTTGTAACTGCTACTTAAGATTGGCTACATTAAAAAAATCTTCGTTTTCTTTTTAAAGAAAGGATTCATATGGATATCTATTATGCCAAAGCGGCTGCTTTGTTTGGCGCTGCACTTGCCATGGGAATTGGTAGTATTGGGCCTGCTATTGGTCAAGGCATGATTGGCATGAAAGCATGCGAAAATATTGGTAAATATGCTGAAAATGCTAATAAAATAAGAAATACTATGGTTTTGGCAATGTCTATTGTAGAAGCTGCAGCTGTTTATTGTCTTGTTATTGCTTTGTTTTTAATCTTTGTAAAAATAGACTAAAGATTTAAACAAAGGTTAAGCATGATATCTATTAATGGAACATTAATTCTTCAGATAGTTCACTTTCTTATATTTTGGTTTATTTTAGACTTTTTTTTACTGAAAAAATTTGTTGTTTTTGTTCAAAATCAAGAAAAAGAATTTGTTAATTTAACCTCTGCAATTGAACATGAACGCGCTTTGCTTCAAGAATCTTATGCTAAAAAATCAGCTCACTGGAACCATTATCAATCTTTACTATTAAAACATACTCCTTATTTAATTGAGCCATATAAACCAACATTTACTATTGTTTTATGTCCTGTATTTAATGAATTATCAAAAAATAAAAAAGAAGAGATTGTTAAAGATGTAAGTGCTATTATTGCGCAAAAGGTTTTACATGCATGATTCAATCATTTCATTTTTTGGATTTTTTAAAATAGTAAATTTTCTTTTTTTAATTGGTTTTTTTATATATTTCTTTAGAAAGAAGGTTGTTCCTTCTTTAGATTTAAAGCAAAGACAAGAAAAAGAGTATAAAGCAACTTTAACTAACGAATATCTTTCTTTGCGTAAAGAGCGTGCTGAGGTTTTAAAAGCGCTATCTTTGCAAGATCAACAAGGAAAAATTTTATTGTATCGTACACAGCTTTGGTATGATCAAGTTAAAAAGCAGGTTGAAATTCAAAATCGTGAAAGACAAGCAACTCAAGAATTAGTTAAAAAATATTTTGAACTTCAATCTCAAAAAGCGGTAAATGAACAATTAAAAAAGACGCTGTCTCAAGAAGTATTATGTGGCCTTAAAAATATATTAATACAACAAATGGAATCTGAACAACTTCACCAAGAATGTATTGAGTATGCCTTAAACAAACTTAAGGAGACCGTTCTATGAACATGCAAAAACGTCTTCTTGCTAAGCGTTATGCTGTTGCTTTTTTTAATGTTTATAAGAATCAGGTGGTTGATGCCGATTTTCAAGCACTTGATAGGGCGTATTGTTTTTTTATAGAACATAAAAATATTAATTGTTTTATGAAGCTTACATCTTTAGATGAAAATCATAAAAAAGAAGCTTTACGAATTATTATTAAAAAAATAGGACTTTCTGAAGTTTTTATATCTCTTTTAGATCTCTTAACTGATCAAAAAAGAACTTGTTTTTTGCCAGAGTTGTTTTTTGCTTTAAAAGTGCAATTTAAAAAAGTTAAAAATATAACTGAATGGACAGTGCAATCTTCATTAACTTTATCAAAAGAACGAAAAGGATATATTGAAGGTATGTTAAAAAAAATAAGTAAAAATAATATACGCTGTACTTATAAGCTCGATACTACTCTAATAGCTGGTATACGATTGCAGAGTGAGCAGTTATTATGGGAAAGTTCTGTTCGTCAAAAATTACAACGAATTACCCGATTTTTAATGCGCTAGAAAGGAATAAGTGGTGAATACATTAAAAAGTGCTGATCTTGTTTCGTTATTTGAAAAAGCACTCCTTTCTGATTCTCAAGAGCGTCTAGAAGAAGTAGGTATGGTTATTCAAGTAGGCGATGGTATTTGCCGAGTCTATGGGCTTGAAAAAGTTATGTACAATGAAATTGTTTCTTTTGAGGGTGGCAATAAAGGAATTGTTCTTGATCTTGAAGAAGACTTTGTTTCAATTTTTGTTTTATATAATAGTATTCCAGTTGTGGAACTTGAAGTTGTTAAAAGAACTGGATCTGTTTTTAAAACGCCTGTTGGCAATGGATTGTTAGGTCGAGTAATTAATGCTTTAGGTAAACCAATTGATGGAAGGGGCGATATTGATAGTGCTGATGAATGGCCTATAGAATGGGCAGCTCCTGGTGTTGTAGAACGTAGTCCAGTCAATAGTTCACTAGAAACAGGTATTATTGGTATTGATGCTCTTATTCCTATTGGGCGTGGACAGCGCGAATTAATTATAGGTAATAGAAATACAGGAAAAACTGCTTTGGCTCTTGATGCTATTTTACATCAAAAAGGAAAAGGAGTTGTGTGTATTTATGTAGCTATCGGTCAGCGCCAGGCAAATTTAGCAAGAATTATTAGATTGCTTAGTGAAAACGGATCATTAAGTTATACGGTTGTTATTAGTGCTAATTCAAGTGATTCTGTACTGTGTCAGTATCTTGCTCCTTATGTCGGTTGCACTATTGGAGAATATTATAGAAAACAAGGACAAGATGCTCTTATTGTATACGATGATCTTACTAATCATGCTGTATCATACAGAGAAATGTCTTTGCTGTTGCGCAGACCTCCTGGGCGTGAAGCCTATCCTGGGGATGTTTTTTATTTGCATTCACGATTACTTGAAAGAGCAGGTAAAATTAAAAATGGCGGTTCATTAACGGCTCTTCCTATAGTGCAAGTGCAAAGTGATGATATTACTGCGTATATTCCAACTAATCTTATTTCTATTACAGATGGACAAATTTTTTTAGATGATCAACTTTTTAAAAGTGGTATTAGACCAGCAATTAACGTGGGACTTTCTGTATCGCGTGTTGGTGGCGCAGCTCAAACAAAAGCTATTAAAAAAACAGCTAAGGCTCTTGGTTTAGAACTTGCTCAGTATCGTGATTTGCTTGATTTTTCTCAATTTGGTACAGATCTTGATAAAGACGCTCAAAAGCGCTTATTAAGAGGTCAAAAAGCAATAGAAGTACTTAAACAGCCTCAATTTATCACTTATACCTTTGTTCAACAAGCCCTTATGTTATTCCTGCTTCAGGAGGGTTTTCTTGATGATTGTAAATTGGCTGCTGTTCATGCTTTTGTTTTGCAATTTGTAAGTTATATTGAATCGGTATATCCTCATGTGTATGAGACTATTAAGATGTCAAAGGATATTAGCTCCGAAATTTATAAAGAGCTTTTAGTTCTTGGTAAAGAATTTAGCATGTTATTTGTAACACCAGAATAAAAAGCCTTTTCTATTTAATAAGTTTGAAATGTCCTTTATTTTTACTTATACTATTCTTTCTATTCTTACAATTCTAACAATGTAAGGTGCCCGTAGCTCAGTTGGATAGAGCGACGGACTTCTAATCCGTAGGTCGAAGGTTCAAATCCTTCCGGGCACACCAGCTTTTGCATTAAGTTTTATTTAGCAGGCTTATTTTAATTTTGAGTAATAGTACGTTTTTTAAATGGATTAAACCATAAGATAAAATTTTTGATTCGTTGGTAAAGTTTGCCAGTTCCACGATAGGTAGCATTTACTAAAATTTCTTTCTTTTTTTGTACTGTTAACATGCTATAATCATATCGGTCAATCCAGCGTTCTTCTTTTGTTCTTTTTCTTAGCCCTAATTCTTCTGCTTTTAGTCGTAGTTCTCTTCCTTGGGGTGTTCGCGCAAGTGTTACTACCTTATCAAAATAAAAATGATATATGACTATACCAGTGATTCCTGCCAAAATTGTAAGGATTAAAAAAAAGGTGAAAAGTAATTTTAGACTTTTTTTTATCATAATCGCCTATTAATACTATGACTTTTAATTTTGTTTATTACGTAACTTTATTGGTAACTATTTTTAATAGTCGCGTATTTTTTTTAGTTTTTACTAAGCTTTTTCATTTAAAAAATGAACATACCATCTATTTTCTCTTCAAGAATTTTTGCTTCTTGTGTACGTTCTTCTGCTGCAGTTTTTTCATGATCGTTTCCTTTTGAGTTACTCTTTAATAAATTATATTGCATGCTCAGCAGGGTGTTCAATAGCTATTTCTTCGGCTTTTGCTTCTGCTTTACGTGCTAAATCTTCCATTCTTTCTTTTTCTTGCTCTTCTTTTGTGGTGCCATAAAATTCTTGGCTTAATGTTTCTTGATTAAATTTTTGTTGTATTTCTTCTATTGTAGGTTCAGATGGTTGGGTTGAAGTCCCATTAGTAGCTGTTGTAGGT
>VFQT010002658.1_pt1 | contig 17839 bp, 16 predicted proteins | sample 3512381 | NCBI WGS metagenome assembly VFQT01 (sample SAMN10412376, study PRJNA504923) | tailings metagenome | isolation source: Relicate 2 Philex TSF3 active mining site | place: Philippines: Tuba, Benguet | collected 2017-08-29
ACTTGATCCATATCCAGCACATCAAGGTGTCGCGTTGAAGGTAGCGCCATACAAGTTTCGCCCACTAAATGAAGTTCTTCAGAAAATCTCTGGTGTACCGCTGATTGTTGCTCTTGATGGCGTCACTGATCCACGGAACTTAGGTGCGATTATCCGCAGCGCATGTGCCTTTGGCGCTCATGCAGTGGTAATTCCTGATCGTCGCGCTGCAGGAATGACGGCGGTTGCATGGAAGGCATCTGCTGGAGCAGCGGCGCGCACACCAGTTGTTCAGATCAAGAACATGACTGCGACAATCCACGATTTACAGAGCGAGGGTTATTTCGTAGTTGGCTTAGATGCCGGGGGCGATGTCCCGCTCAGTCAGATGGCTGTGGCCGATGAGCCATTGATGATTGTTATTGGCGGCGAAGGCAAAGGGCTCTCTCGGCTAGTCCGCGAAAGCTGCGACTTAGTGGTTTCAATACCAATTTCCTCTGCAATCGAATCGTTGAATGCTAGCGTCGCGGCAGCAATCGCGTTGTATTCTGTATCTGAAAGAAGAGTTGCTAGTAAAGGAAATTAAGTAAAGCGTAAACAAAGTGAGTTGAGATGTTGCCATACACGAGGTTCATCGCCCTGGGTGATTCGTTCACTGAAGGAATGCAAGATGAGAGAGTCAATAATCAATATCGAGGTTGGGCAGATCGAGTTGCTGATGCGCTTGCATCTCAGACTCCAGGCTTTACTTATTTAAATCTCGCAGTACGTGGCAAATTAGTGGGACAGGTAATTGATGATCAGATTCCTGTTGCTTTGAAATGGATTGAGGGTCCAAGCACTTTGGTCTCATTCCATGCTGGAGCTAATGATTTACTTCGTCCTAGTTATGATCCGAATATTGTGCTGCCGCGCTATCGTGAAGCGATCAAACTTCTTTCAGAAACTGGTTGTCAGTTAATGGTATTCACTGCCATTGAGCGCGTTGCTAAATCTGGAAAGATGCAGGAGATTTGGGAGCAGCGCTTTAGTACATTTAATAAGACCGTTCGTGAGATGGCGGAGTTACATAACGGAATAGTCATTGAAGCTACCAATGACCCAGATATCGGGAGTCGACGATTCCTTGATAAAGACCGACTCCATCTCAATCCGGCAGGCCATCATCGGGTAGCGCAAGGGGTGCTCCAAATGATTGGTGGGCCACACGATCCCGACTGGCGCACTGATTTACCGCCGCTACCTCGACGTTCGTTCTTGGCGAAGGTGTACGACGACCTTCGTTGGTTTGTAACCTTCCTCATTCCATGGATGTCGCGGCGAATTCGTGGAGTATCCTCAGGCGACGGTCGCGCCCCAAAACATAGCGAGCCAGTAAAACTCAGTTAACGAAAGGTTCATTTATGAAAATCGATTCCGTTGATCTCTTCTACCTTCGTATGCCTGAAGTTCTTGATATTGGTGATGGCAGCCAAGATTCATTGCTCTGTCGAGTAACGGCAAATGGCCATGTTGGTTGGGGCGAAGCGGTTTGTTCTCCAATGGTTGGCATTACCAGCTGGATTACTCCGATGTCACATAGCGGTTGCCACCCAGTTATCGATTCAGTTCTTGGACAGCGTCTTGATTCGCCTGACGATATTCGCCAGGTCTATCGCAATGTCCGCCAAAACTCTTTCTATGGTTTGCTACAAAGCGACCTCTTGATTTCTGGAATCGAAATCGCGCTCTGGGATTGCCTCGGCCGCGCTAAAGAAGAACCAATTTGGAAATTGCTCGGATACAACAAGACTGAGCGGAAACTTCCTTACGCATCTGTGCTCTTCGGTGATACTGCCGCAGAGACCAAGCAAAAAGCTGTCGATATGCGAAATAAAGGATTTAAAGCAATCAAGTTCGGTTGGGGACCATTTGGTTTGACCACTGTTGAAGATGACGCAGCTCATATCCATGCCGCTCGTGAAGGAATTGGCGCCGATGGATATCTAATGATTGATGCTGGAACAGTCTTTAAAGATGATGTTGAGGCTGCGGCAAAACGTCTGCCTGCGCTCGCTGAAGCAAATGTTTACTGGTACGAGGAGCCGTTCGATGGATATGCGCTCGCCGAGTATGGCGAATTAGCTAAGCGATCAAGCAAGGTAAAACTTGCTGGTGGTGAAGGTGCACATAATGCATTCCAAGCTGAACAGCTAATTGATTATGGAGGAGTTGGATTTATCCAAATTGATACGGGATATGTTGGTGGCATCGGTAATGCTTATCGAGTTGCTCAGTATGCAACGTCAAAAGGCGTTAAATATGTAAACCACACATTCACGTCACAATCTGCACTCTCTTCCTCGTTACAACCTTTTGCTGGTCTAAAGGAATCAAATATCACCGAGTATCCAATGGAACCAAAGCTGCTCTGCCAAGAGTTGACTCTCGATCGGATTGAAGTTGGCGCAGATGGCATGGTCGAAGCGCCGGATGCTCCAGGAACGGGCGTCACCATTAATACTGCAGCGGTAAAGAAGTACTTGGTCGAGGCGGAAATCAAGGTAAAGGGCAAAGTTCTGTACTCGACACCAACGGTTTAGGCGATTTGCCCCCGTCTCGGCGGGGGTCTTTCCCTACATCAATCTTGGATTGAATAAAGCGGGGACATATCCTTATCTCATGATTCGCGCTCGATCAATTGCCTTTGCGCTCGCAGTAGTCGCGCTCTTTCTCACTCCAATTTCTCCCGCTTTTGCCTGCGATGGTCCTTGGAGTCCAGACCCGAATAATCCTGGAGGTTGTGTTTGGACTGGCGGGAGCGGTACGTACACGGGTGGATCTGGTGGCAGTGGCGGCACTTTCACTCCATACGACCCCAACGCACCAACGACCAATACTCCTTATACGCCTTACGATCCTGGAACATCAACCACAAGTACGAGTTCTAACTCTTCTCCCGTCACTGCTGGGTCTGACACCTCATACACAACCACAGCAAATACAGCCCCGGTCATTGTTGATACAAGTGCTGCACAGATTGCCGCCTTAAATAAACAGATTTCAGATTTACAGACAGAGATAGCTGCGCTTAAAGCAGAGATTGCTCGAAAGAGTGATGAGACTAAAGCTGCTTCGGATCGAGCAGCAGCACAGGCAAAAATCTATGAGCAACAAGTTCAAGAACAAAACACCAGACTTGCTGATGCAAATAAACGTATTACGGAATTGGCTGTTGAAGCAGATACTGCTTCAGCTGCAAAACAGAAGTTAATAGAGGCAGAGGCAAAGATCGCTTCAATTGCAACAGTTGCGAAAACTGCTACAGAAGGACAAGAAGTTGTTGATGCTAAAGGCAACAAAGTAGCTTCGGTAGTCGCTAAAGATGAAACTGGAGCCGATCTCACTGACGAAAATGGCAAGGCGTTAGTTCTGCAACCGGTGCTTGGTTCAACGGGCAAAGCTGTTGTCGATGATAAAGGCGAAGTCGTTCGAGCCCAGGTCGCCAAAAGCGAGGGCGGTCAAATCATTTACATTGAACGAGTTGTGCCTGGAAGTCCTGGGAAAAAGAAAGCTCCCGTAGTACTTCTGAACGTCCTCGGAAATGACGACAAGGTCCTTACTGGACCTGATGGCAAACCGCTGACTACTGCTCCAGTTATCCGAGAAGGAAACTCGGTTTTCGTGGATAAAAATGGATTACCAATTATGGTTCGGCCGGTGCTAAATAGCGCAGGCGAACCGGTAGTCGATGGTGACAAAGTAGTGATGACCAAGTTAATTACCTTTGGAAAGAGTGAACCGGTATACGACAGCTCCGGCAGCCCGGTGCTAGCGCTACCACTTCTCGATACCAATGGTCGCGTTGTTAAAGCTGGCAATGGCGAGATTGTCTATGTCCCACCGGTGCTCAATGCAAAAGGAGTTGTACTTCGGAATGCTGCGGGAGAGCCAGTTCTAGCAGAACCATTGGCAGATGCAGTTGGAAGTGTGGCGCTTGCAGCCGATGGAAAACCACTCGTTGGCCAGCCATACTTAGCGAATAACGGACAGAAAGTCCTCTCAGGTAATGCGCCCGTTTATGTTGGCGCAGTTGGAGTTCAGGCTTCGACAGTTGATGGTAAGCAAGTAAAGAGTTCTGATGGAGTGGCGCTGCAATTTGGATATAACGGTTTTCTGACTACTCCTGAAGGCAAGAACATCTCGGGTACCGATGGCCGGCCGGTACTGCTCAGTTCTCGCGGCATACTCCTTGCCCCAAATGGTGATTTTTTGCTAGATCGAGCGGGCAAACCTTGTCGCTTGAATGAGAATGGGCAAGTAATTGATTCTGCAAATAAATTAATTCTCAATTTATCTGGCAAGCCAATTGTGATTAGTTCAAAAGCAACTCAATTATCAATTCGGGTGAACAAGCAAAATGTGGTTGGGCCTGATGGAAAGGCAATTCGAATTGCACTCAACGGTCAACTATTTGATGTTAATGCAAATCCGATTCTCACAACTGCTGGTTCACCGATATTTATAGATGGCAAGAAGAAATCGCTAGTTGATGCCGCAGGTAAACCGATAAAGGTCGGCGACGGAAATAAGGCCAACCAAATCGTGGGCAAGATTGGCAAAATCTCACTAACCACCGCGTAAACCGCCAGCTTGGATGGAAGGCGTTGCGGGTGCTGGCTCGCGAGATTCATCTATTAGACTAAGCGAGCTTCATGCCGACCTGGCGCAATTGGTAGCGCACCCGACTTGTAATCGGGCGGTTAGGGGTTCAAGTCCCCTGGTCGGCCCCATCTTTGCTCATCTATAGATTTGCGTCAGAATTAGCAATCCAGTCGTCACAAATAAATAAGGGCAACTTAGGTTCAACTGAGGGGGAGCAATGGCGGGGTTGTTAGCGGGCAAGAAAGCGCTAGTTACTGGAAGTGCAAGCGGTATTGGTGCCGCAATTGTTGCTGAGTTTGTCGCACAAGGAGCTACCGTTTTTGGTGTCGATAAGAATGCAAGCGCACATCAACCGTCTGCACAATTTGATCTCTCTGACGTCAACGGATTACCTGAATTGGTTGCAACAGCTGAAAAGGCAATAGGCGAGATTGATATCTTGGTTAATTGCGCAGGAATGGCAATAGGAGAGTTGATTCCAGATCTCACATGGGAGGCTTACGACAAAACGCTGCGAGTGAATCTGCACTCTCCAGTTTTCCTGATGAAATATCTTGGCGTGAAGATGGTCGAACGCGGCTATGGTCGAATAGTGAACATCACCAGTGTGCACGGCCAATTCAGCGAAGAAAAAGCAATGTCGTACGATGTTTCAAAGGGTGGCCTAAATTCAGCAACACGTACTGCTGCTCTTGAATTCGCACCTCACAACGTCCTAGTCAATGCAGTTGCACCGGGATTTACTGACACTCCTATGTCATCAAATAAAGGTAAAAGCGAATTAGAGTCTGAGTGGTTCCAGACTGTTTATGTTAAGTATTCAAAGATTCCACAATTACGGGCAGCACAACCTTGGGAACAAGCGAAACACGTTGCATGGTTAGCGAGTTCTGAGAACACCTATTGCACCGGACAAGTTCTGCTAGTCGATGGTGGAATGTCCGCGCGCTTCTGATCTACTAAATACTCACGAGACAGGAATGTAATGAAATCACTCGCAGCGTTACTTCGAACCGCAGGTCAGCCAACTCCGTACACCCAAACCAGGCCGTTGGAGTTAGTCGAGATTGATTTGGAGAAGCCAGGCGAGGGTGAAGTGCTGGTGAAAGTTACTGCAGCGGGAATCTGCCACTCTGATCTCTCGGTAGTTAACGGTTCTCGACCACGTCCAACCCCTTTGATTGGTGGACATGAAGGCGCAGGCATCGTGGAAGAAGTCGGCCCTGGTGTTAAAGATTTAAAACCTGGTGATGCAGTGGCAATTGTCTTCCTACCAAGTTGTGGTGAATGCGAGCAATGCCGCGAGGGAATTCCTGCTTATTGCTCTGTGGGTTCTGCGGCAAACGTTAAAGGAGAGTTAATTCGAGGTGGCACCCGAATCAGCTATAAAGGTGAAAAAATCCATCATTACAACGGAGTTTCCTGTTACAGCCAATATATGGTTCTCGATCGTCGATCTTTAATTCAGGTACCTGCAGATCTTCCAATCGAGATCGCAGCGATCTTTGGATGTGCATTCCTTACAGGTGTTGGCGCCGTACGTAACGGCGCAAAAGTCCCGGCAGGAGCATCTGTCGGAGTGTGGGGATTAGGCGGCGTGGGAATGGCTGCACTACTTGGCGCAGTCGTAGCAAAAGCCGCACCCATTATTGCTATTGATCCAGTCCCGATGAAGCGCGCACTTGCCCTCGAACTCGGAGCTGATATTGCAATCGATCCAAATGAAGATGTCCGCGACCACATCAAAGGTGGCGTGGAATTCGCTATCGAAGCAGTTGGCAAGGCAAATGCTCTCAAACAAGCATATGAAAGCACCGCGCGCGCTGGCACTACAGTCACCGTAGGCCTACCGGCACCAGCCGATCAACTTTCATTTTCTGCGGTCTCTCTAGTTACTGATGTAAAGACGTTAAAGGGTTCTTATCTAGGTTCGGGAGATCCTCGTAAAGATATCCCTGAATTTGTCCAACTATGGCGCGATGGGAAATTGCCAGCAGAGAAGCTAATAACGAAGACGCGACCGCTTAGCGAAGTCAACGAATCTATGGATGAACTCGATGACGCCCAACATGTTGTTCGCCAAATCGTCCAACCCCACTGATAGCCAACAAAGCATATGAATATTCGGCAATTCGAAGAGCGTGATCTGCCCAAGATCCATGCATTCTTCGATCAAATGGGGGATGAGTCGACGAAGTTCTTCAATACCAATGATGTGAATCGAAAGTTTGCTGTCAAATTCGTGACCGAGAAAAATAAATCAATCATTCGTTGGTTGGCAGAAGAGAATGACGTAATGGTGGGATACGTATTTCTCTGGGATATTGACACAACACTGCCCTGGCTTGGAATTGCAGTACATGATGGTTATAAGGGACAAGGGTTAGGGAAGAAATTAATACAACACGCGCATGATTGGGCAGAAGCCAACGGCAAAGGTGGCGTCATCTTGATCACCGCCAAAGACAATGCACGCGGACAGAAGCTTTATGAGGGAATGGGATATCAGTTTTATGGAGTGCACCCATCGGGCGAACTCCTCTATATCAAGCGTTTTATCTCGTTCGAAGATCCTGAGACAGAAGGTCGCCTGCCGGTAATTCCAGGGTTCTAGCGGAATCAAGGAAGAGTATCATCTGAAAAAAGATTGCGAGTGGGAGGGGAAAATGACCGTTCCGATCCTTACTCGAGAGATAACTCCATTCGAACACCTTGTCGCCAAACACTTGTGTGAAGGTTTATCTAATGCTGCAATCGCCGAGGCAACTGCACATACTGAGAAGGTAATCGAAAATACTGTCTCTCGCCTCGCAAAGGCCTTCGCTTTGAAGTCTGGGCCTGATATCAATATCAGAGTACTTCTAGCTTTGGCATATCGAACCCATTTTGGAGATGCTGCCTTCGACCAAATGGGAGTACCGTGCAAGCACCTGGAGCGCGATAACGAAGGCAAGATGATTTGTACCCGCCATTTTGAATAATTATGTGATGTACATCTAAGCGCTACCTCTCAAGTTGCTCTTGATAGGGCTAGCACTCATCAAAACTCTTTAAATACTCCTGTAGTACGCCCTTCAATTAGGTGAAGACATAAATCGTCTTCTATCACAAAGGAGAGGTGTTATGAGAAGAAGAAAATTTGACGGCATCGTGAGTGCCATCGGTCTTGGTTTGACGGTATTTCTATTTGTAGCTGCAGGACTTCTAAATTGGGGATACTCATTTGCGAATCAAAGCGTAACGGAACAGTTAGAAGCGCAACGCATTTCTTTTCCAGCAGCAGATAGTGAGAGTTTAAAAGCACTTCCTGAGGAAGATCGAATTCAGATCGAACCATTTGCTGGGCTCGCCTTGACAACTGGTGAACAAGCTAAGGCTTATGCGATGCATTACATAGGTTCGCATGTTAAGAATGTCGCTGGCGGCAAAACTTACTCTGAGGTAAGTGGAGCTGCTCTCGCCAAGAATGCTGAGGCAAAAGCAAACCCAGGAGACACTGCTTTGGCAGAAGAGGCGGCAACTCTAATGGGGCAACGTCAAACATTATTCATGGGAGAAACTCTTAAAGGATTGTTACTCAATGCCTTTGCTTTCTGGCAAGTGGGTCAGATTGCGATGTATGCATCGATTGCATGTTTTGTTGGAGGGATCCTCATGCTTATTCTCACCATCATGGGGTATGCACATCTTCGTCGCACTCCTACGGAGGAGACGATCTAATCCCTCAACTCTCCGAGAGGGATTATTAGGCGGCTCTAGGTACCCAATTCCTAGAGCCGCTTTATTTTTGCCTAGGTAAGTCATTAGCCTTACCCAATGTTGATTGACCTTCGCTCAGATACAGTCACAAGGCCCTCTCAAGCGATGCGCGATGCTATGACATCAGCTGAGGTTGGCGATGATGTGTATGGCGAAGATCCAACTATCAATGCGCTCGAGGAACGAGTATCCGCGTTGTTTGGGAAAGAGGCAGGACTCTTTACACCCACAGGCTCAATGGCAAATCAATTAGGGATTAGATTGCTTGTTAATCCAGGCGAAGAGTTATTGGCCGAAGAAGATGCACATGTAGTCCGCGCTGAATTAGGAGCCGCCGCTGCACATGGCGGTATCACTACTCGCACCTGGTATGCCGAGCGTGGATTACTCGATGCGAAGGTGCCGCTTCGAATGGCAAGACCGAATGCAGGTCCTTACTTGGTTTCCACAAAGGCAATTGCTATCGAAGATACGCACAACTTTGGTGGTGGCACGGTGCAACCAATTGCGCAAATCAAAGAACTTCACTCTGGTGCAAAAGAGATGGGATTAGCGCTCCATCTAGATGGCGCTCGGGTTTGGAATGCGCATATCGCAACTGGTACGCCGCTTACCGAATACGGGAGATATTTCGACACCATTAGCGTTTGTCTCTCCAAGGGTTTAGGTGCTCCCATAGGGTCGGTTTTATTAAGCAGTGCAGAGAACATCAAAAAGGCCCGAGTGTGGCGAAAAAGACTAGGCGGTGGCATGCGCCAAGTTGGCGTTCTTGGCGCAGCATGTCATTACGCGCTCGATCACAACATACCTCGACTTGTTGAGGATCATCAAAATGCAAAAGTCCTTGCCGAAGTTATCCATAAAGCACTCGCTACTGCAGTTAATCCAGATCATGTGCAGAGCAACATAATTGGATTAAATCTAAATCAAACGGATCTAACTGCTGCAGATCTGGCTACAGCCGCAAAGAAAGAAGGAGTGCTCATTAGCGCGTTGGGACCTCGCTACGCTCGTCTCGTTACACATATGGATGTAGACCGAGTACAAACTCAGCGGGCAGCAGAAATCATCGCATCGATTGTGAAAGGTAAATAGGAGGAGAGCCTTATGAAAATTCTCTCGATTGATGGCGGTGGAGTACGGGGACTAATTCCCGGAATGGTTGTTGTCGAAATTGAACGTCGAATGGGTAAACCGGTCAGCGAACTCTTTGATTTGATTGCAGGCACTTCTGCTGGAGGTCATATCGCCTTAGCGCTCACCTGTCCTGACATAAATGGAAAGCCCCGGTGGCGAGCTGAGGATTTAGCAGTTTTCTATCGTGAGGCGTACGGGCGAATCTTTGAAAGTTCCGGATCGAGGCTTTTTGATGCATTAAAGGGTTTGAGCAACGAGCGATATTCGGCTGACGGCATCGAACAAGTTCTTGATGAAATTCTCGGAGATACCAAGATTAGTGAGGCGCTCTGTGAAGTTCTGATTACCGCATATGAAGTCGAGAGCGGCATGCCACACTTTTTTGTCCGCAGCGAAGCGCGTGCAGACGAATCGAAAGACTTCTTGATGCGTTTTGTCGCCCGAGCCACCAGCGCAGCGCCCACATATTTTGAACCAGCAGCGAAGATTGGAAGTGCGGAAAGACTTGCTTTTATCGATGGCGCAGTCTTTGCAAATAATCCAACGATGTGTGCTTTTGCGCATGCGATGTCAATTGGATACGACGAAGATGATATGACCATAATTTCAATTGGCACTGGAGCAGTAGCTCGAGAGTTAGCTTATGACGAGATTAAACATTGGGGTTTAGCAAATTGGGCGCGACCGATTCTTGATATCACCTCACAAGCTGGCAATCACGCTATTGATTGGCAGCTCAATCACATCCTTCGCCGTGGTCACTATTTTAGGATTCAACCTCTGATGACGGGAATGCGCTCTGCCATCGATGATGCTCGACCTGAAACTATCAGCGCGCTGGAGGGGGTAGCTCAAGAGGTTATCGCCCGTCACTCTCAAGATTTGGATATCCTCTGTTCGAAGCTATAAAAAGTCCCAGGAAGAAGGTCGGATTATGTCTGCGGAATTATTGAAAGAGTATAAGGATGCTACAGATAACTTTATTGCTGCTGCTAAAGCAGTTTCTGCAGATAAGCTCCATAAAGCGCCCGCAAATGACGAATGGTCCCCAGCTAATATCATTCATCACCTTGCAGATACCGAAGCCCACTTTTATGTCAGGTACATGAAAATCCTCACCGAAGATATACCTCAAACTGATTTCTTTGATGAGAATGTTTATCCAGTAAGACTTAAATATGAGAAACGCGATGTAGCAAGTTCACTTCGACTCGTGCAATCACTACGCGAATCTTTCTATAACATCATGAGTAATTTCACCCCTGATGAATGGGAGAAAAAGGGGCGTAATAGTGATGTGGGTGAATATCCGATTATTGCCCTGATCAAGAAATCACGAACGCACATCAAAGACCATTTAAATCAATTACAAGATGCGGTGAATGCTGGTTAATTTCCATCCATGATGTGGCGATTTCCGCGATCATAGGTGAGGTAATTCCAGGTCCAATCAGCCATCGTGCCAATCTTGTTCCGTCCACCGAGTAGGTAAATAAGGTGGAGCCAGAGCCAGGCATACCACGCAGGAATCCCAGCCATTTTTATTGGCCCAACCTCTACGACCGCTTTATGGCGCCCGATGGTCGCCATCGATCCTTTATCTCGATACTTGAAAGGAGTTAAGGCTTTTCCAGTCTCTGCAGCATGAATTTGTTTTGCAACATGGCGTGCTTGTTGCATAGCAACCGGGGCAACCATCGGATAGAGATTTCCCTTGCCATCGACGACTCCAGCATTGTCACCAATCGCCCAAATATTGGGATGGCCTTTTACTTGAAGTGTTTCAAGGCAATCAATACGTTTCCGAGCAATCGGCAGATTTAACTTTTCGATCGTCGGCTCACCTTGTACGCCAGCCGCCCAAATAGTTATTTCCGAGCCAACAACTTCACCGTTAGTAAATGTAATTTTTCGTGGCTCGACCGATTGAACAGCTTTATTGAGGATGACATCAACACCTAAACGCTCCAAGTCGCGCGCAGTTCGATCGGAGAGTGATTGACCGAAAGAAGGCAGGAGTCGTGGTCCCGCTTCGATAATTCGAATATCCATGTGCGCGGCAGCAGTTGGTTGATCTCCCTTTAGCGGTCCACGAATCAACTCGGCAATTGCGCCAGCCATTTCGACTCCGGTAGGTCCTCCACCCACTACGGAAATGCCAAGTCGGGTCTCATCATTGAATCGACAGAGATCTTCGAAGCGACGCATGATCTCACCGCGAATTGATAGAGCCTCCTGGATGCTTTTCATACCGAGCGCATGCTCTCTGACCCCTGGTATTCCAAAGTCTGCTGTTGCAGAACCAAGAGCAACGATTAAATGATCAAATGGAAACTCTTCGCCGCTATCAAGCAATACAGAATTCTGGGCATGATTAATAGCAACTGGCGTGCCCATTCGAAATTGAATAGGCATTCCGCGCAGTGACGCGCGAATCGGATGCGCAATATGGTCGGCGGCAAGACCTGCTGTAGATACTTGATAGAGCAGTGGCAAAAATGTTTGATAATTGTGGCGATCAATAAGTGTGACTTCAGCTTGTTTTGCGAGCGCGCGCGCAGCAGTTAATCCACCGAAACCGGCGCCCAAAATCACTACTGACGGTCGCTTCACTTATCTACCTAACTCTCCTGAACTTTTTAGAGCTCTCTCGAGCTCTCAGCGGATGGCCCAATGTGCGCTCCACATGCGAGAGCGAAAGGGTAAGTCTAGAGTTTTCACCATGAGTTCGCAGCGGAAAGTCCTGGTCACAGGCGCGACAGGCTATGTAGGCGGGCGGCTGGTCGAATCCTTACTCAATAATCAGCTTCCGGTTCGGGTCTTTATCCGGGATCAGGCAAAGATAAAAGACCAACCCTGGGCTAAAGAAGTTGAAGTAGCTGTTGGAAATGCAAATGACTTCGAGAGCTTGCGAAGCGCTCTCACCGGTATTCATACGGCCTTTTATCTGTTGCACTCGCTCAACATGGGCAAGAAATTCGACGAGCTTGAGCAAAAGATGGCAGCCAACTTTGCACGCGCTGCGAAAGAGGCCGATGTAAAACAGATTGTCTATTTAGGTGGTATCGCAAACGATAAGAAAGCAAGTCAACATCTTGCATCGCGCGCGCAGGTTGGAACTGAACTTGCTGCTACGGGAGTTCCAACGATGGAACTACGCGCCGGCATCATCATTGGCGCGGGTTCTGCCTCATTTGAAATGGTTCGGCATCTCACGCACCGCTTGCCAATCATGACAACTCCAAAATGGATCTCGAATCTCACACACCCAATTGGTATTCGGGATGTGCTTTGGTATCTGGTCAATGCGGCGCAGTTAAAGAGTCCAGTTTCGGGTGTGTTCGATATCGGTGGTCCAGATGTTATGAAGTACTCCGAGATGATGCAGATTTTTGCAAAGGTCTCCGGGTTGCGTCCTCGCATCATTGTAAAGATTCCGGTTCTTACACCTCGCCTAGCAAGTCTTTGGATTGGGTTGGTAACACCACTTCCATCCGCGCTTGCGCGACCTCTTGTCCATTCATTGATTAGTGAAGTAGTCGCAGATCCAGCGAAGAGCATCGATGCAGTTATTGCTAGACCGCCACAAGGATTGATGGGTGTAGAGCAAGCGATGGAGCTTGCGCTCGCGCGAGTTAATGAGAACAAGGTAAAAACTCGCTGGTCGGATGCAACGCTGCCAGCACACCCGTGGCAAAAGGCGCAATCAGATCCATCGTGGGCGGGGGAGACGACGTATCGAGATTTACGCAGCGCGCGTACGGATGCTTCTTTATCGAGCGCATGGGAGACGATTGAAGAGATTGGTGGTGATACAGGTTGGTACGGCTCTGATTTCCTCTGGTTCTTGCGCGGTTTGCTCGATCGCTTGATTGGTGGCGTTGGATTACGAAGAGGGCGCCGAGATCCAAAGCATTTGCGTGTCGGCGACAGTTTAGATTTTTGGCGAGTGGAATCTTTAGAGCGCGAAGATCACTTACGTCTCTACGCCGAGATGATTCTGCCCGGTAAAGCCTGGCTTGAATTTAGATTGCGCAGAATTCCAGAGAGTAATGAGATTGAAATTGTGCAAGAGGCTATTTTCGCGCCCCGAGGCTTGGGTGGCACTCTCTACTGGTATGCCATCAAGCCATTACACGCTTTTGTCTTTCCGACCATGATCCGTAATATTGTGCGGAGCGCAAAACGAAAGGATTATTTCGGTGCATGAATTTACTGACGAGGTTAACTCCCTCGCTCAGGAAATTTTTGATTACAGCCTCGAGAGATTACGTTTAGATCCACCACTTGATCATCCTCGATCACTTTCAGAGCTAACTGACATAGTTGGTCAGACCATCACGCCTGACGGATTAGGTGGACATGAAACCCTTCGAATATTTAAGGAAGTTCTCGCGCGCTCATGTATCTCTACCGACCATCCCCGAAATCTCGCATTCATTCCGGCAGCTCCTAGCGAATATGCCAGCCTCTTTGATCTGGTAGTTGCCGCGAGTTCGCTCTATGGCGGCTCATGGACTGAAGGGGCCGGCGCGGTCTACGCCGAAAATCAGGCCTTGCGTTGGATTGCTGATCTCGCTGATTTTCCAGCGAGTGCAGGTGGCACCTTTGTGCAGGGCGGAACCATTGGAAATCTCTCTGCGTTAGTAGCAGCGCGATATTGGGCACGCCGGGAAATTCTAGGAAATTATCGTTGGACTATTGCCTGTAGTGAAGAGGCACACTCGTCAATTTCAGCAGCTGCTGATGTCATGGATGTCTCGGTCCTTGCGATCCCAACTGATGCAGATGGTAGACTAATTGGCTCTACCGCTCAACGTGCAATCAAAGATTTTGAAGAACAAAATAAAGACCATAAAGTTTTTGCAGTTATTGGCACCGCAGGTACGACTAATCTGGGGATTGTTGATGATCTCGAAGGACTTGCTCGTTGCGCCGAGGAATTAGATATTTGGTTTCACGTAGATGGTGCGTATGGATTAGCAGCGCTTGCATCGCCAACGACAAAAGCGCTCTTTCAAGGTGTAGCCGAAGCAGATTCGTTAATTGTCGATCCACATAAATGGCTCTTTGCGCCATTTGATGCATGTGCTCTTATTTATCGCGATGCTCGAATAGGAAAAGCTGCTCATACTCAACGCGCACCATATCTTGATCCGCTAGAAGATGATGGCCAACTCAACCCTTCGGACTATGCAATTCAATTGACACGCAGACCACGTGGCTTGCCATTCTGGTTCTCGCTAGCAGCAAATGGTTCAGTGAAATATCAAGAGGCAATCGAGCATTCATTCACTCTTGCAAAAGAGTGTGCCGAGATAATTAAGTCGCGAGCGGACCTCGAATTAGTATGTGAGCCAACTCTTTCGATTGTTGCTTTTAAAAAGAGAGGGTGGCGCCATGAAGATTATGTGCGCTGGAGCGATGAATTGTTAGCGCAACAGATCGGTTTTGTGACTCCCTCTTCTCATCACGGTGAAACGATCATCCGATTTGCAATCGTTAATCCATGGACGCGCCGTTCAGATATTGAGATGATCTTGGCGACCGTTAAATGACATTCATGTAATTTCCCCCTAAGATGGTGGCTATGGGAGAGCCAGTAGTTGCCGGATCAGTTCTTGGGGAGTCACTAACCCCGCAAGAGTTGGCCATTTTGGAGTTTGAGCGCCAGTGGTGGCGCTACCCAGGCTCGAAAGAGGGGGCAATTAGAGAGCTCTTCTCCATGAGTTCGCCTCGGTACTACCAAATGCTTAACGCCCTGTTGGATCGTCCAGAGGCCGAACTTGCCTATCCAACCTTGGTTCGACGCCTCCGCCGCCTCCGCGATGTGCGGACCGGAGCCCTTTAACCGGGGCCCTTTAGAACTCTCCGTTTGATACTCCAGCGCCTCCTGTCGTAGATTATGCGTTAGCACTCTCGGGTCGAGAGTGATAAGCCAGCTGTTGATCCCGCCAGTAACGGGGATTCAGCACCCACGTAACTATCTAGAAGGAGACTTACCGTGGCAAAGATGATTGCCTTTAATGAAGAGGCGCGACGCGGCCTCGAGCGTGGCATGAATGCGCTCGCCGATGCGGTCAAGGTAACCCTTGGACCTCGCGGACGTAACGTAGTTCTCGAGAAGAAGTGGGGCGCTCCCACGATTACCAATGATGGTGTTTCCATCGCTAAAGAAATTGAACTCGATGATCCATACGAAAAGATCGGTGCGGAACTTGTCAAAGAAGTTGCGAAGAAGACCGATGATGTCGCCGGAGATGGCACAACCACCGCAACAGTCCTTGCTCAGGCGCTAGTTCGCGAAGGACTTCGCAACGTGGCGGCTGGCTCCAATCCAATGGCTCTTAAGCGTGGTATCGAAAAGGCAGTTGCAGCTGTTGCTGAAGAACTTGGCAAGATGGCAAAAGATGTCGAAACCAAAGAGCAAATTGCAGCTACTGCATCTATCTCTGCGGCTGATGCAACAATCGGCGAAAAAATTGCTGAAGCAATGGATAAAGTCGGCAAAGAAGGAGTCATCACTGTCGAAGAGAGCAATACATTCGGCCTTGAGCTAGAGCTCACCGAGGGTATGCGCTTTGATAAGGGTTATATCTCTCCTTACATGGTCACCGATACCGATCGGATGGAAGCAGTTCTTGAAGATCCATATATCTTGATTGCTAATTCTAAGATTGCAAATATTAAAGATCTATTACCGATTCTTGAGAAGGTTATGCAATCGGGTAAGCCACTTGCAATCATCGCGGAAGATATTGAGGGGGAGGCGCTGGCAACGCTTGTCGTAAATAAGATTCGCGGCACCTTCCGTTCCGCTGCAGTGAAGGCTCCTGGATTTGGTGATCGTCGCAAAGCAATGCTTCAGGACATCGCAATCCTCACCGGTGCACAAGTAATCTCAGAAGAGGTTGGTTTAAAGCTTGATGCCACCACTATCGATCTTCTCGGTCGCGCCCGAAAGGTGGTTATCACCAAAGATGAGACCACTATTGTTGAAGGTGCAGGAGATAGCGAGCAGATCAAGGGACGCGTCAATCAGATTCGCGCTGAAATTGAGAAGAGCGATTCCGATTACGATCGCGAGAAACTCCAAGAGCGTCTTGCAAAACTCGCCGGTGGCGTTGCAGTTATTAAGGCAGGCGCTGCTACTGAAGTTGAGCTCAAAGAGCGCAAGCACCGTATCGAAGATGCTGTTCGCAATGCGAAGGCAGCTGTCGAAGAGGGAATTGTTGCTGGCGGAGGCGTCGCACTTCTCCAAGCAGCGAAGCTTGCATTCGCCAAGTTAAAGCTCGAAGGTGATGAGGCAACTGGCGCCAAGATTGTTGAATTAGCAGTCGAAGCACCGTTGAAGCAGATTGCAATCAATGCAGGTCTCGAAGGTGGCGTTGTAGTCGAGAAAGTTCGTCATCTAGAGGCAGGCTTCGGCCTAAATGCTGCTAGCGGAGAGTATGTCGACATGATTAAGGCGGGAATCATTGATCCTGCAAAGGTCACTCGCTCTGCGCTACAAAATGCCGCCTCCATTGCTGCACTCTTCCTAACAACTGAAGCTGTTATCGCCGAGAAGCCAGAGCCAAAGAGCGCAGCACCTGCTGCTCCTGGCGGCGGAGATATGGACTTCTAATTTCAGTTGCACATAACTGAAGTATGATTCACATATGACGATTACAGGTAAAGGGCTTCGCGAAGCAGATATTGCTCGCGAAGCCGCTTTACTTGAGGCAGAAAGTTCTGTTGGAAATTTACGTTTTGATGGCGAAAAAGTTGGCGCTCATCTTGGCGTCGATAACGAATCTCAAGAGTATGAGACGCACTACTTTGCTACCTCACTTACGGGGTATCCAGATTGGCGCTGGGCTGTAACGCTTGCCAGAGTCGATCAGGATAGCGAGCCAACAATCTGCGATGTTGTCTTATTGCCTGGGCCAGATGCGCTCCTACCACCGAAGTGGATTCCGTACACCGAGCGTGTTCGACCAGAGGATGTCACTCCGGGAACGCTTGTCCCAACTAACGCTGATGATGAACGAGTAGTTCCTGGGTATGCAGCGCTTCCTGCCGATGAAGAACTAGATCCTGCACAACTATGGGAACTTGGATTAGGTCGAGTGCGAGTGCTCTCACCAATCGGACGCGATTTGGCAAGTGATCGCTGGATCAATGGTGAGTATGGCCCAGATTCAGAATTTGCAAAGAGCGCACCCAAAGCATGTGCATCTTGTGCATTTTTCTTACCGATCGCCGGTTCACTTCGTAGCGCCTTTGGCGTCTGCGCTAATGGCATCTCACCAGCAGATGGACATGTGGTGGCGGTCAA
>VFQT010002659.1_pt1 | contig 17832 bp, 13 predicted proteins | sample 3512381 | NCBI WGS metagenome assembly VFQT01 (sample SAMN10412376, study PRJNA504923) | tailings metagenome | isolation source: Relicate 2 Philex TSF3 active mining site | place: Philippines: Tuba, Benguet | collected 2017-08-29
GTCGTCGCACTTTGGTCTGGCTCGGTGAGGATGTTGAACTTGGTTTCCTGGGTGGTGGTGTGTGTGGAGAGGATCTGGAATCTCTGGTGGGCTGGGTGGTGGTGCTGTTGATGAGTGGAAGCTACTTTGTGCGATGAGAGGTTTTGATGTTGGGTGGAAATCCTTGTTGCGGTTTGCGTACCTTTTCCCTACAAAGGTCGTAACTTCCCCATGAGCCTTTAACTAGGCGTCTTTTCAGTCTTCCAATCCCTTTCTCTATGGCTACGCCCTCTCGATACGCTCCTCCATCGGAACCGTTATTTCCCAATGACAACCCTCCGGTGCTGCGTGGATCTGACAAGGATCCGAATGGGAACCCGAAGGACAACCAGACCAACGAGTGTCAGGACTGCTCTGGAGGGGGCCAGAACCTGGATCAGTGCAACAGTTCCTACAGTTCGTATCCGGTACGGTTTTCTAGCGGGGAGATTCGGTTGGTAGTGAAGGATCTGGAGTCGGACGGGTTTGGGCTACCGTGGGGTCATACCCGCAGTTATGGGAACCGAGTGTCTCCGACCAACGAGGGAATCAACGGGAACAGCTGGTTTGTGAAGGAGGTACCGTCTTTGGTCCAGACTACCGACGGCGGGAACGACTACGTTGTGGCGATTGGTACGATCAACGATGCTGTGTGGTTTTTGAGCAGTGGTGGGACCTATACGCCACGGGATTACGCCAAGGAGACGTTGGCGCACGATTGCGGTCAACAAGCGGTTTATCCTGCGTTTTGACCTGGGGCAGGTGATGAAGTTCTATGATTTTGACGCTAGCCACCCAGCGGCCAAGCGGGGGGCCTTTGAGAGCTTCACGGATCAGGCTGGTCGGACTGTTACGGTGAGTTTTGGGGCCAACAATTTGATCAGCGAGTTTGCGCAGGTCAATGGCAGCAAGAGCAGCTACTACACCTATGTCTACCACACTTCGGGTGCGAGCCTTGATCGGCTGCGTTGGGTGACGCTTCGGGTGGATGGAGAAAAGGTTCGGCAGGCTGAATATGACTATTATGACGGAACCGATAGCTTCGGTAGTGCTGGGGATCTGCGCCGGGTCAAGCTGCAGGAGTGGGATGGTTCTGTTTGGGTGACTACGGCCACCCATTATTACCGGTATTACAAGGCTGGAGACGTTGATGGCGTGGTCAATGGGTTGCGCTATGTGGTGAGCCCTTTGGGGTATTCGGCCATGGTTGCGGCGGGTATCACCCCTGAGACGGCGACGGATGCACAAATCGCGCAATACTCTGTCCATGCTTTCAAGTACGACACGGACCGTTCGGTGAAGCAGGAAGCGGTCAATGGTGGGACGCAGAACTTTGGCTTCACGTACGGCGTTAGTGCCTTTTCGGATGGTCCCAACAACTGGAAGTGGAGGACGGTTCAGACGCTACCAGACGGCAATCGGCAGATGGTTTACACCAATTTTCAGGGTTTAGTGATCCTGAAGGTATTGCAGCAGATGGTGGCCGGGGCGGTGGTGGCTCAGTGGGGGGAGTATTACCAGTATGATGACAAGGCGCGGATCACCCTTCGGGCGCAGTCATCGGCGATTGATCTGGCGACCATTAACGATGGCAGTGCTGGAGTGGTGTCGCTGAAGACGTCGACTGGTCTGGTGACCACCTTTGAATACTATGGAACAACCCCACCAACTGGCGGGGTCACTGGCTATCTGCAATATCAGAAGATCAAGCAGGGCAGCGGTGGGACGGTGGTCAAGGTGGGTGAATGGCTTTACACCACCCGCACGGTTGGCTCTGACCGGCGGGTAGTGCCTTGGAAGGACATTGTTTACCAGAGCGACGCCAGTGGTGGTTCCGACGCGGCCACCACGGAATACACCTACACTTGGCAGGGTTCTACCCTGCAGATCGATGAACTGACGGTCACGTTGCCGGTGGTGGCTACGACCCAGAACGGATCGGGCACTGCCACCAGCTGGAAACAGAAGTTTGATGCCTATGGACGTGTTACATGGAAGCTGGACGAGCGGGGCTATATCACTGGCTACACCTATGACTTGTCGACCGACGGCCTGACCAAGGTGGTGGAAGATGCCAGTGTCAGCACGCCATGGACACCGGTGGCTGGGAGCCATCTTAACCTCACCACGGATATGACGGTGGATTTGCGGGGCCGACCGACCCAGTCCCTGGGGCCGGTGCACACCATTGACGTGGGTGGCACCGCCACCGGCATCCGTCGGGCGACGTGGACGGTGTACAAGGATGACTCCTTTGAGACTTGGGTGGGCCAAGGTTACCAGAAGACTTCGGACAGCAGCTTCACGTTGGTTAATCCGGTGCGCATTACGCGTCAGGATGCAGCTGGTCGGGTTACCGACGAAATCGGCGCCACTCGCGGCTCGACCGTTACAAGCAGTGGCAAGCTCCAGGCCAGCGACAGCCTGCCACAGTCGGGCTGGGTCAGTTGGTCGAAGAATGTCTATGCGGGGGCGCCTGGGCTGGCCTCCACGCGCTCGTACTTCGTCATCCCCAGCACCGGTGAGGGCACCGCTGGCACCCATTACAACCAGCAGATCTTCGGTTACGACAACATGCGCCGGAAGATCCGGACGCTGGCCCCGGATGGCACGATCACCCGGTACGTGTTCAACCCACTAGGCTGGGTCACCGAACTGTGGGTGGGCACCGACGATACCGGAGCGACGGCGACCAACCCGGCAGGGGCGGGTGGGGCCAACAACATGTCCAAGGTCGAGGCCTACGAATACGATGGCAACACCACCGGCGGGAATGGCAACCGGACCAAGCTCACCCAGTGGGAGGACGCCAGCAACACGCGGGTGACTACCTACGGCTACGACTACCGCGACCGGCAGATCAGCCAGGACGGTGAGATCGACTTCTATGAGACTTACGCTTACGACAACCTAGACCGGTTGACCCAGACCGACCGGAGGAACACCACCAGCGTCGGTGCGTTGGTGACCCGGAATGAGACGAAATACGATCCGCTTGGGCGGGTGTATCAGCGGCTCGAGTACTCGGTCTCTGGCGGGACCGCTGGCAACAGCCTCAAGGACAAGGTCTGGTATGGCCCCAGCGGGTTGGAGATCAAGCGGGTGGTGGCCGGGGACCGGGCGTTCACCAAGACCCAGCATGATCAGGTGGGTCGGCCTAGCAAGGTGTTCCAGTGTTTTGACACAGCGGAGGCGGACACGGACTACACAGCCGCGGGCACGGTGACCAGCGACACGGTGGTCGAACAGGTGGAGAACACTTGGGATGACGGCGGCAACGTCATCCAGACGGTCAACCGGCAGCGGTTCCACGACGCCACGAGCACCGGCGAACTGACCACGCCCGGTGGTACGCAGCCCAAAGCCCGGGTCAGCTACGTGGCCTCCTATCCGGATGGGGTGGGTCGGACCCAGGCGTCTGCAGATTATGGCACCAACGCTGCTGCGAGCTTCTCCCGGCCCAGCACCATCCCCGCGCGTTCGGACACCGTGCTGGTGTCGAGCACCGAATACGACATGGCGGGTCGTGCCAGCAAAGTGACCGACCCGAAGGCGATTGAAAACATCACCGCATACGATGCGGCGGGTCGCGTCACCAAAACCATCGAGAACTATGTCTCGGGGGGCACCGGTACCGACCAGAACCGGACGACGGAGATGACCTACACGGCCCGCAACCAGCTCAAGACGCTGACGGCCAAGAACTCGGTGACGGGCGATCAGGTGACGATCTGGGTGTATGGGGTGGTCAAGGGTGTTGGCAGCACCGACTCCGATGTGGCGCGCAACGATCTGCTGCGGGCCAAGGAGTACCCGGACAAGGCCTCCGCCAGCGACCGGGTCGAGTATCGCTACGACCGCCTGGGGGAGGTGAAGGAGATCAAGGATCAGGCCGGCACGATCCGCACGCTGCAATACGATAAGCTGGGCCGCCTGCGGCATGACCGGGTGACGACCCTGGCCAGCGGGGTGGATGGTGCCATCCGGCGTATCCTGCGACAGTACAACGTTCGTGGCCTGCTCGACAAACTGACTAGCTACGACAACCAGGACCCCAATTTGGGTGCCATCGTCAATGAGGTGGCCTACACCTACAACGGCTTTGGGCAGGTCACCTACGAATATCAGTCGCACTCGGGCGTGGTAGGAGGCAGCACCCCCAGCGTGCAGTATGCCTACACCGACGGCAGCGCCAACCATGCCCGCCGGACTTCAGTGACCTATCCGGCCGGTACGGTCATCAGCGTGGACTATGGCACGGCTGGGGCCGCGGACGACGTGCTCAACCGGGTGAAGCAGCTCAAGAACAGCACCACCGTGTTGGTGGACTACAGCTACCTTGGTAAGCAGCAGGTGGTCATTGGGAATTACTCGGGCGAACCGGGTGTGGAGCTGACCTACTACACCAGTGGGGGCAGCGGCGATGCCGGGGATCAATACACTGGGCTGGACCGTTTTGGCCGGATCATCGATCAACGCTGGCGCAAGACGAGCGACAATACCGACCGCGAGCGGGTCAAATACGGCTACGACCGGGCCAGCAACCGCCAATGGCGGCAGAACACCGTGGCCGTCACTGGCCAAGACGAGTATTACACTTACGATGGGCTGTCGCAGGTCAAGACCCTGGACCGGGGTACACTCAATGGGACGTTCACAGGCATCACGGGCACGCCGAGCTGGGAGGAGGACTGGAACTACGATCCGACCGGCAACTGGAACGGGACATCCACCGGCTACCTGACCAAGGCCAGCGGGACGACCCAGTTGAACCAGAACCGGACCCACAACGTGGTCAACGAAATCACGGACATCACCGAGACCACCGGAACCGCCTGGCCCACCCCGACGTTCAACGCCCCGGGCAACATGACGCTGGCACCGCAGCCCAAGAAGCTGGGGGACTCCTACGACTTCAAGTATGATGCATGGAACCGCCTCACGGAGATCAAGCCCACCGGAGGGACGGTCGAAGAGGCCTACCAATACGACGGAGCCTTCCGGCGGGTGACCAAGGTCACCAGCAGCGGTACCCGCCATTACTACTACAGCGACCAGTGGCAGGTGCTGGAGGAGCGGCTGGACGCCTCCACCTCCGCCGACCGCTGGTTCGTCTGGGGGGAACGCTCCATTGATGATCTCATCCTCCGTCACCGAAGCAGTGAGCGGCTCTATGCCCTCGGCGACGCCTTGAACATCACCGCGGTCATCAGCACCGCCGGTGCGGTCCAGGAACGCTACGGCTATACAGGCTTTGGCACCGTGCGCTACCTCAACGCCAGCTTCGGCACCGGCTCCAACAGCTACGACTGGGAAACCCTCTTCGCCTCCTACCGCTACGACACCGGCTCAGGCCTCTACCAGGTCCGCTACCGCTACTACCACACAGGTCTCGGACGATGGGTGTCTAGAGACCCCCTATTCACTGCCACAGATATAGAAACGCCACTTGTAGATTCCCAAATCGCAATCATTTTGTCGTCTAGCAGATATACTGCCGATAATTCTATACTTTATAAATACGCTCTTAATGCCCCAACTTTCTACGTTGATCCTTCCGGTTTATTTGGATGCACTCCCGACCCATGTAAAGATACTTGCGAGAGGGCCTACAATAATGCCTCACCCGAGGAGAAGAAGAAACTCTATGGTGGCGTTGTCTGCTGCCGCGGCAAGGCTTACGCTTGCGTTTGGAGTCGAGCGACAACTTCGGAGGAAGATAGGATTTTTCAAAAATGCGCCAGAGTGCATGAAGAATCCCATGTGCGCGACGCTGATTGTACCGGAAAACCTGATGACACACTCGCAATGGATACTGATCCTCACAGTCTCAGACAAAGTGAGTGTAGAGCTTGGCAGGCACAATTCAGATGTGCAAAAGAAGCGTGGTCCAATTGCTCAACAGCTCAATGCAGGAATGCAGCCCTCAATCAAGTTTTATTCGCAAGATCAGGAGTGCGCGAAAACTGCCAATCCACAAACCAAAGATAAAAATGGACTATAGACTTTTATTGGCATTATTGGCCTTCTGCTTTATACCCATTCAGGCTGCTAACAGCCGTGATGAGCCCATTCTTATCATATCTCAAGTTCATCGCGCCGCTCCATTTGCCCCGTACACCGTCGAAACCAAAGAATTTATTTTTTGGCCTATCGGATTGGCCTTCTGCTTGGATGGTACAAACCAATGGATAAGATGCGAAAAAAAGATGACCGCTCAAGTTATGAACACCCTTACCAACGCGGTAAAATCTGGTCTTGCTCGAACCCACTGGGTGCCATTCGATGCTAGCTATCAAAGTATTACCATAAGGTGTTGCGGCACAAACTTAACATTAAACGCGACACCCGGATCTTATGATTGGGATAAATCCCCGGACCGCACTGCATTCAAAAAGATTTGGGATTCAATCGTGGATCTCACTCAGTCTATTTGCGGTAGCGCTACAGATAAAAAATAAATAACACCAATATTATAGGATCTTGATCGCAAATCCGCAATCAAGATTCGGGGTACAAGAAGCGTAACACGACGCGTTTCAGCTGCAAAGATCTCAAGGGCGGCGTTGGCAAGTAAATCTGAAATCCGAAGTGAGTGTGGGAAGTTCGATTTTCAAATAGATCGAGAAAATAAAAAGCTGGCCACGGATTCGGTCCTCAGCATCCCTAATCAGTCACATAGGATACTTCAGGCAAAACGAACATTGTGTTTACTGCAGCCGTCTGGCTTTCAATTAATGCAGTCGCTCCATGGCGGTGTTTGGCGGGAAAGGATCGGGTTGTGCTGCATCGGAAAACTCAGGAAAATGAGAAGATGAACAAAAGTGGGCGAAGCTGAGGCTGTGCCGTCCAAGGACGGCTTTGGCTCGGTGGCGTTCGAGCGAAAAGAGGAGAGGGCCAGTGAGGAGAATGGAGGGCGAGAGGGTGGTTGGAGGGTTGGAAGAATGGGGCGAGGAGCGAGGGAAGAAAGAGGGGTCTCGGCAGTCGGTGGAACCGACCGCCGAAAGACCCCGAAGGCAGTCCTTCTAGTCAGGGTGGACCAGGAGCCATTTCTCACCGGAGAGGGTCACCTCGGAGAGGGTGAACCCGGGCGACTCCAGGAAGGCGACCGGGTCAAAGTGCAGCCCGTCGCAGGGAGTCTTCTCCCACAGCGCGTAGAGGTCCGGGTAGTACGCCTCGAAGAGGTCGTAGCCGGCCTCCCGGTACAGGTCGCAGAAGTTGGTTCCCCGGTACAGGTAGAGGGGGGCGTCCTCGACCTCGGCGGCCGTCAGGGCCGCCAGGTCCAGCCCCCGGTCATGGACCGCGTAGCGGATGCGAAGGAAGGTCTCTGTGTCATCCTGGCCCAGTTGCCGGAGGAGGTCATCGAGCGTCTCCAGCTCGGACCCCGTCACGGCGCTCTTCCAGTCAAAGACCGAAGCCACGCCGGGATGGTCCCCGGCCGGCCAGAACTCGGCCTCCCCTGCCCCGTCGTGGTCCCAGTCGAGCACCTCGTCGGCGGTCAGGTTCCGGTCCAAGGCGGCTTGGTCCCGGAAGTTGAATCCCTCGAAGGTTCCAAGGTCGTGTTTGAGTGTCATGGGTTTCTCCTCTGGTAAGAGCCTCCTCCCCAACCAACGGACTTGCCGGAAGGAGAGGGGGCGGTGATTTGCTCCCCTGGGGGAGTCACCTCGCCTCTCCGAGGCCAGTCCGTGTAACCAAGAACTACGAGACGGCCCCAGGCCGGGGAGGGAGCGGCCTGGAAGCGGGAGGGGGTCAACGGTGGAAAGCGGAGCGAACCTTGACGCCCGGGAGCTGGAGGGACGTGGACGGGCGGCCTTGCCTTGGCCGTCTCACCTTTGAGGTTCGGGGGTGGTGGGTGGGATTCGGCCGGGCGAAGTCCGGCCTCAGGTGGCTCCCTTCAGGAGTAACCCAGCATTCTGGCCGGTCCCACCGGCTCCACAGGAAGGGTCCCCAACCCGGCCGAAGCCGGGTCGGGGTTTCTAAAAGGCCTAGACGTTGACCTCTACAACAGCCTCCTCGACCGGTTCGGTCTCGGGTGCTGTCTCGGACGCGGATTTCGCGTTGGCGCAAATCCAGCGGAAGGCTTCGTCGGCCACCTTCTCGATGAACGGGAGGTCGTCCCGACCGAAGCTCTCCGAACGCTTCCATTGCTCCCCGTCCTTGTAGAGGCGGGTCAGGGTCACCGAGTACCGGGTCCCCTTTGGAGTCGAATTGGCCCAGATGGCGGCCTTGATGGCTCCGAGTCGGACATCGTGCACGGGTTTGTTTTTGGTGTTCATCGTAGTTTCTCCTTTTTCATTGAGAGGAACCATTCCCTCTCTTCACCCGGAGAGAGAGGGTGGTGCCTCTTAAAGGAGAAACGGTTGCCGTCCGCCAGGACGGCAACCGGGGACACTTACAACCCCGTGCTCCCGACTCGGTTCAAGGCCGCCATCTGGGTCTCTCCAAAGGGGTCCGGTCGAAGGTTCCATTGGTTCGGGGTTGGGAACGACGCGGAAGGCCGGGGGTCAAGGTGGAGCCTGCTTCAGCAGTCTACCTTGACCCCGGAAAGGCCGGAGCTTGGAGGCCCCAGAAAAACACCCTGACCCGCCTCTACAAGGACGGGAACGGGGCAGCGGACCCTGAGGGCGAGTTCACCACCAGTGGGGGAGAGGGTGACCGTGGCTCGCTGGTTTGCACGTCTCCCGTGTCCGAGTCCGACCACCCGGCCTCACTCGGTCGGCTTCGGAGGAAACGTCAGGTCCTTGAGGAGCTGGTTGAGGCAGGTGGGGTCCTTCCGGTTCGGAAACGTCCCACGGGGTTTCTGCCGATTGGCCGCCCAAATGACGGCCCCGGTTTCGGGGTCGATGACCAAGCTGGCGATGAGTTGTTTGAGGGTGAGCCTGTTTTTTCGAGGACCGTTGAGCTTCATGGGCACTCCTTGTTTTATCCCGCGAAGCCAGACCCCCCTCCCCTGCCCCGCTGGGTTCAAGCAGGGTTATGGACGAACTCCGAAGACGTGTGCCTTTGTGGGCAGTTGGGGAGCGACCAGAGGAAGCAAAACGGGTCAGGCGGTCCCTAGGTCGGCCAATTCGTTCAAGAATTCGACCAGTCGATGGACTTGTGTCGACGGGTTGTTGACCTCCGCGCGATGGGCACCGAGAGAGGCCCAGTGCCGCTCCAGCTTTCGCGCATTTCTGATGGCTGCAGGCTGGAAGTTCTTTAATCGGTGGTAGATGCCCCTGTCCGCTTTGTCGTAACTGAAGTGAGGAGCAAGCTTTTCAGCGTACTGGCGCCTTGGAATCCCCGTGTCGAGGTAGTTGAAGTGGAGTAGGTACCACAATTCAAACGCTTCATTCGACCAAGCGACGTGGAAACGATGGTTTCGTGCCAGGTCAAATGCTCGTGCATAGTTCGACTCGGGAAAACTGTCCCGGTCGAACACACACCACACATCGCCATAAGGGGTTCCCTTTTGGGATTCTCGGGACACCAGATCGATGGCTTGTTCGACGAGACGGTCCGTATTTAGTCCTGTGCCAACCGCAACCACCTCGGCCCGGTGACGGTCGACTGGAAAGGATTCGAAGTAGTAACGGGAGCTTTTCTCATCCTCGCAGACGATGAGAACCCTACGTCGGGGAAGAACCTCCTGACGTCGCCGAGCCGCACCGCGCTGCCAAGGTTTGTTACCGGCCATGATGGATGGCCTCCTCTAAATCCCCCAAGCGAGGAACACCCCCGAACTGTCCCAACAGGTACTCCTTCGAGAATTTAGCTTCCTTCCGGACGCCTTTGAACTCATCGAGGCAATAGAGTCGCGAGGCTCCGAAAGGGTCCTTCTCCACGAACCAGACTTGGTCTCTCCGCGTCCGCCTGGATTCCAGCAACCCTTCATCGTGGGTCGCGTAGATCAGTTGGGCGTTCTTGGTATTGGCAGCGCTATTGAAAAGACCCACCAGGGCCTTGGTGAGCAATGGGTGCAACCGCGCCTCAAGTTCATCCACAAAGAGCACGGAACCCTCACGCAAGGTGTGAAGAAAGGGACCCGCCATCGCGACCAGTTTCTGGGTTCCTGCTGATTCCTCTGACTGGAAGTCGAACTCCACGGTGTCAGTGGCATTGCCAGTCGAGTCGAATCGACGGTGGAGGGTTCGGATGGAGTATGCCCCCTGACTGGCTGATTGGAGAAACAACTCCCTCAGTCCATCGGGAATCCCCTTCGGAAGGCTGGCTGCAAATTGGTCCGGACTGACTTCCATTCGCTTCAGAGACTCGATTCCAACATCGGCCTGACGAATGAGGTTCAATATAAGCGGCGCATACTCGGAGTTGGACATCAGGTTGACCGTGAATTCCAAGGTCGCCTGGTCGGAAATTCCCGAGATGCCGTTGAAGCGCAGCATCCAACCCATGATTTTCCCTGCGGTCTCGCCATTGAACTGGGCGACAACAGAGAGAAAGAGCGCGTTCGGGCGGGTAAACTTCTCAAACGAACGTCCCTCGCGAAAGGCATCTCCGACCTCAATCTGGCTACCCTCGCGGGTAAACAGGGTGGTTTCACGGATGGAATCGCCCTGACTGAACAGCCACTCCGAAGTGACAGCCTCGGTTGTTGCCTCGAACCCGTAGCGGTAACGGATACCATCAATGACGAAAACAACTTCGAAGTGGCTCGGAGCTCGCTCGGTTTCGGTGTGCAACCGAAAGGGAATCACAGGGATTCGATCACCCAGTTGCGTATCCTTTGAGGAATTCTTGAGGAACTCCCGGAAGGTACTCATGGCCAGCAACAGGTTCGACTTCCCTCCCGCATTGGCTCCGTAGACAGCCACCGTACGGGCGAGGCGCCGGTCCCCGACGCTCGCAACATGGGTCTCCTCCAACCAATCGTCTGAAGACGCCTCCATCGACAGGGTGACCCGGTCTTTGAAGGAGCGAAAATTGGCGACCGAAAATTCCAGAAACATGATGTCAGCCGAATGGCTAGAGCCAATTTGGTCCATCAGAGCGCTGTGAGAAATTGTTTTTTGTAATTTTGTTTCAGATTCCGATTTCTTGGTCGTTGCAATCAGTCCGAAACAGATGTCCACGCTGGGAAAAGCGTCGGACCATGCAAGGTCACACCTTCTCCAAGTTTGTGATTTCTTGTTTTTTTGAAATCAAAATCACTCTCTAGACATCATCGTTGGCGGGGGCTTCAACCAAGGCCTTGGGTTCAAGTTCCAAGGCATCGATGGTCGGAATCTGTCCACCGATGATGCCCTGCATGTCGCCGTAGAGACCGACTGTGTTCTTGATGACCCTCTCAATCTGCTTCTCGCGCTCCTTCCAGTTCTTCTCCATGGCCCGTCGCTCTCGTTGGAGTTGGTCTTGAAGGCTGGTAAACGCCTCTACGATTCCCTCCACCCTGCCCTTGAACTCATTCCCGGCGAGGTAGGCGTACAGCATCTCCATCTTGACCGATTTGCCAGTGGATGCCTGTCGTTCGCGTTCCAGTTGGAGGAGCTGTTGCCGCAAGGCCGCGGCCAGCGGGAGTGCCGAGAGGGGGTCGCTGACCCAAACTCCATCGACTTGCCCAAAACGGGCTATGCCGTCAGGCAAGGCAACAGTCACAAGAATTGCGAGACTGGCCCGGGTCTCGGCCATGTCGTCCTTGAGCTTTGAAATCCATCCAGGACTCCATGCCTTGGTGTTCTTGGTTTCCCAGATGATGGAACCGCAGTCGGCCCCGACGGGATTTCGGACCATCTGAACCAAATCGGCTCCCCTGATTCCCTTGGGCACTGGCTGGATGTCGTCGAGGTGAAACATCCGACGCAGTCGTTCCTCGAAATCCAATTCAAGAACCTCCCCTTGAGTCTCCATGGAACCTTGGTCCGCCTTTCGCTTCATGTCATCGAGAGCGGATTTGAGGTCTTGGATGAGTTTGTCTTTTTCGAGGTCCTTCAGCCGGTGAGATTCTTGGGTCCGAGCCTCGGCATCTTCACGGATCTTGGCCCTTTCTTCGGACAAGGTCCTCTGGACCTTGAGGTCCGCATCAAGGACAGCGGCTTCAAGCTCCCTCTGTCTTTTCCTCAGCCCAAGTTCGAGCTCCCTGAATTCTCGAAGGTTTTGGTCCTTCTGGCTGACCGCCTCAGAGAGGTCTTTCAATCGGGCCTCCAGTGCCTGCTCCGCATCGGCCTTGGCCTTGGCTTCGATGTCTCGAACTTTGGTCTGAGTGCGCCGAACCACTTCGGCCTCCAAATCCAGCTTGGCCTTGGACAGTTCCTCTTCTCGTTTTCGAGCCTCTTCCTGCTGCTGATGCAGTTGGGCCTCTCGTTGGGTGATGTCGGCCTGGAGTTCGAGGCGAAGTCGGTCGCGCAATTCCAGGGTCAGTGCATCCGACAATTCAAAGGAGGTGGAACATCGAGGACATCGGACTGAATTCATTGGTTATCCCTGAGAAAGGCGCTCCAGCGCATAGTCATCCAAGAGGTTTTGGCGGGCGGCGTCGGCTAGGCTGCCGCCCTTGGACAGAAGTTCCCGATACATCCGGTCAGCCTGGGAAAGGGCTTCAGCCTCGGCAGCATTACGGTCCTCTTTCGGAAGAGCCGCCCAGAACTGGTCGATGGTACGCCGACGCTCACGCTCTGCCGCTGCCTCACGTTCCTTCCGCTTGGCCTCCTGCTGTTGAAGGATCTGCTGCCGTTTCTTCCGGGCCTCCTCCTTGGCCTGCTTCTGTTCTGGTGTGATGAAGCTGCGCGGGAGCGGAATGTCGGTGCGGATGGCCGTGATGAGGAACCCTGGAGGATTGTCGGAAACCTTTTTGCTCTTGGTTTTGGTGAGGTGTTCGGTGAGTTGGATTTTGCTCTCGATGTAGTCCGCTGGATATTTTCCGGCCAATTCCACCGCCGTTTCCAAGCGGACACCCGCATCGACAAGCTTCTGGATGACGGCGGTGGTGTCCCCTAGATCGGTTTCAGGAATGGACTGTGACGGCTTGGCCTCAGCAGCGGCCTTGGTTAAGGCAACAGGGGCGAGGTCTGCCTTCTCGAAGTGTACGTGCCAGACTCCGGCCCGTTCTTTGCGGAAGCGTTGTTCCTTGGGGAGAGGCTTGAGGAACTGCTTTGCCACGAGCTCATCGATGGCAGTCAGGAGCTTCCTCTTGAGGTCGGCCACTGGAGAATTCCGGGAGAGACCGATGTGCTCGTAGGCTAGGTTCTTCAGTTCAAAGGACAGGTTCCGTGCCTTATAGAAGCGCTTGTCGAGGAAACGGTAGAGTCGACGACTGATGGAACTCTCGAGTTCGAGAACGAAGTCGTAGTCCAGGGACTTGATGTTGCCACTGGTGAAGCTCCGGTAGACGGCGTCATTCCAGACGAAGAATGAACTGGCGAACTCGAAGCTCCCCTGCCCCGGGTCTGGCTTGGGGCGACTGCGTTCGTTCTCTTGCGAGTAGATCTTGATCCGCTCGAGGATGTGGAACTTCTCATCCACCCACTGGTTGGTTTCGCGGTCTCTCCAAGCATTCTGATAGTAGAGCGTCACCCCAATCCACCGGTTGAGCGCTTGGTCAATCCGGTCGTAGCTCTGACCATTGACGGGCCATCGGAGGAGCTTGATCAGTTGGTACCGACTGAAGAACACCTTGCGGTCCTTGAACTGCTGAAGCTTGGTCAACTGGAGGAGTCCCAAGAGGACTTCATCGTCGGTCGACGTCGGCAATCCGTGAGCATCGGACCCGGTAATGGTGAGTTTTCGAGGGATCCAGTCGTTCTTGGACTTGTCGAAGATCCGGTCTTCAAAGTGGAGGGTTTTGACCGTGGGATCGATGCGCTCTGCGATGGTTCCGAGAGGAAACTCAGCGAAATTGAGTTCGTCACGGCCCTCGGAGAATTTCTCCGGCAGGGCTGGAATGGCTCGCATTTCGGGGCGCTCGTCGAACTGATCCATGGTTTCTCCTATTCCCTCACCACCCACCAGAGGACAACAACATCAGCCCTTCCTGAGGACTGCGAGAGTCCCCTGCCCTGTTGTTGTTTACAGGTTTTAGAACAACAAAGTTTCATAGTTGTCCTCCAGAATCCCCTTTGTTTTCAGGCCTTTGCTCATCGTTGGTGTGACTCATCACTCTGCAAAATGTGGCCCGTACGTCTGGAGTAGCCCCACAAAACATGGCCCGTTGGTCTGTAAAATATGGCTCATGCTTCTGTAGTCTCCCGTCAAAATGTGGTTCAAGAATCAGGACCTGGGACCCGATGAAAATGTGGTTCAGCCATCGGTATGCGCCGATTACGTCACGGGGTTTGGATGTTGTCAACGGTCGGAATGATTCTGACCTGCGGTAGGTCAAGGAAAAAATCCAATCCCTCACCCGGCCCTGTGTCCCCTCCGAAGTCTCCGATCGCTGAAAATATGGCTCAATAGTCGATGCATCCCCTTCTCCGAACGGAGTTTGGTCGCCTGAGAGCGGACTCCCCGTCCTGGCGGAGGGTGGTCGACCTGGTGACTCCCATGGATTCCCGAGCATTTCTCTGTGTTGGATGAAAATGTGGCTCATCCATCAAGAAACGCTGTTTGAAAACGTGACTCGTTAATCGGTGGCCTCGTCGCACTCCAAGAGAGCGGCCAGGACCTGATTGAGGACTCTATTCCTCGGTTCCCTGTCAAAAATATGACTCGTTAGTCTGGTAACACTGTTTGAAAACATGGCTCGTTAGTCGGCAAATGAATCCAGCGTGGAGTGTTGGGCGGGCGGCAGTGTCAAAAATGTGACTCGTTACTCGTCATCTCGGTGGCTTTTCTCGGTGTGGATGTCCTCTTGGAATGGGTTTCGGAACCCTCAGTGGTGGAGTCACATCCGCTCCAGGGGCGGTTTTGCGGCACAACTCCGAAATGTGGCTCGTGGATCACCAAACGCGGTTTGAAAATGTGACTCGTTAGTCGTCCCCTGCCCTACTGGTTCAGGATAATCTGGGATTACAGGAAAACATGAAATCAGGAATTCAAACCAGTTCCTGGGGTTGTAGGAAACAAACTCTGCCTTCGGTCTGGGTGCTTTGAAGCTTTGAAGAAACTAAGAAAACGAGAAAACAGGAAAACAAAACATCAGGAAATCATGAAAACAGAAAGGTTGAGGGGGTGCGATTTCAGGAAAACAAGATTTCGGAAAACCAAGAAATCAGGGTTTCTGGAAAACAAGTAATCATGAAGAAAACAGGAAAACAAGGTGGCGTGAAATCAGGAAACCAAGAAAACAAAATGGGTTTCTTTGATTGCAGGATAGCAAGATAGTCTGAAACCACGGTTTCCTGAAATCAAAATATCTTGCCATCAAGAAAACAACCAAGTATGTAATCCTCCATGATTGTAGCGGTGGCAAACCAGAAGGGGGGCGTTGGAAAGTCGACGGTCGCCGTCCATTTGGCGGTCTGGCTGGCGGAGAAGGGGAGCAAGGTCGCCCTGGTCGATTCCGATGTCCAAGGCTCTTCGTCCCTCTGGCTGAAGGAAGCTGCTCCGGCGGTGGCGCTTTATCGGCTTCAGACTCCGGACGATGTGCTCGAGCAGTTACCGAAGCTGCGGTCTGAGTTTGACCATGTCGTCGTGGATGGACCGGCGGGGCTTTCCGAAGTCACCCGGGCCGTGCTCTTCGTCACGGACCTGACCCTTCTTCCATGCGGACCCTCCGTTCTGGATCTCCGGGCAGCCAATGATGCCATCCGGGTGCTGAAACAGGTTCAATCCATCCGTCAAGGCCCCCCAAAGGCCGTCTTGGTTCCGAACAAGGTGCAAGTCGCATACCGGCTTTCCCAGGAAATGCTCGAGGCCGCCCAGACTTTGGGTATTCCAGCAGCAGCCCCTCTGAAATTGCGTCAGGCCTATGCCGATGCAGCAGGGCAGGGGAGTGTGGTGTGGCGGATGAAGACCAAGAGTGCCTCAGATGCCGCTTCTGAGATTCAAAGCCTTTTCGAGGAGGTACTGAAGAATGAAGACTGAACGTCGTTCCATGACTGCAGCCCTTCAGTCGGCTGCGGACCTGCCGCCGGAGGCGATTGCCCTCATCAAGGCGGGAACACCCAAACCTCTGTCGGTAACTGCTCCGGCCGTTTCGGAGGCACCCGAACCTCCACCCCCGGCAACGATGCCGTCGGTTGCCGAGCCGAGTGTGGAAACACTGGGTGAGGTTGAACCAGTTGAGTTTGCACCCCTGCAGCGGAGACCTCGTGGTCGGCCTAAGGGGTCTGTGAGCCGTCCCGTGGAGACGCTCGGTCGTTTGGTGGGTACCAGCTACCGGCTTCCAGAGGACTTGGTTTTTCGGGTTATGAAGGCGTCGGCTGAGCGCAAAATCAGGAAAATCCAACCCTGGTCTCAGCAGGACATCGTGGCTGAGGCACTGAACGCTTGGCTTCAATCCGCGGGGTATTGACCGACGGCGGCATTTCGGGCTCTGGAGGGTGAAAAAGAGGGTCCGTTTTGAGGCACGACCCACAGAGCCTTGTTGAATTACCTTCGTTTGGAACCTTGGGCCTCGCTGTCGACGGTGGCTTGCGACTCCTTGGTTTCCGAGTCCTGGGACGGAGCCTGTTGGGCGCAGATCCAGGAGTGAGCTTCATCGGCGACCTTGGCCAGGAGGAGCAGGTCGTCGCGTCCGAAGGATTCGGTGGACTTCCAGTTCGCCCCGTCTCGGTACAGGCGGCTGAAGGTGACGTTGTGGCGGGTGCCCGCCTCGGTGTCGTTTTTCCAGATGGTGGCCTTGATGGACCCCATGCGGACCTCTTTGGGAGGGTTGTTCTTGGTAGCCATGGTATGTGTCGCAAAAAGCAGGTGAACCCCACCTGCAGGGCGTCCCCACCAACGTGGAAGACAGCGGGTTTCAAACCTCTTGAAACCATCCCTGTGGTTTTACCATGGCTGGCGGCGCTAAACAAAGGGGGCAGGGGAGGCCGAGTAGGGCTGGACCAAAACATTCACTCAACATCCGGTCATTACTCTTGAATGTTAAAATTAGGTTTGCCTATGAAGGAGTGACCTCTTTAACGGGTGAAACATGAATGCTGGAGAAGCTTGGAAGCGGGGAATAATTGCGGGATACCAATCTATTAAGCCAGGACACACTCCCCCAGTACCCCCCCTATCCCGCCCACCCGGCGACGGTTAGTGATGTCGCCGAGTACTACTATAGGCTCGGCTTCCAAAAAGGCGTCGAGATGGCTACTAGGAAATAGGTTTCCAGCGAATGTTTCGCTGAAACTCGGCCACCGAGTGTTTCTTCAATGAGGTTCTGACAGTGAGTGATTAGTCAGTATGAGATTTAGCGGGCTTTTGGGAATCGGGCCGTGTGTGGATCGGACGTCCCCACTTGGTGCCTTGTACTGAGCGTTGGGGGAGGGTGAGCAAAACTGGGACTATGGCCTGCGGCCCAAGACCGCTCGGCGTGCTCGCATCGTGATTGATTCCGCTAAGAGGCCGCACCTTGCGAGAATGAGACCACGATTCAGGTGGTCGGTCGGATGCCACCCATTTTTTGTAGAGCAAATCGAAAGCTCTTAGGTGAAGCGACACCAATCCGGCCCAGCCGCGAAGGTCATCGACGCCGTGGTGAAAGAGGTCTTGATTTGGACGTTGTACATCCGGCCTCGGAATACCACTCACTGGCCCATGATGCCTTGGGCCTTCGGAGACTGTGGTAGAGCCGGAAAGGGCCGAAGCGAAGCGCCCCTCGGTCGCGGCCCTATCCGTGCGGAGTGGGGCCCTGGCTCCGGGGGGCCTTGTTGGTTCAGGAGCCTTCTGGAAGCAGGACGGTCGTCGCACTTTGGTCTGGCTCGGTGAGGATGTTGAACTTGGTTTCCTGGGTGG
>VFQT010002660.1_pt1 | contig 17816 bp, 18 predicted proteins | sample 3512381 | NCBI WGS metagenome assembly VFQT01 (sample SAMN10412376, study PRJNA504923) | tailings metagenome | isolation source: Relicate 2 Philex TSF3 active mining site | place: Philippines: Tuba, Benguet | collected 2017-08-29
GGCTTGAGAACACAGTAAGAATGTACAAACAAGCGCTGAGTATTACCAGATGAAATTGAGTTATAAAAAATACGGTGAAGGTCAGCCGCTTCTTATTTTTCATGGACTTTTCGGCTCGGGTGACAACTGGACTACCCATGCTAAAAATTGGTCTAGTGCGGGATATTGTGTGTACTGTATAGACCAAAGAAATCATGGCCATTCTGATCATGACCAGGTTATGACTTACGAGGCTATGGCCGAAGACGCCATTGAATTTATAGCTGAACATCAACTACGCGACATACTGCTATTGGGGCATAGTATGGGAGGAAAAACTGTTCTTCATTTAGCGGAACAAATTCCCTTTTTAATTTCAAAAATGATTGTGGTAGACATGGGCATCAAAGCTTATCCACCTCACCACGGAGCAGTCTTCGAAGCATTGAATAGTCTTTCGGTTGAATCTTTGAAATCTCGTGGAGAGGCAGAGGAGCACATGAAAAAAAGTTCACTTGATTCCGCTACTCAACTCTTTTTGCTTAAAAATCTTTATTGGAAATCACCTGAACAACTCGCTTGGCGATTTAACCTTCCCGTGTTAAAAGAACAGATAAACAACATTTTAAAGGAATTTGACGGGAAGATAACCGACATTGAAACGTTGTTCATCAAAGGCGGGCATTCGAACTACATCTTAACCGATGACATTCCTGAAATTAAAAAATCAATTAAGCAAGCTACATTTAAAACTTTAGATCGAAGCGGGCACTGGCCGCATGCTGAAGAACCTCAGTTGTTTTATGAAACAGTTTTAGGTTTTATCAGCAACTAATTTTTGTAATTTGGTGTCATAACTTTGAAAAAAATATAATCTATGCCTTTATCGAAGAAAATTTTAGTTCCTACAGACTTTACCAAAGTGAGTGATGTAGCATTGGATCATGCACTACTTATGGGTAAAACCATTCAAGCAGATATTCACATGGTGCATGTGGTAGATAGTAAAAAACAGGTGAATGAGGCAAGATTGAAATTAAATTCCTTGCAAGAGCGCATTCGTACCGAAAAAGGGGTGGAAATATTCACTCATATTCGCATTGGAAATATATTTGAAGACATTGATAAGACGGCCACTGAAATGGATGCAGCACTGATTATCATGGGTACTCATGGTGTTCGCGGAATGCAATTTTTAACAGGAAGTCGTGCATTGAAAATTGTAACTGAAAGTTCCATTCCATTCATTGTGGTGCAAGAGCGTAATATTCGCGAGCATGGATATCACCGTTTGGTTGTTCCGTTGGATCTTCACAAAGACACCAAGCAAAAACTAAGCGTAGTTTCAGATGTTGCTCGCTATTTCAATTCAAAAGTTTATTTGGTATCTCCTGGTGAGACAGATGAATTTTTGAAAAACCAATTGGAAAGAAACATCAATTTTGCCAAGGAATACTTGGGTTCGAACAACATACCTTTTGAAGTTGAAATTACTGAGGAAAAATCAGATGGGTTCGTTAAAGCCCTGTTGAAATACAGCGCGTCAGTTGAAGCAGATTTGGTTTGTATTATGAATTTCTATGAAAGTTCAATACTCAATGTTTTCAATTCTAGCTACGAACAACAGGTAATCACGAACGATGCTCAGATTCCTGTATTGTGTGTAAATCCGATTGACACTTTCATTTTAGACAGGCCGAGTTACACGCCTAACTAACCTGAATTCCAATAACGAGAATATCATCTGTTTGCTCAAAATTGCCCTTCCACGTATCAAAAGTATGTTGAAGGGCTTTTTCTTGTTCGGCTATTTCTAAACTTGAGATTTGACAAAGTAGTGATTTAAAATTCTTACGCATGAACTTTTTGTTCTCCATTCCACCAAATTGATCTGCATACCCATCGGAAAAACAATACAGCATATCACCAGACTCCAATTGCATTTTCTGCGTGTGAAAATTTTCTCCCTGTTCACCAAATGATCCTATGCTTCGTTTGGTTGCCTTCAACTCCATTAATTCATTATTTCGAATGATATAAATTGAATTATTCGCTCCGCTAAATTCAAGTGTTCTCGAATCTTCGTGATAACTACAAAGTGCTATATCCATTCCATCGCGAACACCTGAACTATTGGTCTTCATAACCTCAGTTGCCAAGCGATTCACATTGTTGAGGATTTGAGCTGGATCAAGAAAAACCTTGGTAACATGATTTAAAAAATTATGACCCACCAAAGACATGAATGCACCTGGAACACCATGTCCCGTGCAATCGGCTGCTGCGAATAATTTCTTTCCACCCACATTCTTAAACCAATAAAAATCGCCACTTACCACAGACTTGGGTTTGTAAAAGATAAGTGACTTTGGAAATAATTGTCGCACATTACCCATGGTCGGTAAGATGGTCGACTGTAGTCGTTGTGCATATTGAATGCTATCTGTGAGGTCTTGATACAATTGATTTAAAACTTCCTTTTGTGCCTGTGTTTCTTCGCGCTGAAGTCTCAATTGCTTTGCAAAAAAACCTATAACTAATCCCGCAAATACTACAAACATTGCTACCAAACCAATGATAATCATTAACCGATCAAATTGTCTATTTAAAGACTCCAATTCTGTATTCATTTTCGAAGTCAAATGAGACCTCAAAGACTCTAATGTTTTCTTACATTTTTGTTCCATCAGTGGAATGCCTGAATTCTCTAGGAAAAGTGCTTCTGCCTCCATTTGTGCAATGGGATCTGAGTAACTCTCAAACGACGGTAAAAGAGACTGTACCTCAAGACACATGCTGATGTAATTCTGAAGATAAAAATCTAACGAATCAAAATCATTCTTTACATAATCATTCATTTTCAAACTCGACGTTCTGAAAACTAGAAAAGAATTTTTTAATTTACCTCCAGATAATTCTCGCATTTCTGCTTTGTTCTTGTCCTCATCAACCCGCTGTACAAATGCCCATTCTTTGATCAAATCTTTGCTTCGAAGCAAATGAGCTTCAAATGAATCTAAGTCCTGAAGTGCAGGCACATACTCTTGTTTTATTCGCATGTGCACCGCATAACTTTCTTGAAGCGTATAAAAAATTCCAGCCAATGTAGCAGCAACAACAGTGACCACTGTGATTAACACGAGGTTTACATGTGTTCTACCAAATTTTTTGAAAATCATGATCTATTGAAATCTTTTTTTCATTTCCGTTTGAATACGCTTGACCTCTTCATCATTTCCCAGAGCTCTATTGATGTATAGAAGCACTTTATAATTCGCTTCTAGTGGTTTGCAATCTGTAAATGATTTCTCCGCAAAAGGTAGGGCTTCTTTGAATTTTTGAATACTTCGATCTTGAATGGTAAATAAGTCTTCAATATTTGTGCTTGTACCGGCAGAACGAATGACAAAAATGCCCTGGTTGTATGAGATAATAGCCAGGTTTAAATGGGCCGAACATGTTCCAGGAAACTTAGAAACGAGGAGCGTGTAAATGCGCACACATTCGTTCAGATGAAAAATATTTTCAGTATTCGTTGTCCAAAGTCGGTAATGCCCTTCAGCCAATTTTGAAAGAAACTCTTCTTCCATATTCAGCAATTCGTCATTGGTTCCCTGATGGGTCTCTTGCGCTTTTTTAAACAGCTCTTCAGGGACAGTAATCGTAGTAGAATCCATCATAATGGTGGCCGAAAGTGCATCATTGTACCAAGTTGATGACAAATAACTAATTGCAAATTTGGCATTCGCCGCAACCTCATTTTTCGAATCCAACTCAATGGATTTCGTTAAATTCGTGAGTGCTTTATTTCGCAATTCGCTTCCAAAAGTACCTAGCTCATTGCGTTTGTAACACTCTTTAAGTATGTATCCATACAAATAATAATTCTGTGCAGAATTTCCCAAATCTGTCTGGCTGATAGTCTCTAAAGCCTGATCAAATTGACCAGACTTTGATAGTTCCAGCGCTTTGGTTATTTTGGGATTTCCTTGTGAAAAACCAACCACCTGAAGCAGTGAAAATAAAATTGAAATGCCAATGATCTTTATTGTACTTTCCATTGTAACAATTTATTACCGGGTGTTATTTTTCTCTCTGACATGGACAATTCGTTCATTTCATATCGAATGGAATTTTCTACATTCTTAAAGTTTATGCAAGCTCCTGCTGTTAATGCCCCTTCCCAATTGGTAACCACGAGCATGCTTTTTGATTTCCCTTCTTTAATGATCTTTTGTAATTCTGACTTTTTTGATTTGTCAATGAAAATAATTTGTGCGAATTGACCTGTACTCCATGCAGAAGCGTTTACCACTTCAATGGCTTGCGCTCCAATGGGTTTTGTACCATATTTTTCCGCCATGTGTTTAAATACATTCTCATTTCCAACTACAACAATTTGAAATTTGCCCTTTTTAACCTCTGTTGGCCAATTGCTGTTGATAGCAAACTGATAAATAAAATTTGCTTGAATCATGGCACGTGCATCACCCTCTTCCAGTTGCTGCCCCATGGAAACCTGTGCCTTCAAAATTGAAAGCAAACCAAACAAAATTAGCAAGAGCAGTTTTCTTGACATCCACACAAATCTATACTTCTATTGCTATTTTTATTCGAATGAATGAAGGTGGTTCTTCACTAGTGCATGTTGAAGAAACTTATGATTTCAAACACCTCTTTGCATCTACCTCATGATCGAGAGGCGTGCCGTGCAGCAGATTGGTAATTAACATATTTGAGAAATACGGTGCCAATAAAACTCCTTTGGCACCCAAACCACCAAAAAAATGAATTCCGTTTTCTTCAACACAACCCAAGATAGGCCTTCTGTCTTTTGTGGTTGGACGAAGTCCGGCACTGTGCTGTAAAACTTGAAAAGGCGTGTTGATGTGGCTTTGAAATGCTTTTAGCAACTCTTCTTTGGCCGTTTCGGTTGGAAATTCATTTGTTGGCGACCAATCAAAAGTGGCTCCCAATTTATACTCATTTGTATCGAGAGGAAGTAAAAAATTTCCAAAATGAATCATTTCATTCCAGCTGGCATCTGGAAGATTCAAGGTGATTGTTTCGCCTTTATTGGGTATTACATTCAAGGCACTTAAACTTGGCCATTCAGTCAATGAGACTCCCGAGCAAACAACAACAAAATCAAATTCAATTTCGTTCCACACCCGCACATTGTCTTTTTTGTGTAGGTCCTTTTCAGCAATTGTTTGCTGATGAAATTTTTGCTTTGATTTAAAATAATTCCGAGCAACACTCAAAAAATGAGGAACATTGAGCCAACCTGCTTGTAAAACTTCCCCAATACCAAACGGAGCTTGTACTGCTGCATTGGCAGACACTGTTCGTTTTGAAGAATAATATTTACCCTTGGGGCCATCTGAAATGACATCCCATTGATTTTGCTCTTCAATGGAAGCGAATACCCGATGAAAAGTCAGGGGAGTGTAAAATTTCAATTGAAACTTCGTCTCTACTGCAGTCAAAAATTGATGCATAACAGGAAGTAATTCATCAATTTTCCAACTCAATGTAAGCCTCTTAAAACTGACAGGATTAACTAAACCACCCGCCCACTGCGACGCTCTTATGGGTCTATCGTCATCTGCAATGTGCACATCGAAACCGGCTTCTTCAGCCTGCAGTGCGAATACACTTCCTGCTAAACCTTGACCAACCAATAATATTTTCGCAGACATTAGCTGATTACATTCAGCATTTTACCAACTTTAGTAAATGCTTCAATGGCCTTATCAATATGCTCGAATTCATGACCAGCACTAAGTTGTACACGTATACGTGCTTGTCCTTTTGCAACAACGGGATAGAAAAACCCGATAACATAAATTCCTTCCTGCAACAATGCATCTGCAAAATCCTGCGCCAATTTCGCATCATAAAGCATAACTGGAACAATAGCACTATCACCGTCTTTTATTTCAAATCCGGCGGCTTTTATTCCTTGTTTAAATCGAATAACATTGGCTTCCAATTTATCTCTTAAATCTGTAGTGGCACTTAGCATATCCATTACAGCAATGGATGCACCAACAATTGAAGGAGCCAACGAGTTTGAGAAGAGGTAGGGTCTTGAGCGTTGACGCAATAACTCAATGATTTCCTTTCTACCGCTTGTGAAACCGCCCATGGCTCCACCTAAAGCCTTTCCTAGCGTACCCGTAATGATATCAACTCTGCCCAAAACATTTTTCAGTTCAATTGTTCCACGTCCGGTTTTTCCAATGAATCCAGTTGCATGACATTCATCTACCATAACCATGGCATTGTATTGATCAGCCAAATCACAAATCTTGTCTAATTGAGCTACATAACCATCCATACTGAATACGCCGTCAGTTACAATTAGTTTGAATCTTGCCCCGCTTGCAGCCTGGAGTTGTGTTTCAAGATCTTCCATATTGTTGTTCTTGTAACGAAAGCGCTGTGCTTTGCATAGGCGAACACCATCTATGATTGATGCGTGGTTCAATTCATCTGAAATAATGGCGTCTTGCTCTCCAAGCAGGGGTTCAAAAACTCCTCCATTGGCATCAAAAGCAGCAGCATATAAGATGGTATCTTCTGTATGAAGAAATTCAGAAAGTTTTGACTCCAATGTTTTGTGAATATCCTGGGTGCCGCAGATAAATCGTACACTTGACATTCCAAAACCATGTGTATCAATGGTTGCTTTCGCAGCTTCTAAAACTTTAGGATGGCTAGAAAGTCCGAGGTAATTATTTGCACAAAAATTCAAAACCTCTTTACCATCAGTAGTTTGAATCACTGCAGCTTGTGGAGTAGTAATGATGCGTTCGCGTTTGAAAAGACCTGCCTCTTGAATTGACATTAATTCTTTCGCAAGATGCTCTTTCATTTCGTTGTACATATCTTATAATTTATTCGTTAACAATCAACACTTTTTGTGCGGCTTCTTTTGCCGCCATCTGTTCTGCAGCTTTTTTAGATCCACCTTTTCCCTGACCCACGGGTTCTCCATCAATTTCCAATTGAATGTGATACTCCATGTATGGTCCATTGTTCTTTTGATTTAACACAGAATATTGTAGTGTTCGCCTGTGTTTCTGTGACCATTCATGCAATTTACTTTTATAATCCACATCGCTATGCACACGTTCATCCAATCCATGTTCCTTTAACAACTTCAATGCAACCTCACGTGTGGTTTTATATCCTTTATCTAAAAACATAGCACCAAAAAGTGCCTCCAATGCATTCCCCATGAGCGACTCATGCATTTCTTGATTTCCAATATTGACCTTGAGTACTTCGTAAAGTTTCAATTCAAAACCTATTGAATTTAGATTATCTCTGCGAACTACCTTACTTTTCATTTTGGTTAATTCGCCTTCTGTTAGCGAGGGGTATTTCGTAAAGAGATAATGTGCCACAATGCTGTCTAAGATGGCATCACCCAAGAATTCTAATCGTTCGTTGCTATTTTTTATTCCTGGTTTTATTTCGTCGGCAGCAGATGCGTGGCGCAATGCCGTTTCATACAACGCCAAATTTTTTGGCCTGAATTGAAATGTAAGTTGAATGAACTTCGCTAAAGATGAATTCCGTTGTTGATGAAAGATGGACCGCCAAATCATTCGTACTTCTTGAAAATCGCAGACGTATTGTGTCCACCAAATCCAAAAGTATTGGTTAGAGCGGCTCTCACCTCTCTGTGTTGCGCTTTATTGAATGTAAAATTCAATTTAGCGTCGAGATTTTCATCTGGCGTAGCGTGGTTAATTGTTGGAGGAACAATATTATTTTTCACAGCCATAATTGTTGCAATTGCTTCAATTGCACCGGCTGCACCAAGCAAGTGTCCAGTCATGGACTTCGTACTTGAAATATTTAAATTGTAAGCATGTTCACCAAACACAGTTTGAATTGCTTTCGCTTCTTGCACATCTCCGAGTGGAGTTGATGTACCGTGAACATTGATATAATCCAAGTCTTCAGGTTTCATCTCTGCATCTTCAAGCGCTGCGCGCATAACAAGCGTAGCTCCCAATCCTTCTGGGTGAGGAGCAGTAATGTGGTAAGCGTCCGCAGACATTCCACCACCCACTATTTCGGCATAAATTTTTGCACCGCGAGCTTTGGCATGCTCTAATTCTTCAAGAATGAGACATCCTCCGCCTTCACCAAGAACAAATCCGTCGCGTGTCGCATCAAACGGTCTTGACGCTGTGGCAAAATGCTCGTTGTTTTCAGACAATGCTTTCAATGCGTTGAATCCACCAACACCGGCTTCAGTAACTGCAGCTTCAGAGCCCCCGCTTACGATAACATCTGCTTTTCCTAATCGAATGTAGGTGAACGCATCAATGAGCGCATTGGTCGAAGAGGCGCAGGCTGCTACTGTGGTGTAGTTCGGTCCTCTGAAACCGTATTGAATACTGATGTGACCCGACGCAATGTCGGCAATCATTTTAGGTATAAAAAAAGGATTGAAACGTGGGGTACCATCGCCCTTAGCGAAGTTTACACACTCCTCTTGGAACGTATAAAGACCGCCAATTCCTGACCCCCAAATTACTCCTACTCTATCTTTATTTAGAGATCCAGATTCTAACAAACCAGCGTCTTGAATGGCCTGTTGCGCCACAATCACGGCGTAGTGCGTATAGGGATCCATTTTACGCATCTCTTTGCGCTCAATGAAATCTTCAATGTTCAAACCTTTCAATTCACAAGCGAAACGCGTTTTAAATTTCGACGCGTCAAAACGAGTAATTAGGTTCGCACCGCTAACACCACGGATAAGACCGTCCCAGTATTCTGAGACGGTGTTACCCAAAGGTGTTACAGCACCAAGACCGGTTACAACAACCCTTCTAAGCTGCATAGTTCGTTAAATAAGTAATAAGATTACTTGGCGTGAGCTGAAATATACTCTACTGCCTGACCAACGGTAACAATCTTCTCAGCTTGATCGTCTGGTATAGCAATATTGAATTCTTTTTCAAATTCCATAATTAACTCAACCACATCCAAAGAATCAGCACCTAAATCATTTGTGAAGCTAGCCTCTGGAGTTACAACTGATGCTTCAACTCCTAATTTGTCAACGATAATTTCCGTTACTTTTTGTGCAATTTCTGACATTGTAATACTATTTAAATGGTTAAATACGCTCGCAAAAGTACAACTTTTCACTTTGCACCCGTTTTTTTTTCATTTTTCCGCACTCTTTTTTTTCAACACCCTCATTTTCAAATACTTAAAATTTCATTCCAAAAATAAATTTGATCATCTTGTACGTAAATTGCACCCAAATTCCATGAAAAGCGCGTATAAAAAGCATGTACTCATAATTGGAGCAGGTGGCCTGTGTCATGCCGCCTTGCCCTCCATTTTGGATTTACCTTTTGAAAAAATGACGATAATGGATGGTGATGTTGTTAGTGAAGGACCTTTGCCAAGACAATGGCTTTTCACGAAAAATGACCTAGGTCAGTTCAAAGTAGTGGTGCTTCAAAAATGGATTTCAGACAGAAACTCGAACAAGTCAGTTGTTGCTCTTCCACAATATTTCGATGACGAAATTGATTTTCGACCTGATCTGGTTTTCGATTTCACTGATCGCTTGGTTTCGAAACGATTCATAATGAGATTCTGCCAAAAGCATAAAATCCCGCTTATTCATGCTGCTTCACAAAAAAACCATGGCGCAGTTGCCTTTCTTCAACCTGAATCTTCACTAATTCATCACTTATTAGCAGATTTAGAGGGAAAGGACAACCCTGAAATCTCTTGCAACGATGGAGTAATAACCTCTGTGGTTGGCACCATAGGCATGCAAGCTGCGCATTTGGGTTGGTTGTATTTTGAAGACGTGGTTATTCAAAATGGATACAGCTTGTTTGATGGCAAGAGTAATCAATGGGAAACCTTCCAGTTCCACCAAGCAATGACAGATAAGCCAACTCTAGATTATTTGATTACAAGCGTAGATCAATTCATTTCAATTCAACAAAAATACCAGACTAAAATTATTCATTTGGGAGAACATGCAGTTTTTCCATCATGTGAACCCGATGAATTACAAGCTAAATTGTTGAGTGGCGGCAATGTTATTCTCATTTGTAAAAATGGCATTGAGGCATCAACGGCCGCGGCTCATTTTTCAAGAAAATTCAAAGACAAACATATATTTGCTTTTGCCGGACCAGCAGATTCACTGATATCAAGTACTGAATAGATGAGTGCATTTCAAACAAGCCTTTCATTCCTCAAACAACGAAAAAGGTGTAGAAATGCGTCTGAATTTCAATGGGTGTATGAAAGATCCATGAATGATTTATCCTATCGTCTTCCCGATGCGGCAAAATTGGATTCTTGGATTGGATTTAAAGAGTTTTATCGCGTTATAAAAAGAAAAACCTACAAACAAGCTCAACTGCAGAGCGGGCATCTCATGCTTGTTTCAACTTCGAACCAAATACAAATTGCCAAAGCATATGTAGTGGCGAATTTAAATTCGACTGAAGCCGTGCATGTCATTTCGCGTGAAAATTTAAAAATATCACCTTCAGTCCGTTTTCTCTTGTTTTCGTTCTTCGTCTCTATCCAGTGTATTTGGTCAAAAAATCGGTTAAACTTAGCCCTTCAAATTCGAGAAGTTATGGAGTGGGCTTGCGTATTAAAATTGATGCAAGCGAATCAATTAAGCTCTTTCATTGATTTCACTCCTTTCGAAAAAGACGCAAACCTGTTGTCACTTTTATTGAGAGAGCAAGGTATTCACGTGATGAAAATTCCATCACCCGGACCGCTGAGTGCTCACCACACGCATCTCATTGCAAATACTGTTGTTTGTTCTTCCGCCTATCATTTAGAGGAAATAATACATTTTACAAATTGGACCTACGACAATCTTTTGCATTGGCCTCCGGAGCAATACCATACCTATGAGCACCTTTATCAGATTAAACACAAAACTCCTTCAAACTCAATTGCATTTTACAGTCACGGAGAATGGGTTCGTAGGGAGGAAGGGCATGCGGATCCTGGTCTAGGTATTTTAGAAAATGAAGCGATTATTTTGAGTGAGCTACGTACTTTCCTTCGGGAAAATAACCACATTACTCTGGTCATTTATCCTCATCCGAAAGAGAGGAAACGAAAAGATATGTTAGCACATTACACGCAAATTCTTTCAGACTGTTCATTTCACATTTTCGATGGAGAGACCCCTACAGCGTGGAATTTTCATAAGGAAGACCTTGCCATAATGGCCTATTCCACTTTACTCTTTGAACGTTTATCACTCGGATTTAAAACGCTGTTTGTGTCAACACAAGCGAGTTCATTCCCGCTTTCAACCAGTCCATTAAATAACATCTGTATTCGTTCAGAAGCAGAATTTCAGATGAAATTAAAAAATGCCCTTCAGGAAAGTCAAATTGAATTTTTCGAAAATAATCAACTCCAAACCTATATACTTTCTCATTTCCTCGAGGCGAAAAATGGCCAAGATTAGAAAATGATTGTTACTTTGCAGCACATGAAAGTAAAATTTGCTGTTGTTGGATGTGGAAGTATTGGTAAGCGTCACATTGCCGTTTTAGACGCTGATCCCAATGTTGAAATTGTGGGTATCTGCGATATTGAGCCTACTCGTGTTCGAGAATTATCAGAACTCTACAATCACATTCCATACTATACCAACTTTGAAGACTTGATGGCAGCATGTGATGCAGATGTAATAAACATTGTGACACCCCACGCCTTGCATAAAACCCAATCTATTCAAGCCTTGAATAATGGATTTCATGTATTGGTTGAAAAGCCCATGTCATTGAATGTGCGTGATGCACAGGAAATGAATAACGCGGCAAAAGCCAATGGTAAAAAGTTATGGGTTGTAAAACAAAATAGATTCAACGTGCCCGTTTCACTTACACACCAAGCCATTCGTTCCGGTTGGTTAGGTCGAATTTTCATGGTCAAGTGTGATGTGCTATGGAATCGTTATCAAGGATATTATGACGATTCAAGTTGGAGGGGAAAAATACAAGAAGAAGGTGGTGCCCTTTTCACACAGGCGAGTCATTTCATTGACTTACTTATTTGGTGGTGTGGAGAAGTGAAAAGTGTGAAAGCGAAAGCTGCAACACAAAACCACAATATAGAAACAGAAGATTCAGGAGTTGCCGTAATGGAATTTGAGAATGGTGCATTGGGGTCTTTAACCTGGACCACTTGTGTTTACGAAAAAAACTACGAAGGAAGCATTACCGTCATAGGAGAAAAAGGGACCATTAAAATAGGTGGTGCCTATTTGAATAAGATTGAATTTTGGAACGTAGAAAATCAACCACTACCAACAGATATAGACTTTAATGATAAACCAAATGCATATGGTAAATACCAGGGCACAAGCAGTAATCATGATAAAGTTATTGAGAGTATTGTAAAAGAAATTCAAACTGGCATTGGCCAAAATGTGGAAGGGACAGAGGGTCTCAGAAGTATTGATGCGATAGAAAAAATTTACGCAAATATTTTGCAATGAGTGATCTAAAAAAATATCAATCGCAATTACGCGATGTCAAACTGGGATCAGGAGTAACTGTTGTTGAACCAATCAATGCATACGAATGTGAGATTGGAAACGATGTATTTGTTGGTCCATTCGTAGAAATTCAGAAAGGGGTTGTTATTGGAAATAGAACCCGCATTCAATCACACACGTTTATTTGTGAACTAGTAACCATTGGAGAAGACTGCTTCATTGCTCATGGTGTAATGTTCACCAATGATTTATTCAAAGAGGGCGGACCAAGTGGGAATGATAAATCGAAATGGGGAGAAACAAAAATCGGAAATCATGTTTCCATTGGATCAAACGCAACTCTGCTCCCTGTCACCATATGTGACAACGTTGTAATTGGTGCAGGAGCGGTTGTTACTAAAAACATTACAGAATCAGGAATATATGCTGGTAATCCAGCAAAAAAAATACGCTAATGAACATACCATTTGTAGATCTAAAAGCACAATACAAAAGCTTACTTCCAGCTATGGATGAAGCCATTATGCATGCCATTCACACTACTGCGTTTATAGCAGGGGGTCCAGCAGATGCCTTTGAAAAAGCATATGCCTCATATATGGGCATGACGCACACCATTGCATGTGCCAATGGAACTGATAGCCTTGAAATTCTTCTGAAAGCAATGGGAATTGGAACAGGGGATGAAGTTTTGGTTCCAGCCATTTCATGGATTAGCACTGCCGAGTCTGTTACAACTGCGGGCGGCACACCCGTATTTGTAGACGTTGATGATGATTTGTTAATTGATGTGAATTTAATTGAGCAGCATATTACTCCTCGCACCAAAGCCATTATTCCGGTACACCTCTATGGTAATCCGGTGGATATGAACAAAGTTATGGAGATTGCAACAAAACATGGACTTCACGTTTTGGAGGATTGTGCTCAATCGCATGCCGCAACAATACATGGTAAAAAAGCAGGAACTTTCGGACACGCCTCAAGTTTTAGTTTCTATCCAGGAAAAAATTTAGGAGCGTATGGCGATGCAGGAGGAATGGTCACGAACAATGATGAAATTGCCCGAATAGCCAGAGCCATTGCTAATCATGGACAAGAGGGAAAACACAATCATTTGCTTGAAGGCCGAAACTCAAGAATGGATGGTATTCAAGCAGCTGTGCTGAATACGAAACTTCCACATCTTGAAAAATGGACTGACATGCGTATTCACAATGCCCACATATACAATGATTTGCTTCATGACTCTGTTCACAAACCGAGAGAAAGAGAAGGATTCAAGCATGTTTATCATCTCTACGTTATTCAACATGACAACAGAGACGAACTTGCATTTCGTTTAAAAGAAAACGGAATTGACACTGCCGTTCACTACCCAATTCCAATGCCATTCATGCCTTGCTATTCCAGGTTCAATCATTCTGAAATTGATTTCCCAAATGCGGCAAAAATTGCAAAGCGAATACTTTCTTTACCCATGTATGCCGAATTAACACAAGAACAAATCGCTTACGTTGCAGCGCATGTAAATGCCAACTACTAAAGAACATATCATCATTGTCAACTACGACTTTCCTCCGAACAAGGGAATTGGCGGAAGACGGTGGGCAAAATTAGCCAAAGCATTTGCAGAGAAAAATTACTATGTTCATGTTATAAAAGCAGATTCTATTTCAGATACTGAAACTTCTGTTTGGACAGACGATGTTCGTCACAAAAACATACAAGTATATTCCTTACCAAGAAAATACCCGAATATACTCTTGGGAACTCCCCAAAACTTTTTGGAAAAAATTCAATACCGAACTTCCCTTCGGTCTGTACTCAAGAAATATGAAGGTACACCCTATGATGTGAGTCTTGGATGGAATCACTCACTTTCCGAAAAATTAAATGAATTAACTAAGAATCACCCGGTTCATTGGATCTTTGCTACAGGCGCACCATGGGAAATGTTGAGAGCATGTGCCACATTCAAAGAAAAATTCGATCATCTTAAGCTTTGGGTTGATCTTCGTGATCCTTGGCTCAATGCGCGAAATTATGGCATAACTCATTTATCTGAAATTAAGCAAAAGGAAGAAGAGGAAAAAGCAAAGAAGGTGGTAGACCAAGCCACAATAATTTCTGCTCCAGCTAGAGAAATTTTCGAGCCCTTTATTTCTAAAGGGTGGTTGTCTAACTCAGACAATAAACTATTTCATCTTAAACACTTCTATTCAGACAAGCGAATGGAAATACGCAAATCACCGAGAAATACACAATCAATACAATTGGTTTATGGCGGTGAAATTTATCTCGATACGGAAAAATATTTTGAAGAGATTGCCCAAGATTTAGACGTGCTACGAAAAGAGTTTCCAAAAAAATATCAAGAACTAACCATACAAATTCATTCTTCAAGCGCTGACAAACTTCAACCTATTTTCAAATCGCATCCAACAGTACAACTATCCGATGCTATAGGTAAAAGTATTGAGCGCAAAATATCACATGCCCAATGGTGTATCATTCTCTTGGCTGAGCATAATCAAGATTTTTTCACTACAAAATATTTCGAATACCAACAATTTGGTGTACCCTACCTCTTTATTGGACCTAATTCTAGTTTGGTAAGAAATAGAATCATTGAAGAAAACCGTGGAACCGATTGGAAAAACTTTTTCAATCATTACCTTCATGGTGAAACTATTGACCATACCACCTTTAGTCAGCAAGTAAGCGAAAAAGACAGCGTGGATTACCGAGTGCACGAGATAGAAAAAATCATGATTGCATTGAAATGAAAATCTTGTTTTATTCACCTCATAGTCAACTGTATTTTGAAGCATCTACAGGATATGGTTCTCATATGCGAGGAATGGTAGAGGCATTTCAAGAAATGGGTCATGAAGTTGAGGTATTGGTCATGGGTGAAAAACCACAATCTCGTTTATCTGGGAAGCATGTTTCGGTTAAGAAAAAGAAAATCAAACAATTCGTACCTAAAATTATCTGGCGCACACTAAAAGAATTGAAATGGATGCAATTTGACTCTTTTGCTCAAAAGAAATTGATTCAAAAAATTCAGTCTTTCCAGCCAGATTTGATTTACGAAAGAAGTGCATGGATGAGCAATGGAAGTATTCGAGTAATTAAAAAATATGGTATTCATCACGTAGTAGAAATTAATGCTCCATTTGAGGAAGAGACAAAAGCATTTGAGGGGTCTGGTTCATTGATACATTTCATTGGAAAATACAAGTTTAAAAATCTACTAAAATCTTGTACAGCAATAGCTTCAATAAACTCTGAACTAACCAAAGTCCTGAGTAGCAGATATGGAATTGAACAGGAAAAATTTATTTTTACTCCAAATGCCATCTCAAAAAATGAGATTCAAATGGCTATTCATTCGAAGACTCCGGAACCTTTAGCCCATTTAGAAGACAAAAAGGTATTTGGTTTTGTGGGATCGATTCTACCCTACCACGGGGTTGATTTGTGTATCCGTGCTTTTGCGAAAATAAAAATGAACGAAGTTCACTTGTTGATTGTAGGCGATGGCTATTTAATTCCAGAATACGAGAAAATATGCAAAGAACTTGAAATTTCAAACCAAGTAACATTTACCGGTTCTATTCCTAAAAAAGAAATCTGGAATTACCTCTCTGTCATGGATGTTTTGCTTTTACCATCTACAGCTTGGTATTGCTCACCGGTAAAATTATTTGAATATGCATTAATGGAAAAACCAATTATTGCTATTAATAAACCCGGAGTACTTGATATTTTCTCTGAAAAATCTTGTGCACTCTTTTCTGGATCGGAAGACGAACTGTTAAAACGGTTTCAAGAATTTATTAATCAACCAGAGATGTATAAATGCTTTGGAACGTTAAGCAAAGAAATTATATTGGAAAGACATCAGTGGACGAATAACGCAAGTGCAATTCTTAACTACTTTAAATCATGAAAATAGCCTTGCTGACCGATGGTATAACGCCCTATTGTATAGGTGGCATGCAACGTCACAGCGCTAATCTATGCAAGCATCTCGTAGAGCTTGGCCATGAAGTAACATTGGTACATTGCGTATACGGAAAATCAAAATTGCCCACAAACAGTGATGTGAAAAATGCTTTTCCCAACCCCACCAATCTCAACGTTTTCGGGTTTCGATTTCCTTCATTAGGACAAATGCCAGGGCACTATTTGAGAGAATCGCATCAATATTCCATTGATATTTTTCAAAAACTAAAAACAGAATGGTCAACATTTGACATTGTTATTGCGAAAGGATTCACAGCTTGGCATCTCTTGGATCTTAAGCGCAAACAGAAAATAGACATTGGACCAATCGCGGTCAATTTTCATGGACTAGAAATGTTTCAGCGCCCAGCATCTTTTTCTGAAAGAATGAAAAGTTGGTTGCTGAAGGACCCTGTTAAATGGAATTTAAAGCATGCAGATCATGTGGTATCTTACGGGGGAAAAATCACTGAAATATTGATTCAGTTGAATATTGAAAAATCAAAAATTGCAGAGATACCCTCAGGTATTGATTCTGATTGGGTTGTTAAACAGAGAATTCAAAATGAACATCCTGTTTTTGTTTTCCTGGGAAGATATGAGCGCAGGAAAGCCATTGAAGAAATTAATGTTGTATTGAAAAAACATACACATATTCAATTTCATTTCATTGGAGATATTCCATTTAGCAAAAGAATTAAATCAAAAAATATTACCTATCACGGGGCACAGAAAGACAAAAAGTCTATCTGTGAATTGCTAGATGCCTGCGACGCTATTGTCTCTCCATCTTACTCTGAGGGCATGCCAAATGTTTTATTAGAAGGTATGGCCAGAGGCTTGGTTCCTATTGCTACCAATGTAGGCGCCGTTCAAGTCCTTGTCAACGAACAATGTGGAATTTTGATTGAAAATCCACAAGACATTGAAAATGCGATCTTAAAATTTAATTCCATGAGTCAATCTGAACGACAACTACTTGCCAATACCGGTTTACAACAAGTCAAAAAGAACTTTATTTGGGAAAAAATCAGAGTGGAAACAGAGCAATTACTTCAACAGATGATTGAAAAATCGTAACTTCCCGTCACGAAAAGTGACACGGTGAAAAAGGAACATTTTAAAGGCATTGACAGTTTACGTTTTTTGGCAGCACTTGCTGTGTTCTTTACCCATGTTGAACTGGTAAAAAAGTTTACAGGATATGGCACACATTGGATTGTTCCTGACGAGAGAATCACCAAATTTACGGCCCTTGAATCTGTTCTGAATAAAGAAGTTG
>VFQT010002661.1_pt1 | contig 17815 bp, 16 predicted proteins | sample 3512381 | NCBI WGS metagenome assembly VFQT01 (sample SAMN10412376, study PRJNA504923) | tailings metagenome | isolation source: Relicate 2 Philex TSF3 active mining site | place: Philippines: Tuba, Benguet | collected 2017-08-29
GTGGCTTTGACATCATGCACATGCGAGAAATGGTTCGCCTTACGGCGAAAGTCCTCGCCGGCAGCGAGGACCTACCCCTTCATGTACCACACGCAGAACCAGGCCAGCAGTGGAAAGAGCACAAAGATCAGTGCGAAGCCCAGCAGGGTTGCACGCTTTGTATCGGGCCATCGAGCCATGATGGTGGATCCTCACGCCCAGTTTATGGTGACTTCGAGTCTGATGGATTCTGCAGGCGAGCCACATAGTCCGCCAGAAGCACCACATTCTTACTGAATTCATCACTGCGAATCCAAAGCGTGTTGACGCCATTTGGCTTCTTCCCTGTCGTGGGACTTAGCCAGCGGCCCTGATCGTCGAGTTTTCCGAGACTGGCAGCGGCATCCTTTCTGAGCGACTTGATGTCCCGCAGTTTTCGTTCGCTCACTTTTCCCTGCAGCACCTCGGCATATCGATTCTCCAGTTTCGCGAGTGTTGACTTCGATCGAAAGCTGTAGTGCGTTGGCAGGTCGGCATCACTGTAAGTAAGAAAGTAGTTGTCTCCTTCGCGACGGAAATACAATGGCGCGTTTGTCTGCAGTTCATAGAACCGAGCGATCTGGCCATCCGGCAGCAGCGATCGTCGAATCCACGCAAGGGCCGCAGGAATCGGTTCAAGGAATCTCTTTTCCCCCGTCACTTCCGTCAGAAACAGCAGCGTTTCAATCACGTCTTCGGATTCGCGTCCTGCCACCGCAGGCGGCTCGAAACGACGAGCCCAAATGGGCTGCAGCTGGTGGTTGTACTGTTGAGCCCACGCGGGCTGTGGTTCCGGCAACTGGGCTCGAATCAGAAAGTCGCCGAATTTCAAAAGCGCATCTCGATAGCGTGCGTCACCGTAAACCTGATGAGCCAGATGGAGCGTGCGAGTCACCGTTCCGGCAAGCCCGTCATTCAGCGTTTCGTAGTTCCAATAATCTTTATGCCGGCCTTCTGTCTTCCAGTCGTACTCGGGAAACGATGCTTTTACGACCGGACCTGGCTCAACCGGTCCCGACCAGCCCTGCGGAAATCCTCCGTTTGCGAACTGAGCCTTCAGAAGTGATTCCAGCGCAACAAGGCAGGCATCGTGGATTTCAGCGTCCCTGAATTCCAATGCCCGATCCATCTCCATCAAAAAACGCAGGGCGGACTGAGTCTTGTCATCATCCAGAGACGACACATCTCGCCCCTTCGCATTCCCTCGCCCGCCACGGTACCGGCCCGTCGTTTTGCTCTTTGGATCGAAGTTCACTCGATCGGTCCAGCCACCGGATTCCAGCTGCCCAAAACACAATGCCCTTGCTGCCGCCTTCGCGCCGTCAAGAAACTCCTGCTCTCCCGTGGCCTTCCACGCATGCAGGAATGCCATTCCCACAGAAGGAGTCCCCGGTGGCTGAACCCAAATCTCTGTCGGCAACGCTTCTCCTTCACCGAACCGCGACCTCAGGTCTTCGCTCACTTCGTATACGTAGCCTCCCTGAACGGCCACGTTCTCTCGAAAGTAGGTCGAAGCTTTCTTCATGCCAGTCAGTGCTTCCGCGGCCGTCGGCGATTCCTGAGCAGGGGAGGGCGAACACGAAGCGGCGATCGCCACGACTGCAATCATGCGCCGGACAGAAACGGCAAGGCAACGCTGGGACATCTGGGAGTTCATCGCACGACCTTCGGAAACACCGAGTTTCACCGGGGCCACAACCACCGGAGTAATCGTCTCAATCCATTCTGTCCGCAAATTTGGCAAAGTTCAGCTGAGGACTGCCAACAAGTGAACAGGAATCCTCAGAAAGCGACGGGGTTCCCCACCCTGCGCACTATTGGTTCAGTAGTGAGAGACACCGAGAATCAACCCCCTGGGGTATTCACTGAATGATCCGCCTGCAAACTCCCCAAAACTCACGCCAGCGAAATCGCAGCGGCGCAGCGATCGTCGAGTTCGCGCTGGTGGTGCCATTGCTGCTTGTCATTGTGATGGGGACGATCGAAGCCAGCACAATGATCTACCTGAAACAAACGCTTCATATTGCGGCGTACGAAGCCGCACGAACCGCGCTGGTTCCCAAGACGACCGTCAGCATGGTCGAAACAACAGCCCGCCGCATTCTGGACGATCGCCGTGTTCGCGATACCACGATCACTGTGACCCCGACCAATTTTCCCTCAGCAGCCCCCAGCTCATGGATCACTGTCAAAGTTGATGCCCCTTCCAACAGCAATTTCGCAGTTCCCCTTCTGTTCTTTCGGAACAAAACCATCTCCGGAAGCTGCACCATGATGAAGGAATACTGATCATGCGAAAACAGCGCACGTCTCGAAGGGCACAGCCGCACTCACGTCAACAACGGAAGGCAGCCATTACCGTCTTGTTTGCCGTCACGCTGCCAGTACTTCTGCTGCTCGTGGCGTTCGCACTCAATCTTGCGTGGATGGAACTCAGTCGCACTCAGGCCTTCATTGTTGCCGACGCTGCCACTCGAGCTGCCGGGCGAACCTATTCTCTGACCGGCGACCTGAAGCAGGCAAAGCTGATGGCTGACGAAGCTGCGGCACGGAATCTGATCGCCGGAAGCAAGGTGAGCATTGCTGACTCCGAATTCACGCTGGGCACATCAACCCGTTCCTCTTCGTCCGCCCGCTATTCATTTACGCCCGGTGGCAGTACCCCCAACGCACTCAAGGTCACAATCAGCAGACTGTCCTCCGGAAAGAACGGAGCTGTTCCGTTCATCATGCCAGGCTTCCTCGGCAAGAACAGCTACGAAGTGACTCGATCTGCGGTCTCAACCCGAGTTGAAGTGGATATCGCATTCGTCGTCGATCGCTCTGGCTCCATGGCCTACGCGGCGGATGAAAAAGCCATTTACCCGCCACTGCCCAAGGCCGCCCCGAAAAACTGGTTCTTCGGTCAGCCGGCACCGACACCATCACGATGGCGTGACCTTGCAACAGCTGCCAACACGTTTATCGACGAAATGGACAAATCGGTGCTGAGCGAATACGTGTCGCTCGTGACCTACGGAGACTCGGCGTCCACCGAAAAGTCCATGACCAGCAACTACTCGGACATTCGAAACGGAATCGCGAAGTACACAAACGCATTTCCTTCCGGCAATACGAATATTGGGGATGGACTGAGCACTGGCATTAACACTCTGACATCTTCTTCTTCTCGCCCGTACGCATCCAAGGTCGTCATCCTGATGACCGACGGAATCAGAAACGCCGGGCCAGACCCTGTCTCCATCGCGCAATCTGCAGCAAACGACGGTGTGATCATCTTCACCATCACGTTTGCTCAGGAAGCCGACCAGACCGCAATGAAAAACGTGGCAGCCGCCGGCAACGGTCAACACTTCCACGCTTCCAGCGCTGCCGCCCTTGGCAGTGTTCTCCAGACGATCATTCGCATCCTGCCCACGGTTCTTACGGAGTAACGCCGTGATCAAAATCCCCCTGAACAAACTTGTGATGCAAATCGAAAGCGGGCCGGGCTCACGCCGTCCGTCATCCCCGCGCAGGCGGGGACGCAGCAACTGCGGTTCGGTTTTCGGTTTTCAGCTTTCGGTGATCAGCAGCTGCCGAGTCCGCCGCAAGGGAACTCAGACCGTCGAACTCGCGATCGTGCTGCCGATCTTCTTTCTGCTGATCTTCGCATCCGTCGAGTTCTTTCGGCTCAGCATGCTGCGTCAGTATGCGGAGAATGTGTCCTACGAGGCCGCACGAAATGTGATTGTGCCCGGGGCCACGGCTGCAGAAGCCAAAGCCGCGGCCGACAAGATGCTGCAGAACATGGGCATCAAGGACGCCGTCGTGGAAGTCACACCGGCGGTTATTACAGACTCGACCGGAAACGTCACAGTCAAAGTCACAATCCCTCCCGCCACGAATCAGTGGATCAGTCCGTTCTTCACAGCCAAGGCTAAGGCAACCGCTGAAACAACTCTGCTGACAGAACGTGTTCCAACGATCGCCGTCAAATCGGTTCCACCACCACCTCCTCCTCCGCCGCCACCACCACCGCCTCCAGCACCCCCAAAGCCGCCGTCGCCGCCGAAGCCACCGTCTCCTCCAAAGCCGCCTTCGCCGCCGAAGCCGCCGTCACCACCGTCACCACCAAAACCGCCGTCGCCGCCGAAGCCACCTTCGCCACCGAAGCCACCTTCGCCGCCGTCACCACCAAAACCACCATCACCTCCAAAACCACCATCACCTCCAAAACCACCATCACCTCCGAAGCCGCCTTCACCTCCTTCTCCGCCGAAGCCGCCTTCTCCGCCTCCCCCACCGGGGTTGTAAGAAGCTGCTCTGCTGCTTCTGTCAGAACTGTCTGAACTCCGGACTCTGCGTGAAAACATCACGCAGAGTTCCGGTGTTCGCAGCCTGAACAAACAGCATCCGCTTCATTGTCCTGTCACAAGCACTTTGCACTTTCGCTCAGTCGTCGTCATCCCCTTGTCGGCGACATGGTTTCGTGGACTCCCCTCTCTCACGTCTCCGAGCACATCCCGAATGCCGCGTCCGTTCAATACAGCTCGCGTGGAATTCGGTGATTTGCCGGAAGCATGTTCAGGGATTGAATTCATGCCAAACGCAATGTCATCCTTCCCACAGCAGGATTCTCTTGAGTCCTCTGCCGATCAACTGCCCAGTCGTCCCGCGCGCGTGGCGATGTCGCTGGCGACTGTTGTGATTCTGTCGATGATCCTCTGGTGCAATCTGCCCGATGAGGTTCCTGCAGAATTGCATCGAATGGCCGACCAGAATCTCTCGCCCGATGCTGCTTATCGCATTCGCTACGGAGAATGGCTGTTTCGATACGCCGCACATGTGGGTGGCTTCGACAACAAATGGCAGATGTACGGCGGCCAGAGTCGCTTCAACTGGCGCTACACGATCACGGCTCATTATCAGCAGGGTGACCGAACGTTGTCGCGAGTCCTTCCGTTGCCGCGTCAGTCGGATCGGACATGGTTCCAGGCGATGTTCCTGGATTACAAAGAGGCGAAGTTTCTGCTGAACATCTACAACGATCAGCTGGCCCGCGAAACCTACGCTCGATACCTGGCTCGCCAGTTCCCGGATTACGACGGACTGCCGGTGACTCAGATCAGCTACACGCTCAGCGTCCAGTACATCCTTCCGCCAATCGTCGCAGTCCAGCAACAGCAACTGCTGGAACCGGATGTACTGTCCGATGTCATCGACGTGTTCGATGTCAGTATGGAACACGCTTCGTCCACCCATGAACTCTCAGCGAAACCGAACGAACGTCTGTAACGCCCTGAAAGGCACGATTCAGACAGAAGCGCACTCACGCACATCACAAGTTCTCAATGTCTCAATCGACTCGAACTTCCCCCAAAGGTCGAACCATGATTGTCTCACGAATCATCAACGGATGGACGCCGTTCTTCTTTCGCCGCCAGGATGCTCGCCCCGTCGCACTGTTCAGAATTCTGTCCGGACTGCTGTGCACGGTCATGTTTGCCGTGTCGCTACCCAACTGGCATCGCTTCTTCAGCGCCGATGGGATCATCTCATTGCATTCTCCGGGATTGCAGAACCAGCGAGTCAACACGCCGTTTGGCTTGTTCTACTGGACCGAAGGCATCGTCCCTGTCGGATTCTGGTGGCTGGCCGCGATGGCCTTCAGCGTTGCTTTCACAATCGGATGGAAGTCACGCATTGCGACGATCGGACTTTATGTTCTCTTCGAATCCATGCTGCAGCGTAATCCGTACCTGGCGAATGGCGAAGACATGGTGATGAGAATGTGTCTGCTGTATCTGATGCTGATCGATGTCGGGTCCGCATGGTCAGTTGATGCATGGCTCAGAGCAAAACGCGGCCAGCCTCAGTCTTCGACGATCGCCGGGTGGCCCGTTCGCATGATGCAGATCAACGTCGCGCTGATTTACATCATCAGCCTGCCGTACAAACTGGCTCAGGATCCGGGCTGGGTCACGGGAGATGCTTTGCACTGGACGGTCGCGAGTGACATGTGGGGCCCGTTCAATCATCCCTGGATCACTCTGGCGTTCGGAGGCGTCCTGCGCAAAGTCATGACGTTCGGGACTGTCATCGTTGAAGCCTTTTTTCCACTGTGCGTCTGGTTCAATCCGACTCGCCGACTGGCCATCGCGGGCATCGCGGCACTGCATCTGGGCATCGCCATGATGATTCCCAATGTCACCTACTTCACATTGTCGATGGTCTGCACGTTTGCTGTGTTCCTGTCACGAGACGACATCGAGCTGTTTGTTCATTGGGCGGGAAAATTGAAGGGACTAACGCAGACTGATGCGACTGGCCGGATGAAATCGCAGAACGCTTCGCTGTCACAGCAGTCCGGCACATCCGTTCTTTCCGCAGGCCGGTGAACACACGCTCGGCAACCCTGTCACCACGTTCAACCACTGCATTGTATTTTGATTCCATTGCATTTGATTCAGAGGACAATCCCCATGTCCACGACGCTTGATCAGGTTGAAGCCATGCTCCACACGGCCGAAGATGCTCCCGCGACACCTTCAGCAAGGTCGGTGACGGCGCCATCGCCGTTTGAATGGTTCTTTGTCATCGGCGGAGGACTCGCGGTCTTCCTGCCTTTCATTCTGCTCGTCGGCGAGCAGGAACTGGCTCAGGAACAGTTCATCCACTGGTACTTCTGGCTGAGCGTCATCATTGGTTCGCCACATGTTTACAGCACGTACGTGCGCCAGCAGCGGAAGATCTCGGAGAAGAAATCCAGCATCTGGCTGGGACTGCCAGCTTATCTGGCGATCGTCGGCGTACTGAGCATCATTCATTATGGTGGCTGGTTTGTGGAAACGATTACCGCTGTCAACGTCTGGCAGTCTTTTCACTACTTGCGACAGACCTATGGAGTTGGATGCCTGTACGGTGGTCAGAAGAACTTCGATGAAACCGATCGACGACTTCGGTGGTGGGCCTACCACCTGGTGTTTCCATATCTGATCATCGGCCGCTGGGACATGCTGTACGATGCGTGGGGCGGTCAGTCTTACGAATTGATTCCGGTCAACTTTGATGAATCCGTGATGTTCTTTCTGGGCATTGTCGCTCTCTTCGGGATCTATGCTCAGTGCATCGCGGAAGCACGTCTGATCCGCCGCAATGGCCGCGACTATCGTCCAACAGGACTAATCTGCTACGCCATCTGCATGGGAATTCACTACTACGGATTCATGATCGTCACCCATTTCCAGAGAGGCTTCGAAGCTGTCACGTTCTTTCACGCGATGCAGTATCTGGCTCTGGTCTGGGTTCTGGAACGGCGTCAGCGAGCCGCGGCGGGAAATCGCTGGATCAAGGCGGTCCCCAACCTGATCGGGTTTCTGCTGTTTTGGCTGGCCTTGTACCTGCTTGGCTTTGGCTGGGAACAGTATCTCACCACCGCGCTCGAACACTGGTGGCTCATCGCATCCACGATCCTTCTCTCGTCCATCAGCGTCCACCACTACATCGTCGACTCCTTCCTCTGGCGGCGTAATGTCGGTGCGTGACAAAGTCTGAGCTGCCGAAACCAAATCCCACGGAGAGCGGCCTGGTGTAAACCGGCCGGTGCCATGTCCTTCGTACCGCCCTCTTTCGTCACCACTCAACACCACCCACTGCGACTATTTTCTGTCACCCATTTTTTGTCGGAAACCCAAACACAGCAATCGCCATGGTTCAGGGGCTGTTTGTGCGCAAAAAGACTGGAATCGCATACCGGGAAGCCTACGCATCCCGCTCGCCGATTGATTGGGCACGGTGCCGAAAGAAACGGAAGAAGCAAAAAAAGGGATCTGACAGCGATCAACACCACCGACTGCGATTATCTTCTGTCGCCCATTTTTTGTCGGAAACCCAACACAGCATTCGTCATGGTTCAGGTCGTGTTTGCGGGCAAAAAGATGGTTGGGCAAAAAGATGGGGAACGCATACAGGGAAGCTGACGCATCCCGCTCGCCAAAGGACTTTACGATTCTGGGACGGCTCAAACTTCACCCGGCAAGGTCATCATTTGTCTTGCGGTGTCACTGGCAGATCCGCAGACTTTAGCTCAATGGATCGCTCCTCCGCGGCGCTCCATTTCTTGAATTCCTCGGGGAATTCGCGTTCGAACGTCGATACGAATAAGGTCAGCAGCTCGATCGAAAGTGCCCGATCCGAATAAGGAGGCGTCGACGGCTTGAACGGCTGATCCTTGAAGTACCGGGTAAGGTCCGACTTGATCTTTTCGCGCCCCAACCCTGCATCGCCACGCTTCTTTGTGAAATCCAGCGCAAGCAGGCTGTATCGAAGAAAGGCCGCAGTATCAACGAGCGTCTCTGGGCGCTCGACATCCACCAGCACTGCCAGACGACGGTTCATGCCTATGCCGACTCGGATAAACTCCTGCTCCTTCCCATCCTTGCTGAAATGGTATCCGATGCACAGTTCGCATCCTACATCCAGAATGCCGCGACATAGCTCATACTCGCGAGCGTTCCATAACTCCTCCAGGGCTTTGAGCCTTGCCGCATCGCGAGGATCCGGGAAGCGAGTCGTGATAGCGCGGAAAAGGAAGTAAAACGACGATCAGCCGACAGCTTTGCCTTTGGCACCAGTTTCTCAATCGCAGCGTGCTGTTCCTGTGCCTTCTGAAAGTCATTGTTTCGCTCGTAGATCAGACTGAGATCCTGGTAAATGCCCAGTAAGTCTTCATCTGACATCATCAACTTCGCATCCGCGGACTCCACAATCGTGGAATAACAGCGTATCGCATCATCCGTACGCCCGTCAGTCCAGAACGCCAAGCCCATCAACCTCAGTGAACTTCCTCTCGTCTGCATCAGCATGCGGCGAGTCGCATCGTCGGCAGACGACGCATGCTTTTGGCAGAAAGCGTCGGCCTTTTCAAAATCTTCCAATGACGCGACCATCGATTTTTCAATTCCAATCCTGGAATACCCTCGCAACATGTGCACTTCTGCCATCACGGGTAGATCCGGATCCATCGCTTCAATCTTGTCGAGGACGCGGAACTGAGCATCATGCTCACCCGCTTTCCAGTATCCCATGGCGATATCAAAGTACGCGTCGCCCGCTTCCTTCTTTGTCAGCTGGCCTGCCGCCACCTTGGTCGTCACGAATAACTCCTTCGCAGGCCGAGCCGCATCTTCAAGACCGCTGTTGATCCAGAAGTTGCTAATGTCGTTCGCAGCAAAATTCAACGTGTCTGTCGGCAAAAACGGTGTCGCCCCATTCTCATCCGCCTGAGGACTCACCAGCAACGCCGAAAACGCCTGGAAGACGATGCACAATAAACGCATGCCTGGATCTCCCTCATCAAGATGCACATGACCACGCCGCAACTAAATAAGTATTACAGAAATATACCTAGGGCACAAGAGAGCAAGCATGGGCACTGACGTTGTGCTTGATTGGCGCTCCTTGGCTCTAGCAGCGGTTACACTGCGATACGCGCGGCCGAAAACGCATACCGGGAAGCTGACGCATCCCGCTCGCCGATTGATTGGGCACGGGGCCGAAAGAGACGGAAGAAGCAAAAAAGGAATCCGAGAGCGCTCAACACCACCGACTGCGATTATCTTCTGTCGCCCATTTTTTGTCGGAAACCCAACACAGCGATCGCCCTGATTCAGGGGCTGCTCGCGGGCAAAAAGATGGTGGGGCAAGAGATGAAGTACGCATACCGGGAAGCTGACGCATCCCGCTCGCCGTGGTCGAGGTTTCACAATTGCCAGAGAGCCGACTCAAGGCCGTGATGGAAGTAGATGGCACAGGTTCCGTGGTTGCCGAGCTTCATCGCAGGCACGGCAATTTCAGCACCGGCGTCGCTGGCGGCTTTCACCGCGGCGTTGATGTCGCTCACCAGAATGTATGGCCGAATCACGGGCTTCTCACCGGCGTGCATGGGGGCTCGGACACCAAGCATTCCGCCAGTGGCGAGCTTCGCGGTGCGAGCGTTTCCGAGCACTGGATCGGGTTCACCGAAGGTCACGCCATGCACCTTCGAATACAGGGCACAGGTGGCGTCAACGTCCTGAGTTACAAACTCAAGGTAATGGATCTGCATGCCGGGTTCCTTCTTCGCTTCACTGTCGGACGAATTCCTCCGGTCCGCGTTATTCGATTCATCCGTCGCCGTCATCTCCTCAAGCTGCTGAACAGCGTCCTTGGGATCTCGCGACGAGGACGACGCAGAAGCACCAGACGTATCATTCGAACATCCGACATTCATGGCTGTGGCCAATGGCATCCCGAACAACATTGAACTTGCCTGCAGGAATTCTCGACGGTTCGATAGTATCATCGCTGAAGGTACTTTCGGGGCGGAAGCAAGTCGATGCCTGAGGCTCGTTTGCGAGTCGTCAGATTGAACATCGTAGCTTCGCGACCACGGCATTTCAGCCAGCCTTTCGACGATTCTTCCCCTTTTGCTTTCCCGCTTTCCGACTGGACTTTCCGTCCTGTTCAGTTTCGACTTCAGAATCTTCCACGGCCGCATCGGCAATCGTCTCTGACGGGTCTCCATCCACACCATTCATCGACAGTCCGACCGAACTCCCCGAAGCCGACACGAGCGTCTCTTCTTCGCTCAACTTTTGGACCGCGACAGCATTGTGAAGCAAAGAAACAGCGACTGGCGCATTCGCTTCGCTGGCCTTCGCTTCGTTCGCATCATCGTCACGCCCTGCAACCTTCAATGGCGTTCGCTGCTTCGTTCGTCGTTCCGGCGGATTGGGATTTACGTAGATCACATAGCGTGTGTGCAGAAGAAGGGCCGACAGGACGACGCCGGAAGCCATCAGCGGGATCCCGGCAGACAAAGCCTCGGCATCCGGATGGCGACGAATCGAGAGCACAACGTACACAAGCCCGATCGCTGTTCCGATGCTCAACAACGCCTGAGCAGGTCTGCATCGCCCCATGTCGGGAATCACCGTCCGCAGAATCCACGCAAGCACCGCCAGCGACGGAACAAGCAACAGGGCAGGGCGAGCCGACTGGAGAGTTCCAACATAGCGAGCAAGCGTTGTCGCCAGCTGATCAGCACTTTGATCCGCCGAGTGGCTGAGAATCAGAACTGCGACGCCCCCGAGAAACCATGATAGCCGTTTCCAGCTTCGATACCCGCCACGATAGTCCACAGCGCTGGCGGAACGAACACAGGCGATCAGCCAGCTGAGCTGCGCGGCCAGGAGAAGTTCAATCCCGGAGAACGCGGCAGGAAGACTGCTGTTCAGAAATCGCCCAACAGGAAGACTCATGCTGCCAAAGGCATCGATCAACAGAAGGAGCAACGGGGCTAGAGTGATCGTGCTGCCCAGCAGAACCAATTTCCACAGTCGAGGCGTGATGATCCGTCTGATGAGTCGGTCACGGGAGAGGCCCTCGAACGCTGCGTCCGCACGGTGCATCGGAACGGACGGCGTTTCCACCATCGCGTCAACTTCCGATGGCCCCTGTTCCGGTTCCAGAGCCATCATGCGACGTCGACGGTCAACGGGTCGGCTCCCTGATGCTGTGACGGACATAGTTCCGTTCCTGAAAGATCACATCGGCAGAATGTGCCGAACAAGGGGCCGGGCGAACCCTGGAAAGTGGCATCTCTCAGGATCGGCAGATTGTTGCCTGCGGGTTCAGAGTCACCGCATTCGCTCGTCAAACCCTGCGCAGCACGGCTGTTTCGCCATTCTTTGATCAAATGTTCATCGACGAATTGACGAGGATGTTCGATTGAAGGAGCATAGACTCAACTGACAACGCCCCACCAGTTTCGTTGTCGCATGCGTTGTGGACCTGCAATTCAGACAGAAATGCAATGATCTCTGATGAGTATGACGACGTCGCCGATGAACCAGTTGGCGGAACTCGTTGGAAGCTGGTGTTCGCGATCTTATCCTTCAGCGTTCTTGCGTTCGCATGCTGGAGCGTTTGGCCATCGCCACCTCCGAAGCCACCGGAAGGGGTGAAGCAGGCCGACTACGACAAAGCGGCTCAGGAGTTCTCTGCAAAGGCACGGCGCCGAGCAGAACATTCCGATACTCTCGTGACACTCGCCGAGTCTGCGATGCGGCGAAACCGTGTGAGCGATGCCATGAAGCTGCTGGAACAGATTCCCTTCAGCGATGCTCAGAACGGTCAGGGCGCTTTGCGGCGCCGAGCCCAGCTGGCACTGAAGGACAACCGAATTGAAGTGGCCGAGTCAGCGCTGACGGAACTTCTGAAACGAGCCGAAGCGAACGGGACGACAGACACCGACGAATGTCGCTTCGCAAAAGAGATGCTCGGGTTCATTTACGCGATCGAGCTTCGGTTTCACGAACGCCGACAGATCATGTCGAAGCTGCGTGAAGAAGTGCTGCTTGAACCGCTGCTGGCGGCACAGTTCCATTTTCCCGCTTTGATTCCATGGAGATCTCCGCAGCAACGCGAACGACTCATGGAGTTTTTGGAAAAGGACCCCGGCAACCTCCGACTGCTTGTTGCTTACGCCCGACATCTGACCGGTGAAGGCAGGACCGATGACGCGGAGAAGCTGCTGGCCGTTGTTCTGCAGCAACACCCGAAAGATCTTTCTGCCATTGCCGCACGAGCAGAATGTTTCTACGCAAAAAGTCAGTGGGATGAACTGCAGACTCTTCTGAAGTCCGCCACTGCGTTTGAGGCATCGGAACCATGGTTGCTGACACAGATGCGTGCAGAATCGGCAAGCCAGGCGAAGAACTGGAAAGAGGCTGAAAACTATTTTGATCACCTGATCCAGATGGATCCTTCCAATCCCGCCTACTACCTGGGGTTTGCAGAGGTTTGTGCCAACACCGGACGTGAACAGCAGCGTCGGGAGGCTCAGCGAAATGCCTCCCTGCTTTCGGAACTGCGAATCATCCTGCCGGATGCCAATGAAAAGAATGCCGGGGCCATCAAGAAGGTCGCTGCTCAGGCCGAAAACCTCGGACTGAAAAATGCCGCAAAGGACTTCCAGCTGCTGGCAGCGAAACTCGGCGGTCAGATGCCGGATCAGGATTCTCCAAATTCCTTCGACCGATTCCAGGGGCCCAAAGGCCCGTGAACGCCATCGTTTCAGATCGACGTCTCAAGTTCTTTCAGGCCTGTCGACATTACTTTATGTCAGAGAGTGAAATGAAGGCTCGATTACCGAATTGCCTGTTGCTGCTCGCCTGTCTGTGCGGACTTTTGCAGGGCTGTCAGAAGTCCGAGCCGACAGACATCGTGGTGTTGCCTGCCGAGTCGAATCTTCGTGTTGACCTCCCTCCTGAGTTGCTGAAAACCCTGATTGATCATGGGACGAAAGCACAGGCAGAGCCCCAGCAGACAACAGCCGACAACAGTGCGTTTCGCTTTCGCGAACTGGGTCCTGAATCAGGTTTCTCGTTTACCCGCTTTGACGACATGCGAGGCCAGCGCAGGATTCTGGAAGTCAATGGCGGGGGAGCAGCCATCATTGACTTTGATCTCGACGGACAACTGGACGTCTTCATGACCAATGGATGCCGACTTCCACTTGCAGAAGACCAGCGATCAACGCCCGGCCGATTATTCAGAAATCGCGGAGACATGACGTTCTCAGACTGCTCGGATTCTTCAATGCTCCTGCAGTTCGGTTTCGCCTGTGGCTGTGCTGTCGCAGATACCAATCAGGATGGCTTCGAGGAAGTTTATGTCACGTCGGTCCGGGGCAACCAGTTCTGGTCGAACAATGGCGATGGCACGTTTTCGGAAGTGTCGTCAATGAGTGGTACAACAGGGGGACTCTGGGGATCGAGCGCGGCGTTTGCGGATCTGAATGGCGACAGGAATCCTGACCTTTATATAGCAAACTATCTGGATGTTTCCGACGTCAGCCCGAGACTTTGCCCCGAGCCGAAGAGTCCCGATAAATATGTGGCATGCACTCCTGCAATGTTCTCAGGGCTACCTGACACGCTCTATCTTTCGAACGGCGATGGCACATGGACCGATGCTTCATCTTCGATCGTCCGGGGCGAGTTCGACGGGAAGGCTCTGGGAGTTGTGATCTCGGACCTGAACCTGGATGGAACACTGGAAGTCTTTGTTGCAAACGATGGTCAGCCGAACTTCCTGCTGAAAGTTGAGCCATCTGGCTCAAGCGATGGTATGATTCCGAACGTCCGTCTCAGCGACATCGGTGTTGCGGCCAACGTGGCACTCAACGACGAAGGATATGCTCAGGCCAACATGGGAATCGCCGCGGAGGACTTTGACCGCGATGGCCTGCGAGACATCTTTGTGACTCATTTCTATCGTGAAACCAATACGCTGTACCGCAATGGTTCAACGGGGGATTTGCTGTTGTTTGAAGATGCAACGCGACATTCCGAGCTGGGACTGCCGAGCCTCAATCATCTTGGGTTCGGAGTCGCAGGCATCGATATTGACAACAATGGCTGGAACGACCTGCTCGTGGCCAACGGACATCTGGAAGACCGAACATGGTTTGACGCCGATCAACCCTACCGCATGACAACTCAGCTGTTTGAAAATCGCCAGGATGGAACTTTCCGGGATGTCTCCGCGGCCGGCGGTGAGTACTTCCTGAAGCCAAGGCTCGGTCGCGCAGTCGCCGCAGGAGATCTCGATCGCGACGGTCGGGTCGATGTCGTCATCTCAAATCAGCTCGACCCGTCAGCCATACTGCACAACGAAGCGAACGCTGAAGGAAAATCGCTGACTCTGCGGCTGTATGGGAATGGCTGCAGCAGAACACCCATCGGTGCACGAGTCACGGTAAAGGGCGTTACTCCTGTTCTCTGGCAGGAACTGATCGGAGGCGGCAGCTTTCAGTCCGCAAATGCCAACGAACTGCACCTCGGCGGACTTCAGGAGCAGCCATACGACATCGAAATCCGCTGGCCCGACGGAACCCCAGAAACAGTCAACGGCCTCACCCCCGGAACCTGGATCATCCGCCAATCCGGCCCGCATATGCCGCTCGCACTTTAGAAGATCCTTATCCAGGATCTCTTCCGCCAAAGGCACGCTGGAAAGTTCTTCGACGAAAAAACGTCGCGCGCAAGGAATTGAAGACAACAAGCAAAAAAACTGGCTTTTCTGGCACAGGTGCATGGCACCTTGGGCATTGCACATGGCACCTTGGGCATGGCATTGATACGATCGGTGTTCACGAAGAAAGTGACGCTGTAAGTCGAGCCTTGACCGCAAGGCAACTGATGGGTTTGCCGGCAGATCCATCCGAACTTGTCATGATTGTCCGTTGGCGAAAAGGCAAGCTAGCCGGGAATTCTGCTAATCGCTGCGGATACTGTAACTTCATTACGGATGGCGTATGGACGATTTCAGATCGTAATCCATACCCGCTTATCTTTAGACGGCGAAGTGGGGAATAGACTAATGAGCGCGTTGGAAGAAAGCGAGGTGGACCTGGGAGAAGATGGTTGTCTGTGGCTAGAGAACGATCACTTTTCAGGCAAGTTGCTTGTCCGAGATAAGAAGGGCCGATTGTCTGCCGAGGAATCATATTTCCGGGGATTACTTCATGGACCATTTAGAGAATTTGATGCAGAAGGAAAGGTAATTTGTGTTGGAACGCATTTTGGGGGGGCCTATCACGGTGTAATTAGAACTTTTGACACCAACGGAGAAATGCAATCTGAGTTGGAGTATGAACACGGTGTTAGGACAGCACAACGAGATTTCCAAGATGGCGAGATTGTCGAAACATGGCGACTATCCAGCGACGATCCTGAGTACTCTTTCCTTGAGTCGGTTCGCCTTAGGTACGCGTGGGAAGGTTGGGATGAATGGAAAACAGCTCTGCAAAGGTCAATTTGAGACCGTTTCTGCGCCAGCAACGGGAAATGGCCAAACAAGTAATTCAGTCAAACCGGTTGCCCAATACGGTTCAGTTTGTGGGAGCGATTCCGAGTAGCTCCGGGACGAACAGTCGCCGAGTCCAACGGTTATGGGAATCTGCGTACGCATGAGCTGCGGAGCAGCGTCAGCAGATAGCCTTGGGTGTCAACCCAAGGTTCAAGGAAACCCGGAAAGGCTCAAAGCCGTGAAACGGCGACACATTTGATGCCCGCTGCGAGTTGGCTGAGGGGCGTTCTGCTGGTTCAGGCCCGACGGAAGTATCTGGGCTTTTGCTCCGCCACCTGGTTTACCCAGGTGGGTCCACGGTTTTTGCACTACCAGACGTCGCTGGACGAATGCAGAAGGTTCTGGCGCGAAGCGTTGCTGTTTCGGTGTGTGCTTGTTTGTACGTGGAGAGCTGGGTAGTGCAAGAACCTGTTTCCACCTGGGTGAACCAGGTGGCGGGTGAACAGCATGGCGGCAGCGGAAAAGACGTACCTGCCAGTCGTTGCCGAACAATCGCACTTGTACCGCACGGGAGCCATCACGGCTTCGGCAAAGGATGCAGCGATCGCTGCTGCATGGCAGACCTACCAGAACGCTGCCACACAGAAACGCAACACGTTCCGAGTCGATCAGGCGACAGCCGCGGCAACGTACCGAAACACCATCGCGGGCGCAGAAAAGACGTATGTCAACACAGTCACCAGCGCCAATGAGACGCTGACGAATGTGTTAACGAATGCGCAGAAGACACTGGCCGAAGGGCGCTGGGACGCGTGGCTCAAGGGATCGAAGAATCTGGTGAATCTGGACACCGAAACCGCCATCGCGGATTCTCAGAATCTGGCCACTGCCATTGGGAATCTGGCGGAGCAGGATCGGGCGACAGGATTCAACGCGAATAACGACACGACATGGTCGGTTGCCAATCCCTTCTGGCGAGCATTGGCGGACAAGGCACAGTTGTCTGCCGATTACATCAAGACCACCAAGTCGGCCGAGCGAACGTATTACGGGCGCAATCCCTGGTCAGAGAATCAGAACGGAGCGATCATCGATTACCTTCAGGGCAGTCGCGGCGTACTGGATGCGCGACGCGATTTTGAGGTCGGTGCTGTGACAGCTCAGGCGTCGCTGCAGAAGAATGCACAGGCCGCGGCAGGTCAGCGAGATCGAGAACTCGCCGACGCCGCCAATGCTCTGGCCCAGGCTCGCAGCACCTATGAAGTGAGCTGGGCGCAGATGGGCAATGAGGACCATCGCTGGAAGCTGATGGAATCTCAATTCCCGATCCTCGGTTCACAGGACGGCTCCCTCGCAACCGTCACCGGCGCCGGAACTCAATTCATCCCCGGGCTCTTCCAGCAAACCCCCAAGACAACCACAGCAAGCGGCACCTCCACAGGATTCGGCGGCGATGACCTGGATGGGTACTTCTCGGAAGGATTTCTGGCGGATGGCGTTGGAGCGGACAGCCAACATCGTGCGGCACCTTACGACGAAGAGACAATCGGGCAACAGGCACCAAACAGAAATCAATTGAAACAGCCACGAGGCCTTCCGGCGGACGATGGAGAGGTTGCCTACGAAACGCCAGTCGCAATCGACCAATCAGACTCAATTGTATCCAGTTGGTTGTCTGGTGGAGTCATGCTTGCCGATTGGGTTTTGTCGCTCCATGACCGAATGATGCTATTGGGCACGGCCACCCAAATACCGCCTGCCCCTTCGGATCCCGGAAAGTCACTGCAGTCGTACATTCAGCTGCAACATGAGAATATGCCAGTTGAGCCGCTCAACCTCGATGCTGTTGCTCTAGTATCGCAAGACTTCGCATTTGATACCAACGCACCCTGGATTGACACTAGACCTTAAACAAGCGTACTCGTTTTGTTTGAAATCGCAAATCTCGCCGCGCAGCGGT
>VFQT010002662.1_pt1 | contig 17815 bp, 16 predicted proteins | sample 3512381 | NCBI WGS metagenome assembly VFQT01 (sample SAMN10412376, study PRJNA504923) | tailings metagenome | isolation source: Relicate 2 Philex TSF3 active mining site | place: Philippines: Tuba, Benguet | collected 2017-08-29
TTTTTCGACCTATGCCACTTGGTGGATTCGCCAAGCGGTGACGCGCGCCATTGCCGAGCAGGGGCGCACGATTCGTCTACCTGTGCACATGGGTGAGTCGTTCAGCCAGGTCAAGCGAGTCGTCGATCGTTTGTCGCAGAAGCTCGAGCGTAATCCGACCCCCGAAGAAATCGCCAAAGAAATCGAAATGCCTGTTGAGCGTGTGGTCCACATCCTTGAGTCAGCGCGGCAGCCGATTTCGTTGGAGACACCTGTGGGCGACGACAACGAGCATACCCTCGGTGAGTTCCTCGAAGATGACGTGATGCAGACGCCCGTGGAATTTGCTGCACGGCAGATGTTGCGCCAGGATTTGGTGACCGCGTTGAACAAGTTGTCTGAGCGTGAACGTCGCATCATCGACATGCGCTACGGACTCATTGATGGTCGCCGTCGCACACTCGAAGAAGTGGGTCAAGAATTGGGAATGACGCGTGAGCGTGCCCGTCAGATTGAGTCTGAGGCATTGCGTCGTTTGCGCACCACCGACATTGGTCAGCATCTCAAGGACTACCTCGAATAAGGCTGTGCATGTACAAACCCCCTTGGCACCATTCATGTGGTGCCAAGGGGGTTTTGTGGTCTTTGCGAAAGGAGTGGTGATTACGCCTCGTGGCGCAGAGCTGCCCCGACAAAGTCACGGAACAACGGGTGTGGGCGATTGGGGCGTGATAACAGCTCGGGGTGGAACTGTGTGCCCACAAACCAGGGATGATCTTTGATTTCGATAATCTCGACCAAGCGATGATCGGGAGATTGACCGGCAATGACCAACCCGGCTTGCTCGAGCTGAGCACGGTATTTGTTGTTGAACTCAAAACGATGACGATGGCGCTCTGAGACTTCACTGGTGCCGTACGATGCTGCCGAGCGACTGTTGGGTGTCAGCACGCAGGGATACGCTCCGAGGCGCATAGTGCCACCTTTGTTGGTGATGGCTAGCTGGTCGTGCATGATGTCGATGACGGGATATTGGATGTGTGGGTTAAACTCGGTACTATTGGCTTGATCGGTGCCTAGTACATGGCGTGCAAAGGCAATGGTGGCACACTGCATCCCCAGACACAAGCCAAAGAAAGGAATCTGGTGCTGGTGTGCGTAGCTGGCAGCCAGGATTTTGCCCTCGATACCGCGTTCGCCAAACCCTCCGGGCACCAAGATGCCGGCCACGTCGCTGAGGAGTTCATCAGCGTTGGCAGCGGTGAGGTTTTCGGAGGCAATCCAGCGGATATGGACTTTGGCCTGGTGATGGGTGCTGGCATGGGTGAGAGCTTCGAGTACGCTCATGTAGGCGTCGTGCAGTTCGATGTACTTGCCGACTAGCGCAATGGTGACTTCTCGGTTGGCATGGCGTGTGCGTGCGACCATGTCTTGCCACTGGGCGAGATCGGGAGTGCGGGTGCCGAACCCCAAGCGCTTGGTGATGAAGTTGCCGAGATCGTATTTTTCGAGTACGAGTGGTACTTCGTAGATGCTCGACACCGTCTCGAGCGGGATGACTGCTTCGAGGTCAACATCGGCAAACAAGGCAATCTTTTCACGGATGTCGTCGGTGATGGGGTGATCGGCACGGCACAAAATGACATCGGCGCTGATGCCGACCCGGCGTAGCTCCATGACGGAGTGTTGGGTGGGTTTGGTTTTGACTTCACCTGTAGCGCCAATATGCGGCAACAATGTGACATGGATGTAGAGCACTTGATCGCGACCTACGTCTTTGCGCATCTGCCGAATGGCCTCGAGGTACGGCAACCCTTCGATGTCGCCCACGGTACCACCGATTTCGACGATGACCACATCCGCATTGCTCTGCCGTGATACTTCCATGATGCGACTTTTGATTTCGTTGGTGATGTGTGGGATGACCTGAATGGTGCCACCAAGATAGTCGCCACGGCGTTCCTTTTGGATGACCGATGAGTAAATTTGGCCAGTGGTCACATTGCTCACGCGCGACAGGTTTTCGTCGATGAAGCGTTCATAATGACCGAGGTCGAGGTCTGTCTCGGCACCGTCATCGGTGACAAATACTTCACCGTGTTGATAGGGTGACATGGTACCTGGATCGACATTGATGTACGGGTCGAGCTTTTGTACGGACACTTTGATACCGCGGCTCTTGAACAACCGCCCCAACGATGCCACGGTAATCCCTTTGCCTACCGAGGATGCCACTCCACCAGTCACAAAAATAAACTTCGTCATAACCCACGGCGCTCCTTTCGCCCACCCACCTACCACAGCACGACACGAGGGGAAGATTCCTTCCCCTCGAACAGTTGTGATGGATGACCATGTCCTTGTTACGGTCGTATTATTATACCACGGTCAGTTGTGTTGTGACAGGTGATATTGGCTGCATGACGATGACGCGTGGTGCGCCACCTTCGGGGGGCAGATTTGACAACGTGACCGATAATTTTTCTTCGCGGGTGTATTCTTTGACGCTCATTTCATTGAGGAAGCGCTCGAGTGTCTCCATGGCGATGTCAGTGGCTACCTCAGCGGTCGCATAGTGCATGGGGATGACGATACGTGGCTCAAGTTGGGCGATGATTGCTGCAGCCTCAGTGGCGTTGATGGTCTCGTGCCCCCCCACCGGTATGAGTACCACGTCCACATTGCCGATTTCTTCAACTTGGCTGGCACTAAGCTCGTGGCCGAGGTCGCCAAGGTGGGCAATCGCCACATCGTCGATGTGGGCCACAAATACCACGTTGCGACCACGTTCAGCGCCCTTTTTTTTGTCATGGAAGGTGCGTACGCCGGTAATCAGGATGCCACCGACCTCGTATTCACCGGGCCCATCAAACACATTGAGTGATTCCTTGAGGGGGCGCAGGGCCTCGCGATGATTGTGGTCGTCGTGGTGATGGCTAATGGTGGCAATACTCGCAGTCTGCCGCCCGATATCGTAGCCGCACACCGGTTGGCCTGGGTCCATGACGACGACGCCGTCACGCCCGCGAATACGAAATCCCGAATGCCCAAGATATTGAATTTCTGCCATGATATTCTCCCTCTGTGTGTTGTTGTGTATTCTGACCGACAATGCTCGCGAATGCAACTAGATCTACTCATCGTCTGGGTCTATGATACCCGAATCGGCCACATCTGGGTCGGATGTGGCTTGGGTGTGTTCTTGCCAAGTGATTGCCAAGGCCTGTTTGACGGCTGCCATGGGGAACCCGCGCCGTTGTAGGGCACCGCCTACACGGCGTAAAAACGTGGCGCGATCGGCACCGCGCACACGTGGTAGGAGTTTGCGGGCATGTGCGAGGGCCTGTGCCATGTCTTCATCGACCAATCCATCAGCATGCATGTGGGCACTAATGATGTGCTGATGGATGCCATGCCGGCGTAGGTCGTGTTGGATGGCGATACTGCCACGTTGGCCACTATTGCGGCGTTGCTCTACGAGGTATTGGGCAAAAGCGGCATCGTTGAGCAATCCAGCTTCGCCCAGGCGGGTGATAACCTGCTGGATGGTGTCGTTGCTGAAGCCGCGTTGGCGCAAGCGATCGTTGATTTCGCGTTGGCTCCGTGGGCGGAGTTCGAGCAAGCGGATGGCGGTCTGTTTGGCACGGTCATAGGCATCAGCGGCCATGAGCTGCTGAATGCGTTCAGCATCAAGGTACTGGCCCACGAAGATGCCTTCGTGAGCCAGTGTGTCAAGGCTTATCCCCAAGGCAAACTCATCATCAATCATGAGATTGACCCGCTGGCTATCGCGAGCTTGCGCGCGAATGCCCGTGACGGTGCCTGGCTGTGGCGGGTTATTCTTCGAAGATGTCATCGTCTGCGGATGTTGCGTCAGCAGGGACAATGGCGTTCGCACTTGGTGCCTGTACGAGCACTTGCGCCTTGATGAGGCGCTCGATTTCGTCGAGTAGAGCCGAGTTGTCGATGAGGAATTGCTTGGCGTTCTCGCGACCTTGACCCAAGCGGTCTTCGCCGAGATAGAACCAGGCGCCACTCTTGCGGATAATCTCAAGCTCGGTGGCCATGTCGAGGATACCACCAGCCCGCGAGATGCCCTCGTTGGCCATGATATCAAACTCTGCTTGGCGGAACGGCGGTGCGACCTTGTTCTTGACGACCTTGACGCGCACCCGACTCCCAATAGGATCGGTGCCGTTTTTCAGGGTCTCAATGCGGCGAATATCGAGACGAATCGAGGCATAGAACTTCAACGCCTGACCGCCGGTGGTGGTCTCGGGTGAACCGAACATGACGCCGATTTTCATGCGCAATTGATTGAGGAAGATGACAATGGCTTTGGATTTGCTGATGGCACCAGACAACTTGCGCAAGGCCTGGCTCATCAAACGAGCCTGCAGACCCGGCAACGAATCACCCATGTCGCCTTCGATTTCGGCACGAGGTACGAGCGCAGCTACCGAGTCAATGATGATAACGTCGACGGCGTTGGAACGCACCAGCGTTTCGCAGATTTCGAGCGCTTGCTCGCCAAAATCGGGCTGGGATACCAACAAGGCGTCGGTGTTGACACCACAACGAGCCGCATAGGCTGGGTCAAAGGCGTGCTCAGCGTCGATAAAGGCCGCTGTGCCACCCATTTGCTGGGCCTGGGCCACAATGTGCTGGGCTAGTGTGGTCTTACCACTGGACTCTGGGCCGTAGATCTCGATGACGCGCCCACGTGGGATACCCCCGACGCCAAGTGCCAAATCCAAGGCGATAGCGCCCGTGGGGATGACATCGATGGTCAGTTTGTTGGTGCCTTCGCCCATCTTCATGATGGAACCTTTGCCGTATTTGCGGTCAATTTGGCTCATCGCGGCGGCAAGGGCTTTTTCTTTTTCGGTGCCGCTAGTGTTTTCAACGGTCGACGATCCTGCTTTTGCCATAACTCGTGCTCTCCTTCGTTGGGTCGGGTGATCCGACACTCTCGTCCCATGGGCAGATACCGTATGTGCCACCGGAGTGACCGGTTGGGCTACACGGTTGAGAATAGCACAAAAGTTCGACTTTGACAAGAGGGGGATTGTGATGATGTAGGACTAGTGGGAGTGCATGATAGTCATATGGTACACTACATTAAAGAGTGGCTGGTTGAAGTGCCAGGGATAGCCGATGACCGATCGTTTATTGATTATAGGTGCATGCGTTGCCATTATCGCTGCGGCACTTTGGTATACATTAGTGGGTGACAGTGCCGGGCTCATGCAGACATCCACTGCCGTGTCAGATGTCGGAGATCAGGCACTACCTGAAGCGACTGCATCAATACCTGATAATTTGGTGTTGACGCCATTGCTTACGCCTTCAGTGCCGCCGCTGCGTGTCCCGACATTGACTCCATTGGTCGAGGAAGTGCCGCCGACGCCTGCAGATTTCAACCCTATCAAAATCACGCAGACAGCTGAGCCGACATATACGCCCGAGCCAACAATCCCCCTTGAGCCGACATTTACTCCCGAGCCCACGTTGCCACCCGAACCGACGATTCCTCCCGAGCCGACATATACGCCCGAACCCACAATTCCTCCTGCCCCGACTGTGACACCTGTGCCGGTGGCTACTGCCCGTCCCGTGGATGTGATTAGTGGGGTGGTACGTTGGAGTGGGCTCAAGCTGGTCAATCAAGACGTGCTCGTGCAACGTGGTGCGGTGTTGATTATCGAAGCGGGCAGCACAGTGCAATTGGCGTCGGGTGTATCGGTGTATGTCGAAGGGCAGATCCAAGCTGTCGGTCGACCTGATGCGCAAATACAATTGACTGCCCAACAGGCGCCGTGGGGTGGGATATTTGTGCAGGCTAGGGGTGATGTATTGCTGGAATCGGTGGTGGTATCGCGCGGAGGTGCGTCAGGTACGTTGCTCTATGGCAACCAAGGAGTGGTTACACTGCGCAATACGACATTGAATTCTAACTACGGTCAAATCTTTTTGCGTGATACAGCGCTGACGATGACCGGCAGCGTGGTGCGTGATAATACGCTGGCCTATGGATCGGTGATAGATGCAGCGTACAGCTACGATAATCGTGTGAGCATTGAATACAGTCGTATCGGCCCCAATCAACAGGGTGATGCGAGCGCGGCAGTAGACATCCAAGCCACAAATGCGTTGAGCACGCTGACACTACAGGTGAATGGATCGATTGTAACGAGTGCCACTGGTGCTAATTTGGTGGTGCGTAGTGCTTCGCCTCTCGCTGGTGCGATTACCTGTAATGCGTTTGCGCAGGGTAGTGTGGGTATGCAAATTCGCAGCACCATGCCGGTCATTCCTGGGATTGGCATTACGGTGCGTGATAATGCGTTCGAGGGGCATGGTGCCACCTACAACACGGCACGAGCCATGACAAGTGATGTGAGTGTCGATGCGCGTGGCAACTGGTGGAACAGTGCGACTGGCCCGTACCACCCGCTGACGTATGCCGCTGGCCGTGGTGAGTCGGTGGGCAATAATGTGAGCGCAGGTGCGTGGCTGACGACACGCCCGGCATGTGCACCGTTGCCATGAACACGCTCGACATCCAGTTGACAGATATCCTGGCCGATGGTGTAGCATCCCAGCGCTTCCCCGGTGCGACACTCGCCTGGCAACGGCACTACGTAGACGCTGCCCCTGCACATGTTGCAGTGGGGCGGTATACGTATGCTGCTGATGCGCCGGCAATGACGGTCGAGACCTACTATGATCAGGCTTCATTGACCAAAATCGTGACGGCTACGGCTGCTTTGCGTTTGTGGTGTGCTGGTGAAATCTCCATCGATGACCCGATTCAGCGTTTTTGGCCGCAGAGCCAGGCCCATGGTGTGACGATTCGTCATTTGTTGACACATACTGCTGCCTTGGATGTGCGCCTGTCGACGTTGGCACAAGCTGGTGCTGATGTGCTGTGGGCGACCATCTTGGCCACGACTCCCACCCACACTCCCGGCACACAGGTGGCCTATGCCAATGTGAATACGTTGTTGCTCGGTGAGATTGTCGCACAGGTGAGTGGTATGCCGTTGGCAGAGGCGCTGACTACGTTGGTGCTCGAGCCTGCGCAAATGCGGCATACTCGCTTTAATCCACCTGCGGCATGGCACGCACAAACGGCACCAAGCGAAAGCACTGCTACTCGTGGCACGATTCAAGGTATTGTCCATGACGAAAGCTGCGCCGTGCTGGGCGGAGTGGCCGGTCATGCCGGGTTGTTTGGCACGGCCACTGACATGGTTCGTTTTGGTATGGCCTGGCTCGACACCTTGGCAGGGGCGTCGCCGTGGCAGATTCGTGCCGAAATCGCCCAGCAGGCGTTGTGCAATCACAGTCCGCAAGGGCAATTGGGGTGTGGCTGGGGCTGGATGCTGGCGCGCCCACAATTTATGGGTGATGCGGTACCACACATGGCGGCGCATACGGGGTTCACGGGGCCGGTCGTGGCAATTGTGCCAGATCGGCGCCTCGCCTGGGCGCTCATGAGCAATCGTACCTGGCCCGAGCGTACACAGCCGCCCCAGCATCACTCGGTGACAGCGCAAGTGAGCAGTGTGCTGTACCACTGGGCTGATACAGCGGGCACATAGGGTGTTAGGCGGGCAGTGAAATCCCAGCGGTGTGCACGACGACGAGCCCATCACGGGCCAGTCCGTCGATGACCGCTGCGAGGCGATCGGAGGTCAGCTCTGGATATGTGGTACAAATGTGTGTGTACAATTCGTCCGCTGTGAGAGTGGGTTGGTGGCGGAGTGCATCGATGATACGCCCGCGAATATACCGATTCGAGCCGACAAACGGCTCGCTTTTTTTGGTTTCGGCGACCCGCTTGGTGGCTGGCGCAGGCAATGGTAATAGTTGTTCATCGAGATCGCGGCGTACCTGGTAGTCGTGGCAATCGCCACGTAGGGGGCACTGGGCACACCGTGGCGAGCGGGCAGTGCAGATGACCGCTCCGAGTTCCATGATGGCTTGATTCCACCACCAGCCTTGCCCGTGGGGCACGAGCGCACGCGCTTCGTCCCACAGTGTTTGCTCGGCGGGAGGATCGTGGCGTGGGTCGTGGTGCAGGCGCAGCACGACGCGACGAATGTTGGTGTCGAGGAAAGCCACGTCTTGTTCGAAGGCGAAACACGCCACCGCCCCGGCCGTGTATGCCCCGATGCCGGGGAGTTGCCGTAAGGTGGCGACATCCGTGGGGAATTGCCCGGCGTAGTGCTCGACCACGGCCTGTGCTGTGCGTTGGAGATACAGCGCGCGCCGGTTATACCCTAGCCCCTGCCAAGCCGTGATGACGGCGCTGGTAGGGGCTGCGGCGAGCTGGTGTACATCGGGGAATTGTGCCAAGAAGGCATGATATTTGGGGATGACGCGCTCGACCTGAGTTTGTTGCAACATCAGTTCAGATACCAGGATGTGGTACGGATTGCGGGTATGGCGCCACGGCAAATCACGACCGTGTTGTTGAAACCACGCAATCAGGGTGCGCGCCAATGCGGTCATGCTTAGGCCTCGCTGGCAGTGTCGCTAGCGACATCTGAGATGACAAACCCGAGGGTGGGTTGATCGACGCCCATGGCCAGGTTGGCGTCGTAAGCCGCGGGCAGTACTTCGTCGGCTGCCAGCACGGGGAGTAGGGCGGCAATGGCGACTTCGACCATTTGGTCATCGGGCTCACGGGTGGTGAGGTGCTGCAGGGCCAGCGACGGTGCCACCAACCAGCGCACGAAGGCGCGGTGGTAGTTGTTGGCGGTGAGTCGCAGTAGCTCAAATGAAATTCCGGCAATGACAGGGACCAGCAGCAGGCGCGAAATGATTTTGATGAGCAGCGGTTGGTCTGCAAAAATGGCAAAAATGGGAATGCTGAGCACCACCACCACGAGCAAGAAACTCGTGCCACAACGTGGGTGAATCAAGGTTTGCTGGCGTACGTGGGCCACATCGAGGGGCAATCCGGCTTCGTAGGCGTTGATGGCTTTGTGCTCTGCACCATGGTAGCCGTAGACGCGCTGAATATCGGGGATGCGCCCAATCAGAAGCAGGTAGCCAATGAAAATCACCAGCTGGAAGACGTTTTCGACGACGACGATGACAATGGCGTTGATGCCAAAGTAGTTGAGTCCATTGGCGAGGAGCAACGGTAGTGCAAAGAACACGCCAAAGGCAAACAACAGTGACACTACGACGCCACCCGCAGATTCGGTTTCGCTGAGGCGTTCTTCGGGGGGTAAGCCAGCTGAAGCCGAGACGTTGAGGGCCCGAATACCGAGATTCAACGTATCCCACAGGAGCAAAATGCCACGGATGAGGGGGATTTGCTCGAGTTGGCTACGACGGGTGTAGTTGAGTGCTTCGTGGAAGGTGGCAATGGTGCCGTCTTCTTTGCGCACTGCCACGGTGGCACGGCGCAATCCGCGCATCATGACACCGTCGATGACGGCTTGTCCGCCGTAGTTAATCTTGGCCATGTTGATTGTCCTTTGGTTGGGTATTGGGTGTGCCCCCAATGCGCTGCCCGAGCACTGCGCCGACCGCTTTGATGCCACTCAGGATGCTACTTACCTGAATTGCAGGGCGCACGATTTGCTCTGAAATAATATTGACGGTGTTGGCCACAGTCGTGCTGGTTTTTTTGACATCGTCAGTCACACTGGCGGTTTTGGACAACAAGGTGTCGATCTTGGTGCTGATTTCTTCGAGTTTGGGCATCAGAGTGCCACGTGCAGTCTGATCGATGGCTTTGACGGCATACAGGAGTGCCACAGCGACAAGTGCCATGGCGATGGCACCGATGAGTTGGAACAGCGCCAAGAGGATGATGGCCAGATCACGGACCGCCTCGCGAAAGCCGGGGTAAATAATCGAGAGGACAATGAATATGATGCTGATGAGCAGAAATGCAACGCCACCCCACACCAGCCAACGGCTCATCCCGTCGGTATTCTGGGTCGGGGATGGGTTGGTCGTATCTGATGATGATGGTTCAGGAATATCGTACATGCAAGCCTCCATGGGTGTGGGTGGCGATTATTTGGTGGTGCGGATGGCTGCCAGTAGCCCGATCCAGGCACCCAATGATACTTCGACGAGATGCACACCCGCAGGAGCAGGGAAGTTGGCACTCAATGACACGCCTGTGGCATAGATGACCACGGTGCCGATGAGTGCAGCCAGCCAATACAAAGGTAGTTGCAAAAAGCTTTTGCCTTGCCATATGTGGGCAATGGCAGCATGAAGTGTAGCAATCAATAGTAGAAGTAACGGTGTTGGCGACATACCGATGTGTCTAGGCGAGAATTCGCCCACCTCCGACGACTTCGTCGCCTATATAAATGACGGCGGATTGCCCCGGCGAAATCCCGTCTTGGGGCGTATCAAAGACGACATCGACCGTGCGGTCCCCGGTGACGGTAATCGTCGCTGGGGCATCGGGTGCATGTGAGCGACTTTGTACCGTCCCCCGAAATGTATTGTCGGGCGGTGTACCAGCCACATACGTCAAGCGATCGACGTGGATGATTTGTTTGCGCAGGGCTTGTTGATCGCCGACCACAATGGTGTTGGTTTGGGCATCAATGTGGGTCACAAAAATCGGCGCACCGACGGCAATGCCGAGACCTCGGCGTTGCCCGACCGTGTACATGGGGATGCCCTGATGTTCACCCAGTTTGGTGCCGTTTTGGTCGACAATATCACCAGCTACAAAGGCGTCAGGGCGCTGGGTGCGCACAAACGAACGGTAATCGCGGTCAGGCACAAAGCAAATATCCTGACTTTCGGGACGTTCAGCCGTGGCCAAGTTGAATTGACTGGCTAGTGCGCGCACCTCGGGTTTGGTCATGCCGCCGAGGGGGAACATCAGTCGCGACAGTTCCTTTTGACCGAGCATGTGTAGCACATAGGACTGGTCTTTGCGCATGTCGGCACTGCGTGATAGCCGCCATTGTGCGCCATCGTATTCGTTGCGCACATAATGACCGGTGGCCAGTGCATCGAAGCCCAGCATTTCGGCACGTTCGAGCAATACTCGGAACTTGAGATCACGATTACAGGCCAGACACGGGTTGGGTGTCATGCCGTGTGTGTATTCATCGGCAAAGTAGTCGATGACGTGCTTTTTGAAGTCTTTTTGGTAGTTAAACACATAGTAAGGGATGCCCAGTTGGGCGCATACACGCCGTGCCCCTGAGACCATCTCCATCGAGCAACATCGACTTTCGACCAGCTTGTCACCGTCGCCCTCCCACAGGTGCATGGTGACACCCGTGACATCGTGCCCAGCCTGATGCAACAATGCGGCTACTACCGAACTATCGACACCGCCACTCATGGCGACCATAATACGAGCCATGTCAAATAAACCTTCTAGATGCAGACAACCTACTTGACGTAGTACATCCGTCAATACTGCATATTATACCGTATGTACTTGCTTATGGGTGATGTGGATTGACAGTTGTCACAAATGCCCGTACAGCACCTGCAGATTGGATGGCTTGACACACCGCAGGTGCTTGTGCTGGCGATACCACGGCAAACATGACGCCACCCACTCCGGCACCCGATAATTTGGCACCATAGGCACCAGCAGCCATGGCCGCTGCAACCAGGGTGTCGAGGGCGGGGCTCGAGACGCCAATCTGCTGGAGCAGTGTGTGGTTGGCACGACATAAAGTGCCGACAAGGGCTACATCGCCGTTGGCCAAGGCCTGATGTACTGCCAACGTAGTTGCAGCAATGGCATCGAAACACGCATCGTACTGCGCAGTCGCTTGTTCGCGGCGTTGGCGCACACCACTGACTGCGGCATGTGTGGGGCTCCGTTGGCCGGTGTCGCCGACCACGAGTGTGAGCGGTGCGGCCATAGTCAGTGGCTGTATGAGTGGTGATTGGGCTGTGCCGTCAGCGGCAGGTGCTTGGCGGCAGAAGTAAATGGGGCGGTCGTAGGCGATGACGGTGTTGTCGATGCCACTGGGGTTGCCGTGTAGGCGTTGTTCGCTGCGGAACACCAGGTCACCGAGCGTATCGTGGGTCAGCGGACGCTCAAACCAGGCACTCAGGGCCCGTACAAGGGCTGTGGCCACTGCCGCCCCACTGCCCATGCCGCTAGCAATGGGGATGTCTGAGGTGACACGAATGTCAATGTCGGGGATGGCCACTTGCCACTGGTGCAATACATCGGCGATGAGGTGGAGCAATGGGTCATCGTCGTTGCCGAGTTGACTGGTGGTGTGTAGATCAGGGCTATGCAGACGACAGCCCTGATGAGGAGAAGCGGCGGTAATCTGGACGCGGGCTGTAATGTCTGGGAGCGGCACCGCAAGCGCGGGGCGCCGATACACGACGGCATGTTCGCCGGCAATGATGAGTTTGGCGACTGCAGTCGCAGAAATCATGTGCATGTATGCTTCTTACCTAGTGAACACAGCAATAGAGCGTGCAGACTACTCCCACTCAATGGTAGCAGGTGGTTTGGACGAAATATCATAGACGACGCGATTGACGCCGTCGACTTCGTTGACGATGCGATTGCTGACATGCGCCAAAAACTCATATGGCAGGTGTGCCCAGTCAGCGGTCATGAAGTCTTCGGTGGTGATGGCACGCAAGGCAATCACATCAGCGTAGGTGCGTCCATCGCCCATGACACCTACACTTTGGATGGGCAACAGTACGGCAAAGGCTTGCTGAGTCTGACGGTACAGCCCGGCATTGCGCAATTCACCAATGAAAATGGCATCGGCCTGGCGTAGTACATCGGCGCGCTCGCGCGTGATGGCTCCCAGGATACGTACGGCCAAGCCAGGACCCGGGAATGGGTGGCGCCATACCCAATCTTCGGGGAGTCCGAGCTCGATACCGGCTGCCCGGACCTCATCTTTGAAGAGGTACCGCAGTGGCTCCACGAGCTGTAATTTCATATCGGCGGGTAGTCCACCCACGTTGTGATGGGTCTTGATGGTGACACCTTTTTGCCGATCGGGGGCTTTGCTTTCGATAACGTCTGGGTAGAGTGTGCCTTGTGCCAAAAATGTCGCACCGCTGATATTGGCCGCTTCGCGCTCGAAGACACGTACGAACTTTTCACCGATGATTTTGCGTTTTTGTTCGGGATCGGTGACTCCAGCCAAAGCGCCCAAAAACTCAGCACTGGCGTCTACGGCAATCAATGGGATGTGCAGTGTGTCACGGAAGGTGTGAATGACTTGTTCGGCTTCGTTGAGGCGCAATAGACCATTGTCGACAAATACACAGGTCAGATTGGCACCGATGGCCTTGTGAATCAACAGGGCTGCCACAGCTGAATCGACACCACCCGACAAGCCACAAATGACCTTGCCGTCGCCGACTTGTGCCTTGATGCGGGCCACGGCATCTTGTACGAATGACGATGCCTGCCATGAAGGGGTGGCCGCACAAATCGAAAGGGCAAAGTGCTTGAGGATGTCGCGCCCCTGTGGGGTATGCACGACTTCGGGGTGGAATTGGATGCCATACCAGCGGCGCTCATCGTTGGCCATGGCAGCAAATGGAGTGCTGGGATTGCTGGCGAGTGGCACAAAGCCTGCTGGCAATGCCTCAATGTGGTCGCCATGACTCATCCAGACTTGTTGGCTGGCGTCAAGCCCGGCAAACAATGGATGAGTGCAGGTGGTAGTAATCATGGCATTGCCGTATTCGCGTTGCGCCGCTTTGACGACACGCCCGCCGAGAGCATGGCTCTGGAGTTGCATGCCGTAGCAAATGCCGAGCACTGGCACTGTGCTGTGGAGCACCCAGTCTGGCATTTGCGGCGCGCCTTCATCGTAGACACTGGCTGGACCACCTGAAAGGACAATGCCGACGACGTCGTGTTGTGCAAAAAACGTGTCTACATTTGCATCATGAGGAATGAGCTCGGAGTATACGCCGATTTCACGGAGGCGGCGTACAATCAGCTGTGCGGTCTGTGAGCCGAAGTCGAGCACGGGGATAGTTTGAATCATGGTAATATGTCCAAGGGACTGTTAAACGTAAAGAATGCTACTTGGATTATACCAAGCAACATGGCATTGTGTGGTCGGGTTTGGGAATGTGGGTAGCAGTGTGGTGAGGAGCAGCATGGAAGTATATCTTCTACGTCATGGTCTTGCTGAAGAACGAAGCGAATCTGGCGATGATGTACACCGTGTATTGACAGCGGCAGGGATTCGGCAGATTAGTCATACGGCCTTGGTCATGCAGACGCTCCAGATTCAACTGGGTGCCATTGTGACTAGCCCGTATTATCGCACGCGCCAGACGGCCGATCTCATCGCGCACACCTACCGTATTCCCCCAGTGGTTGACGAACGTCTCAGCCCAGGCTTTGATTTACAGCTGTTGCATCAGGTTCTCCAGCAGAGTCGCCAATCACGGGTATTGGTGGTAGCACACGAGCCCGATTTGAGTTGGATTGTATGGGCGGCGTCGGCGCACCGAGTAAAGTTTAGCCGTGGCTCGCTGGCACGCCTCGATGGTATGCCTGGATCATGGCAGTTTGGGTTCCATTTGTCACCCCAAGCGCAAGCTGCGCTGGTCAAATTTACGTAGACCCAATCATCAGTGTGTGTGTATGGTAAATCACCCCTGCAGGGCCGAGCCCTGCAGGGGTGATTGGTGTCGTGTCACGCTGGGGTATTTAGGGGATATAGGCGACAGGTGAGGCATAGTCGACATCTGTGGCGATTTGTTGGGCTTCACCTTGCATGTCAATCACCCATAATTCGCCAGCAACGTCAGCCTGAGCGAGTTCGTCGCTGGGGCTGAGCCCGGGTTGCCAGTTGGGTGGGAGTACGATGGCAAGCAGAGTGTTTTCGTTCATCCAGACGAAGTGCTGCCCATACCAAATCGGCTCGCCGAGGGCTTGGCCTTGCACCATGAATGCCCCCTCAGGCAAGAAGATTTCGCGCTCACCGGTCATATCAAACAAATCGGTACGCCATACATCCCAACCACCCCAGCCCCGAGCATCGCCCACATTTTGTGAGGTGAGCGCATAAGCGGTGGTGTCGGGGCTAAAGGTGAGCTGGCGCCCCCAACCTGCAAATGATCCGAGGAGTGTTTGCGTACCGTCACGTGCGTCGAATTTGGCCACCGCGTTGATGTCGACCTCGATGCGCATGCCGATGAAGGCCTGATACACGACAGCTTTGCTGTCGGGCGTCCATACTGGGTGGTAGACGACTAGGCCGGCATCCGGTCTACCGACTTCACCGCCCTTGGCACTGACCGGATTCCAACCGTTTTCACCCTTGATGTTGATGAGCCGAATACTGTTGTCGGCCGTATTATCGGGATCAGCACTTTGGGCATCACTGCGGGTCGGTGGGGTGGCATAGGCGATGCGCAGGCCATCGGGGGACACGGCTGGGTCGCACCCGGCACCGAGTTCTTGTGGTTTGCGGGTCGACAGCGACAGCAGGTATACGGATGATTCGCGGCAAAATGCTGACCACTCAAGCCATGTGCTGATGGTAGTGCTGTCGTGATTACTGGCCGCATACACGATGCCACTGCTATCGGGCAACCAGTGTATGTCTGCAAACGACTGCTGGTTGTCGGTCAGCTGTAGTTGTTTGTCACCGTCGACGCTGGCAATCCACAACTGCCCAGCTGCACCGCTACCGCGCACCAGCGCAATCGAGCGCATGTCGGGGGCTACCACAAAGGTGCTGACATCGGTGGCAATGGTGCGGGTAATTTGGGCGGTGACGCTGTAGGCGATGAGTGTATCGTCACGCAAAAACAAAAACTCATCACCATTGGGGGCAGAGGTTTCGAAGCCACCATCGGGCGTGCCTTCTCCCGTTGGGTCGGCAGTGGGTGTGGCTGCTGGCTCGGCGGTGATGGCTAGGGTGGCAGTGCTGTCAATGACGGGCTCTGCGGTGGGTGGAGTGCCTGTGGTGGGGGCGCCACATGCAATACACCCGAACAGCGCGAGAGCAAAGACGGACGTGCGAATGTTCATGTGGTTTCCTTTGTGGTTGATGTGCGTGGGGCAAGGCGGTGGATTGATTGGCGTGTAATCATGATGCTGGCGAGCCAACTCAACATGATGTGCCACATCCACAAGGCAGGGATGGATGTCGTGCGCTGGGCTATGGTGATCGTGTCCGACCAGGTTTCGTTGTTTTGAATGGAATCAATCACGTTGAGCACGAGAACGACGGGATTGTACGACACCCAAAACTCTTGGATGAGGGTGAGCCAAGGAGACACGATGTACCTGTCACCCCAGGTCGAAAGGATGATTTCTGCGAGCAATGGCACAATCATGGTGAGCAAAACGAGACTGACGATGGTCGCTCCCATGGCGGCCAAATTGCGATTGAGTCGTGCTGACCAGTATACACCAATAGTGGTGTAAAGCACGATTTGCGAGCCAAGAATGCCATAGCTGATGACCAGTGTGGTCACATCTACGCCACCAATCAAAAACGTCATGGCCACTAGTGGGGTCAGGCTGGCAAGGAGCAGACCACAAAACGCCAGGGTGGCCAGTGTTTTGCCGATGATGATGTCGCCATAGGTAAGTTGTGTGGTGAGCAATAAATCAATGGTTTGGTGCTCACGCTCATGCGTAATACTATGCGCAGCCAAGATGCCTGCCAAAAACATCAAGATGATGATAGTCATGACGATCAGCAATTGGAAGATGTCTTGCCCAAGCGAACTCTGGAGCCCCGATGAGCTGGGTGCTTGGTCGTATTGTGCCAAATACAACAGCCAGATGAGCAGAGCGATAATCCCAATAAACCCAGACAATAGGCGAAACGAATTCTGATTGCGGATGCGTTCACGGAGTTCATGCATCAAAATAGGGTTTTTGAAAGTGTTCAACATGCGTCATCGTCCTTGCAGAATGATCAAACCGCAGTCTGTCATGGATTTTATTGAGATGTGCTGGGGGTGATGAGTTGCATAAACAAGCGTTCGAGTGAGTGGTGTTCGTGGCTGAAGTCATAAATGGGGATGCCTGCTTGCACAAACGCGGCTAGTAGGGCGGCTTGTTGGGCTGGCTCTTTGCTACCAGTCAGCACATAACACTGTGCAATATCGCCGTGTGCCTCGCAGGTATAGCCGTGTGCAGTGGCGATGGCACCAATCTGCGTGGTATCGCTAACCACCTTGATGATGATGCGTTGCTGCTTCGATGCGCTGAGGAGATGGGTAATGGTGTCATATGCCACGACTTTGCCGTGTTGCAAGATGAGCAGGTGAGTGCACATATCGGCCAAATCACTCAGGATGTGTGAACTGACGAGAATGGTTTTGCCCTGCCGCCGCAGTTCGTTGATGAGTGATTTCAACTCGATGCGTGCGTTGGGGTCAAGGCCACTAGCTGGCTCGTCAAGCACCAAAATATCGGGATTATGGATGAGGGCCCGCGCCAGGCTGAGACGTTGGGCCATCCCCCGCGACAATTGATTGACATCGTTGGCGTGTTTGTCCGACAAATCGACGAGTTCGAGGAGGTCTTTGACTAATTGTGGGCGTCGTGTTGCTTCGATATGCTGGCATTGCGCATAAAAATCCAAATACTCGCTGGCGGTGATATTGGTGTAGACCCCAAAGGTGTCTGGCATGAAGCCAATCTGCCGCCGCACCGCGTATGGGTTGGCATGCGCTACCTGCCCATTGATGAGAATTTGACCACTCGTCGGCACGCTGAGGGTGGTCAGCATGCGCATGATGGTCGTCTTGCCGGCACCATTGGGGCCAACAAGTCCGACCGTGGCCCCGGTGGGGATTTCGCAATCGAACTGATCCACGGCCACGAAATTACCGAAGCTCTTCC
>VFQT010002663.1_pt1 | contig 17814 bp, 18 predicted proteins | sample 3512381 | NCBI WGS metagenome assembly VFQT01 (sample SAMN10412376, study PRJNA504923) | tailings metagenome | isolation source: Relicate 2 Philex TSF3 active mining site | place: Philippines: Tuba, Benguet | collected 2017-08-29
AACGGTAGCAAGCCGGCACTACGTTGGATGAAGTGCATCCCATCGAGCACCTGCGGTATTTGGCACGTGCCGGGTACGCCGATGCCCCCGAACTGGTCTCCGAGACCGCTTCGGCACTCCGCCACCTCGGTGCCGACCCCGCGAACCTGCTCCTCACGTGTCGACGCATCGTCGAGAAGCATCCCACCTGCGGTCCGCTGTGGTGGTTGTCCGCCGAACTGCTGACCGCGCTCGAACCACGCGACACCCTGCGCCGTTGCGTCGACGCGGTGAGGGAAGATTCCACGCCGGCACGGCTCTCGGGTCATCTGGCGAATCGCTTTCCCGACGGTGGAACGGTGGTCATCAATGGATGGTCGTGGGAGATCGCGGTCGCGCTCGTGCAGAGCTTCGGCCTCGAGGTGTGCGTGGTCGACGGTGACAACGGTGCCGACCATATGGTGCGGGTGCTTGAGCGCAATGAAGTAATCACGCACCTTGTCGATCCCCAGCGTGCCGCTGCGGCAGTGGGTGAAAGCTGTGCAGTCGTGGTCTCGACCGCCTTCGCGGCGCCCGACGGTTTGTGGTCACCGATCGGTTCGGCGCAACTCGCGTCAACGGCCTACTGCGCTGGTATCGACGTCATCGCAACCACGCCGGTCGGTACGCGCCTGCCCAAGGTGTTCACCGATGCGATGGTGCGACTCGTCGATGACGACACACGAGGTGAAGCTTGGCACCGTGACATCGAGATGATTCCCCTTGGGCTCGTCACCACCGTCGTCGGTGGCAAGGGTGTCGAAGACGCCGCCGCGCTGCAAGCGACCGGTCTCTTGCCGGAGGCGCCGGCGGCGACGGAACTCACCGTTCGCTCAGCGATGTAAGTTTCCCGCATGGGTGAAATGGTCTCTTTCGAGAGCAACGGAACAATGGGGCAGGGTTATCTCGCAGACGGCGGTGGCCCGGGTGTGATCGTGATCCAGGAGTGGTGGGGTCTGGTTCCCCATATCAAGGCCGTCGCCGATCGATTCGCTGAGGAAGGTTTCACCGCGCTCGCGCCGGACCTCTACCGCGGTGAGGCCGCGACCGAACCTGATGAGGCCGGCAAGTTGATGATGGGTCTGGCCCTCGACCGCGCGGGTAAAGATCTCAGTGGGGCGGTTGATTACCTGCAAGCGAGAACCGGTACGAGGAAGGTCGGCGTCGTGGGCTATTGCATGGGTGGTGGACTCACGCTCACACTTGCGTGCCAGCGACCCGACGCGGTTGCTGCCGCGGCACCGTTCTACGGAGTGATTCCGTGGGCCGATGCGCAGCCCGATTGGAATGCAATCAGTGCCGTCGTCGAGGGCCATTACGCCGAGAACGACGCCTTTGCTTCACCCGAAGCCGCACGTGCACTCGAGGCCGACCTGAAGGGGCGCGGCAAGAACGCCACGTTCCACATTTACCCGGGAACACACCACGCGTTCTTCAACGACGACCGTCCCGACGTCTACGACGCCGCCGCAGCGACGACCGCGTGGACACGCGTGCTCGCGCTGTTCCGCGCGAATCTCTGAGACGAATCAGGCAAGTTCGGCGATCGCCGAGGCGATGGCGATCAGACGTTCTGCGTTCGCCACGTGGAGATTTTCGATCATCTTTCCGTCGAGTTGCACCACGCCCTTGCCCTCGGCGCGTGCGGCGTTGAATGCCTCGATGACGCGTCGGGCGTGTTCGACTTCCGACTCACCCGGTGCCCACACTTCATTGGCGATCGCAACTTGGTCGGGGTGGATGAGCGTCTTGCCGTCGAAACCCATCTGCATGCCCTGCTCGCATTCGGCGCGAAAGCCCTCGGCGTTCTTGATGTCGTTGTAGACGCCGTCGAGAATCGGCTTGTCAGCCTCGCGTGCCGCGAGAAGGGCGGTGGCGAGGTGCGAGATGACGGGCGCCCGGCCGGGAACCTGCACCGCGTGCAGTTCCTTCACGAGGTCGTTGGTTCCCATCACCAGCACGGCAACGCGGGGGTGCGCGGCAATCGCGCGGGCGTTGAAGATTGCAGACGGTGTTTCGACCATCGCCCAGATCAGCATTTCGGCGGGCGCGCCTGCGGCGTCGAGTTGGCGTGACACCTCGTCGACTTCGGCCGCGTTGTTGACCTTTGGGATGACGATCGACGATGCACACGACTTCGCCGCAGCGGCAATGTCGGCTGCGCCCCACGGAGTGTCGAGGCCGTTGCAGCGGATGGTGATTTCACGCTTGCCGTATTCGCCCGACGAGGCGGCCTTCACTGCGTTGTCGCGCGCGGCATCCTTCGATTCGGGTGACACCGCGTCCTCGAGGTCGAAAATCAATGCGTCGGACGCGATGGATTTCGCCTTTTCCAACGCGCGTTCGTTCGCTGCGGGCATGTAGAGGACGGAACGGCGGGGGCGGAGCTTCGACATGTTGGTTACTTCTTTCTTCAGAATCCGTAGAGGCCGGTGAGGTGCGGATCGCGCGCCGCAAGCTGGCGAGCCAACTCGACGACGACCTTGCACTGCTTCACCGATGCGTCGTCTTCCATCTTGCCGTCGAGCATGATCGCTCCGGTGCCGTCACCCATTGCCTCGATGACGCGCTGCGCCTGCTTGACATCCTCGGGTCGCGGGCTGAACACGCGCTTGGCGATGTCGATCTGAACCGGGTGGAGGCTCCACGCGCCGACGCAGCCGAGTAGGTACGCGTTGCGGAACTGGTCTTCACAGGCAACGACGTCCTTGATGTCACCGAACGGTCCGTAGAACGCGTAGATGCCGTTTGCGACGCACGCATCGACCATGCGGGCCATCGTGTAGTGCCACAGGTCCTGTTGGTACGTACCGCGGGGTGCGTCAGGGTTGTCGGGGTTCGGGTCTTGGCGCACGAGATAGTCGGGGTGTCCGCCTCCGACACGCGTGGTCTTCATGCGGCGGTTTGCGGCAAGGTCGGCCGGGCCGAGCGACAGGCCCTGCATGCGCGGAGAGGCCGCGCAGATCTCTTCGACGTTGGCGACGCCGCGCGCGGTTTCGAGAAGGGCGTGAACGAGGATCGGGCGCTTGAGACCCGCCTTCGCTTCGAGTTGGGCGAGCAGACGATCGACGTAGTGGATGTCTTCGGGGCCCTCGACCTTGGGAATCATGATGACGTCGACCTTGTCGCCGGCTTCGGTCACGATCGCATTCATGTCGTCGAGAAACCACGGCGAGTCGAGGCTGTTCACGCGGGTCCACAGCTGCGTGTCGCCCATCGGGATCGTCTTGGCGACGTTGATGAAACCACGGCGCGCGGCTTCCTTGTCGGCCATCGGAATCGCGTCCTCGAGATTGCCGAGAATGATGTCGACGGTCGGAATCACCTCGGGAAGCTTGGCGACCACCTTTTCCAACTGCGGTGGAAAGAAGTGAATGACGCGGCTCGGGCGGAAGGGAATCTCGCGAAGGGGCTCGGGGGCGCCGATGGCGAGGGGTTTGAAGAAGTCTTTTGCACTACGCACGCGTCGAAGCGTAGGGCTTTGGGGTTTGGGCGATGAAACCCACCTGCGAGACTGGACGACGTGGCAGCCAGATTCGACGCGGTTCTCTTCGATGCGGGTGGCGTACTGGTATTGCCCGACCCAAAAGTGCTCGCCCCGTTGATTGCGTACTACGGCGGTGACGACCGACACGAGACCTACGTGCGGGCGCACTATGCGGGCATGGCGGCGAAGTCCGCGGTCACCGCGGGCGAATCGGATTGGACGCACTACAACGCGACGTACCTCGCGCACCTGTCGGTTCCCGACGAACACCAAGAAGCCGCGCTGGAAGTTCTCACGCACGTGAAGGCGAACGCGCGACTGTGGCGGCATCCGATTCCCGGTTCGGCCGAAGCACTTCGCGCGCTCGACGATCGCGGTGTGCCCATCGGCATCGTCAGCAACGCGAGTGGTCAGATCGAGTCGACCCTGCGGGTCAGTGGCATCTGTCAGGTGGGGCCAGGGCCGCTTGCTTCCGTTCGCTGCGTCATCGACAGTCACATCGTCGGCGTGGAAAAGCCCGACCCGCGGATTTTCGACCATGCACTCGTCCACTTCGATGGACTCGAGCGTTCGCGCATCGCGTACGTCGGTGACTCACTCGTCATGGACGTGCGTGGTGCACGCGCGGCAGGGCTGCACCCGGTTCTCGTCGATCCATACGACGACGCCCAAGGTCACGACGTCGAGCGCATCCGCTCGCTCGGCGACTTGTTGTCGCTGCTCTGAGGACTATTTTCCGGCGGCGTCAACCAGTTGGCGGGCGATGACCTTGAGGCACAGCGTTTCGTCGGCACCTTCGAAGATCGACAGCACGCGTGCGTCGACGAAGAGCCGGCTGACCGTGTACTCCTCGGCGTAGCCGTAACCACCGTGGATCTGCATGGCCTCGCGGGCAACCCACTCGGCGGCCTTGCACACGTAGGCCTTCACCATGCTGGCTTCCATCGCGCCCTCGCCCTTGGCCATCAACTTGGCGACGCCGTACGAGAATTGCCGGCTCGCCTGGATGATCGTCGACATGCGGCCGAGCTTCGCTTTGGTGAGCTGGTAGTCGTAAACGTTCTTGCCGAACACCGAACGGTTGTTGGCGTAATCGAGTGCCGCCTCGTAGGCGGCCTGCATGACGCCAACCGCACGCGCCGCGGTCTGTAGGCGACCATTTTCGAAACCGGCCATCTGGAAGTAGAAGCCCTTGCCGAGACCCGACTCGAGGCCGATCAGGTTCTCAGCCGGCACCCACCAGTCTTCGAGTGCAATTTCGTACGAGTGCATACCGCGGTAACCGATCGTGTCGATTGGGCGGCCCTCCATCTTTCCGCCCTCGGCCTGATTGAACATGAAGCCGTGCGCATCGCCGTGCGGCTTGGGCACGATGAAAAGGCTGAGTCCCTTGTGGCCGAGGCTGCGGTCGGGGTTCGTGCGTGCAAGCAACATGAGCACGTCTGCGCGTGCGCCGAATGTGCACCACGTCTTCACGCCGTTGATGCGCCAGCCCTTGCGACCGTCGGCAAGGTCTGACGGAGTCGCCGTGACCTTGATGTTGGCGACATCGCTGCCGTAGTCGGGTTCGGTCACCGCAACCGCGGCAAGAACCTCTGCCGTTGCGAGCTTGGGCAGCCACTCGTGCTTCTGCTCCTCGGTGCCACCCTTCATGAGGGCGCGGGCGAGGATTTCCGGACGCGTGATGAGAGATCCACCGATGCCGAGTGATCCGCGTGACAGTTCCTCGGTCGCGATGACGTTGCCCATGTACTCGCCGTCGCCACCCTCGCTGTATCCGCCGTATTCGGCGGGAATGGAAAGGCCGAACGCACCCATTTCGGCGAGGCCGGAGATCAATTCCTCGGGGACGTCGGCATTGTGGCGGTGCACGTGCTCGGCGCGCGGCGCGACTTCTTTGTTGGCGTAGGACCGGAAGGTGTCCTGCACCATTTCGAAGTCGGCGTCGAGATGGCGCGGACCCTGTTGGTCGGCTAGCGATGCGAGGAATTCCGGGGAGCGGAATGCCGACACGAATTCGTTGCCGAACGACAGGTCAGCAGCGCTGACTCCCCAGAGTTGTTCGCGACCAACGAGACGCGTCACGAGGTCGTGCACCATGTCGGCCGTGAAGGCGCAGGTGAGACGCGCTTCGGTGTCGCCCTTCGCGCCATAGTCGAGCATCGAGCGCGCGGTCTCGACCGCGGCGGCTGCGTGCGCAATGTCGTAAGCAAGAACCTGTTCGACGTCGGGTCCGCCACTGGCGGCGAGCTTGCGGACTGCTTTGCCGACCATTGCTCGCGCGGTCTCGATGATCGTCGCGGCGGTTTGCAAGTCGGGCGTCGGGAGAGATGCGGTGCTGGCCATGGCGCAAAACGCTAGTCGTGACCGGCGCAGCGATGCCCATCGGTACGATCAGAAAATCAGTCGGGCCATCGATTCCTACCGGGGCGGGATGCCGCCGATCGCGACCCACGGAGAGACGCATGCGGTCGCTGCGTGGCGCAACGGCAGGGAAGTCTTCGCTTTCCACGGCTCGGGCTATGCGACTCCGTGCGGGCCGGGTGTGACACACATCTCGTGGTCGATGGCCAAAAGCATGACGCATGCGCTCGTCGGTTTCCTCGTGGCGGACGGTCGCCTCGACATCGACGCGCCGGTTGCCGTGCCAGAGTGGGCGGGCGATGACCGCAGCCGCATCACCCTGCGACACCTGCTGGAAATGCGATCAGGTCTCGAATGGGTCGAGGACTACGTCGACGGTGAAAAGTCGCACGTGATCGACATGTTGTTCGGCGCCGGAAAAGACGACCATGCCGCGTATGCCGCGGCGCTTCCGTTGAGGCACGAACCCGGAACGAGCTGGGTCTATTCGTCGGGCACGACCAACGTCATTTGTCGCATTCTCGGCGATGTCGTCGGCGGCGATGGTCCACTTGAGCGTCGATCGCGCATGGAGACATTCATCGCGAAGAGATTGTTCGAGCCTCTCGACATGACTTCCGCGGTCGCGAAGTTCGATGACGCCGGTAATTTCGTCGGGTCCTCGTACGTGTATGCAACGGCTGCAGATTTTGCGCGATTCGGTCGCTTGTACGTGGACGGTCGTTCGTCGTCCGGTGAAAAAATTCTTCCTGCTGGTTGGATCGAGGCGGCGCGCACACCGATCACGGATGACCCCGAAACCGGCAACGGATACGCACACCATTGGTGGACGTGGCCGCAGTTGCCGGGCGCTCTCATTGCCACCGGATACGAGGGCCAGTACACGATCGTGATTCCTGATGACGACCTTGTTCTCGTGAGGCTCGGCAAGACACCCGCGGAAATCAGGACGAATGTCGTCGACGGTCTCGTTGCATTGGTGGACGAACTGCGCCACCAAATCGCCTGAATCGCCTACGGTAGGGGTCATGGCGGACGGGGTCGAAACCGGCGACGCGGCGTCGGGCCGGCGCAAGGTGTGGATCAGAACCCTGAAGACCGTCGGTACCGCGGTCATCATCTACTTCTTCGTTCTGCCGCTGATTCCGGGTTTCCGCCGCGCGCTCGACGACCTGCTCGACGTCGATCGTTCGATGTTGCTGTTGGGTGTCGGCCTCGAGATAGTCGCGCTGTTCTGCTACTCGATGCTGACGCGTGTGGCTCTGGGGCCCGAGGGCGATCGAATCTCGCCGCTCCGACTGTTTCGAATTCAGCTCAGCACCAAAGCGCTCGGCAGCATCATGCCGGCAGGGAGCGCGGCGTCGTCGGCGCTTGGCTACCGGCTGCTCACCCTGTCGGGTGTGCACGGTCCCGATGCGGGGTTTGCCCTCGCCACCGCAGGCATCGGATCGGCCGTGGTGCTGAACCTCATTCTCTGGTTCGGCCTCATCGTCTCCATTCCGTTCCGTGGAGTCAATGCGATCTACGGTTTCGCTGCGATCGTCGGCATCATCCTGATGCTGATTGCTTCCGCCTTGATCTTCGGTTTGGTCGAGGGCCAGGGACGCGCCGAGCGGGCGGTGCGTTGGTTGGCCCGCCACGTGCGCCTCGACGCCGATCGGGCCAGCGAAGTGATCCGTCATCTCGGCAACCGTCTGGAAGGTCTGATTGCCGACCGGCAACTGCTCGGCCGGGTCGTGTTCTGGGCGTCGGCGAACTGGCTTCTCGACATGGTTGCCGTCTACGTGTTCCTGAGGGCATTCGGAGGTGACATCGCCATCGATGGTCTCATCGTCGCCTTCGGCCTGGCCAACGTAATGGCAGTCGTCCCGATCACTCCGGGCGGCCTGGGCTTGATCGAGGGCATCTACATCCCGACCCTGGTCGGCTTCGGACTTTCCCGATCAGTCGCGACGGTTGGCATCCTCACCTATCGTCTGGCGCAGTTCTGGTTTCCCATCGTCGTGGGCGCCATCTGTTACCTCAGCCTCCGTGTCGGTCCGTGGTCTCTCGACCGCAAGGACCGTCTGAAGCCGTTGCGCGTCGTTGCGGAAGAGGCGGTGACGAAGAGCGAGAGCAAGATCGCATTCTTCGAAAAGCGCGCGCCACGTGACCGAACGGGACAGTATCCGTTGCCTCCCGTCAATGATGACGACACCGGACCCGTGGGTTAGCGTTCGCGGTCATGACAGTGCATGACCGTCCGTTTGGGCGCTATCTCGAGGATTTCACGATCGGCGACGTCTACCGCCACTGGCCCGGCAAGACGATCACCGAGTACGACGATCATCTCTTCTGCATGATCACGATGAACCACCATCCGTTGCACACGAACGACTGGTTCGCATCGGAAAGCGTGCAAGGTCGCAACGTCGTGGTCGGGAACCTCGTCTATTCGCTGGTTCTCGGCATGAGCGTTCCCGATGTCAGTGGTGCAGCAATTGCCAACCTCGAGGTGGAAACGTTGCAGCACAAGTTCCCGACGTTCCACGGAGACACGATCCACGCCGAGACGCGAGTGCTCGACGTCAGCGAGTCGAAGTCAAAGCCCGACCGTGGCATCGTCACGGTGGAGACAAAGGGCTTCAATCAGGACGGCAAGGAAGTTTGTTACTTCCGTCGTCGGGTGATGGTGTGGAAGCGGGCCAATGCTCCCGAGCGAAAGCGCCCGTACGACGTAAACGCCGCTTGGGACGCCTAGGTCCTTTCACCGACGAACTGCTCGCGTGGGGTGTGCCCCGCATGCGCGAGTTTCCCTGGCGCGCGACGCGGGATCCGTGGCATGTCCTCATCTCCGAGGTGATGCTTCAGCAAACCAACGTGGGTCGGGTGTATCCACGGTTTGAAAGGTTTGTTGCGCTCGCCCCGACACCCGCGGCGTGCGTTTCCGTTCCGCTTGCCGACCTGCTCGTCGAGTGGCAGGGAATGGGGTATCCGCGACGCTGCCGCAACATTCAAGATTCGGCACGCGTGATCGTCGACCAATACGACGGCATCGTGCCGCGTGATCTTGATGCGTTGATGGAATTGCCGGGCATCGGCGCGTACACGGCGCGGGCGATTCTCGCCTTCGCATTCGGCGATGATGCCGCGGTCGTCGACACCAACGTGGCGCGCGTGATCGCAAGGGTGCACGGTCGGGCGTTGAAGCCGCGGGAAACACAAGAGATCGCCGACGAGTTGTTGCCGCGCGGCTTCGCCCGCGACTGGAACCAGGTGATCATGGACTTCGGTGCAACCGTGTGCGACGCACGGACTCCCACCTGCGAAACGTGCCCCGTTGCGCACCACTGTGCGTGGCGCGGAGACGGCGAAGATCCCGCCCGTACCACGGCGTTCACGAGTCGACCCCAAGGGCGTTTCGAGGGTTCCGATCGGCAGGCGAGAGGCAGATTGATGAAACGACTCACCGAAGGAAGCGTCGGTGCGAGCGCAGTTGCCGAAGTGATGCAAATGGCCGACATCGAGCGGGCCGAAAAGTTGGCCGGATCGTTGGTGAAGGACGGTCTCGTCGAACTCGTCGAGGGTGCGTACCGGCTCAGTTCGACGCGCAGATAGCGGCAAGGATCTGCGGGAACGCGGCGTCGGCGATGGCGACCATCTCGGCGTCGGTGCGATCCTGAATCGGATGTTCGACAAATACGCGAGCGACGTCGGGGAAGCCGATCGCCTCGGATTGCGAGATCGCGGCGGTCACGAACTCGCTCGAGGCGATGAACATCGACGGCACGCCGCGGAGTTCCAGATCTGCGATGTCGTGCACACTGCACGACGTGCAGCTGCCTCAATCGGCGAGGGCCTCGATCACGAGGTTGCACTGTGACGCGATCTCGTGGCGTAGGTCGGCCGGAGCGGGCTTGGTGAACGTCGGCTTTGCGTAGCGGAGCACTCGTGCGCCACGCTCGGCCAGCAACTGTTCGATGCGGTCGAGGAACACGTCGCCCCGGGGTTTGCGAATGTCGAGCAGACCAATGGTCATGCCGTCGATCGACGACGGCCGCGACAGCAACTCGCGACGAGCGGGCTTGGACTCGCTCGTCGGGTCGAGGATTGTCAGCCGCGCAGTCGTCACGATTCCCATCCTGTCACGAATTCAGCTCTTCACCGCGACGGTGACGGGCTGGCTGCCCATCTCGCCGTTTGCCCAGCCGGCAATGATCGACGAAAACAGGCCCGCACCGCCGCCGGCGTGCGCGAGGAGAATCCCGTCGGGGCGGAACTTCGGCACCGTGCGGTCGCGGAAGCGATCCGGCAAACCTTCGGCCATGCCGTCGACACCACGCAGAATGGCGTTCGAGTCGATCTGAAGCCGGGCGTGCAACTCGGTGAGAATTCGCTCGCGATTCCAGCCGGCTTCGGCATAGATGCGCGAGTGATCGGGGCTCACGACGAGAATCACGTCGAAAGTCATCACCGACTTCGGGTGCATGACGCTGCGCAGACACGCGGCGAACGAATTCGTGAGTTCTTCCGGAGTTCGCGCAAGTTGATCGACTGCGCAACGCGGGCCCTCGCCGGCGAACACCGTGACCGCATCGGCGCCCGCGGCGATTCCGCGTTCGGATGCGAGCGAGCCGAAGGGGGAGCCGTCCTCGTCTTCGGCGAAACAGAAACTGAGCTTGCCCGGATTGCCGTGTGTCGCTCGATCGACTTCGCCGGGACGTCCGCCACCGACGTTGCGAATCGTCAGTTGCACCGCGCGGCCGATCGTCATGTTCGCGCGGTTGCCCTGGCCGAACACGTTGATTCCACTGTTCATGCCGATGCGCTTCGTACCGGGACCGTTGCAAACGATCACCGGACCGACGGGCATCGTCGTGGCGAGCACGCCGTGCATGTTGAACCGGTCATTGCACACCGCCTCGAGTGCGGCGATGACCCATGGCATGTATTCGGGCAGGCACCCCGCCATCACGGCGTTGATGGCGACCTTTTCGACGGTGAGGGGCACGAGGTCGGGTGGCGCGATGGCAACGACCTCGTCGGGTGCTCGCGTGGTTCCGGCGAGCATTCGCAACACGCGTTCGGGTGTCGGTGGAATGACGGGAAGGCCGTCGGTCCAACCACGGTTGAACATCGACTCGAACTCGTCCTCGGCGGACGCCATGTCGATGTGCCGTGCCGTGAGCACCGAACCCGTGAAGCGCGCACGAAGTTTGTCGACGAGGTCGGGGTCGACGCTGAGTGAGCCGCAGCCCGGCCGCATGACGGGGAGTTCCCCGCCGAGATCATCGATGCCGGTGAGGGCACGCCATGCATCGCGACTCCAGCCGATCGTGCGGTCGACTTCGACACCGTTCTCGACGCGGATGAGGGTGGGTACCGTCTCGATGTCGTGGTGCCACGAGATCGACAGGTCGGAGTCGTGGGAGTGGGGAACCGATTCCGGAAAGGCCGCGTCGTCCTGAGTGAAGACGGTCAGCGTCGTCGATGCGGCGATGGCGGCGAGAACCGGCTCTGTCATGACGCAGGTTGCACATTCGCGTTTGACCACGGCCACCAGACCTTCGGGAAGTACGGGCTTCGTCATGAGATCCATCCCAGCACGTGTTCGGCCACGGCATCCGATTGTTCGAGTTGCAGGAAGTGGCCCGCGCCAGCGACGATGCGAACGTCGACGTTGGCCGGCGCGATACCGGCGGCGAATTCGGCAACTTCGCGGCCGATGCAGCCGTCGTTCGCGCCGTGGAGATAGAGCAGCGGTTGCGTCGGTACCTCCGAACCCATGCGGGCCTGCAGGTCGGCGAGGGACGGGTCCTTTTTCCCTTCGCCGAGGGTCGCGCGGTAATAGCCGAGTGCCGCCGCGAGGTTCGCCGAATCGCGCAACGCGTCTTTCGTCGCCGCGACGGCCGCTCCGCCGTCGAACCCCGGCGACCAGTCGGCCCACAGCATGTCGATGTAAGCGAGATCGTTCGCAGCAACGACCATGTCGGAGAGGGGATGCTGAAAGAAGAACATGTACCAACTGCGCTTCAACTGCTCGAGGTTGCCGACGAGTGCGGCACCCATTGCGGGCCCCGGTGGCACGGCCATGCCAACGACTCGTCGCCAGCGTTCGGGTGCGAGCAGTGCCGCGCCGTAGGTGGCGGGTGCCCCCCAGTCGTGGCCGATGATCACCGAATCGCCGTCACCGCCCAGGGCATCGTGCAACGCGACGGCATCGGCGGAGAGTGCTGCCGTTTGGAAGCAACCGTCGCCGGGAACCGCAGTCGGGGCGTAGCCGCGCATGTAGGGGGCCACCGCACGCCAACCGCGGTCGGCCAGTCGTTGCATCAACGGGATCCACGACTGTGCCGAGTCGGGAAAACCATGCAACAAGAGGGCAAGCGGGCCGCTACCGATGGTGAGGCAGTGGAACTCCACGCCGCGGGCGGTCACCCGCAAGGACTCGACTGATGACGTGGACATGGACGAAAAACTAGTCGTTGCGACGAAGGTCACGTTTCCCGACCATTTACTGTCGGTCGCTTCGGGTTTACCTTTCCGTTGCGATGGGGGCATCTTCGACGACCAGCCGTGACGCCGCGTTCAGCGTCACCTTCCACGGAGTGCGTGGTTCGACGCCGTGTCACGGCAACGACATCATCCGTTACGGAGGCAACACGTCGTGTGTCTCGGTTTTGTCGCCCGGCAGTCAGCCGATTCTCTTCGATCTCGGAACCGGACTCCGCTATTTCGGTCGTGAGTGCCTGTCACGCGACACGAAATTTGTCGGAACCTGTCTTCTCACCCACTCACACTTCGACCACACCCAGGGTCTTCCGTTCTTCGCACCTCTTCTCAATTCCGACACCGTGTTCACGGTGCACGGTCCCCGCCAGGACGACGGCATGAGCGTGAAGCAAATGTTCGACAAATTGGTCAGCCCGCCGCTGTTTCCGGTCGGCCTTGATCGGATTCCCGGCACGATCGACTTCGTCGACACGAGCGAGGGTGAGTTCTTCATCGACCGCGTGAAGGTGACGGCGAAGTACATCCCGCACGTCGGCCCGACATTTGGCTACCGGCTCGACTTCAACGGTCGCTCGATTGCATACCTTCCCGATCATCAACAACCCAAGGATGGTTCGCACGGCATCAGCGATGCCTCGCGCGAACTTGTCGACGGGGTCGATCTTCTGATTCACGACTCGCAGTACACGCCCGAAGAGTTCGCCCGGAAAGCCGACTGGGGTCACTGCACCGCCGAGTACGCGGTGTGGGTTGCCGCGACCCATGGTGTGAAGAACCTCGCGCTGTTCCATCACGACCCGTCGCGGTCCGACGACGCGCTCGACGCCCGTTTGTCGTGCCTGCGCAGCACCGGGGCCTCGGCCGGCTGCAACGTCTTCGCCGCGCACGAAGGTCAGACCGTTCTGGTCTAGTTTTCTGGCGTGGTGGGATTCGATTCACAACGTTTTCGGCAGGTGCTCGGCCAGATACCGACGAGTGTCGTCGTCGTGACCGGATTCGACACCGAAGGCGCTCCGCAGGGCATCACCATCGGATCATTCGTCTCCGTTTCACTCGACCCACCGCTCGTGGGATTCCTGCCCGGGGTTTCTTCGCGCACGTGGGCGGGAATTGCTGCCGCAAAGAAGTTCACCGTCAACGTTCTCGCCGCCAGCCAGGGTGAACTGTGCTGGCGATTCGCAAAGGAATCCGACGACAGGTTCGCGGGTGTCGACTGGTCGCCCTCGGAGAACGGGTGTCCGCGACTTGCCGGTTCGATCGTGGTGATCGACTGCGACCTCGAGTCGAACAACGTCCACGGCGACCACCATTTCGCAGTGGGTCGCGTCACTCATCTCGACTCTGCCGGCGACGAGCACGCAATGGCGTTCTACCGCGGCAAGGTCGTACCGGTCACCCCGGCCGGGTGATTGCGTCGTGACGACCTGGGGCGCGTCGGCCGCCGTCGTACTGGGCCTCGTTTTCCTGTGGTCGGGCGTTGCAAAGATTGCAAGTCGCGAGGCCTGGCAGGTTGCGGGGACACCTTTCTCCACCGGCAACGTCGCAGCTGACCGTCTCGTACGAACGGCTTTGCCGTGGCTCGAAGTCGTTGTCGGTGCGCTGCTCATCCTCCGGTTGGTGCCGATACAAGTTGCAATCGTGGCAACGCTGATGCTCGTCGCGTTCACGACGGCATTGGTGCGCGTCCTGGCAAGAGGTCAGAGACCTCCGTGCATGTGTTTCGGTGCCGTGCGTGCGAGACCCGTCTCATGGGCAAGCGTCGCGCGCAACGCCGCACTGATTGTGCTGGCGCTCGGAGTCATCGCGGGGGCGTGAGCATTCGCAGCATGAAGACGAGGTTGTGTGCCTCGTCGCGCCAGTGCTCGTACCGACCCGACGGCCCACCATGGCCCGCGCCCATCTCGCAGCGGAAGAAGATCGTCGGCGGTGAGTCGAGTGCACGCAACTTTGCGACCCATTTTGCGGGCTCGTGGTAGCCGACGCGAGGGTCGTTCAAGCCTGCGGTGACGTAGAGCGGTGGGTAGTCACGCTGAGCCACGTTGTCGTACGGCGAGTAGGACAACATGTACGACGCCCACGGCTCGACTCGTGGATCACCCCATTCCTCCCATTCGGTGACGGTGAGTGGAAGCGACGGGTCGCTCATCGTCGACACGACGTCCACGAACGGCACCGCGGCGACGGCGGCACCGAACGACTCGGGCGAGAGGTTCAGGCAAGCGCCGACGAGAAGACCTCCGGCGCTTCCGCCGTAAACGGCCACGCGCCGGCGGCCGGCCAGGGCCCGGTCTTCGAGGTGTCGTGCACATGCGATGGTGTCGGTGAACGTGTTGCGCTTGTCGAGCAGACGTCCCTCGAGATACCAACGGCGGCCGAGTTCGCCACCGCCACGTGGGTGAGCAATCGCCCACAGCCAGCCCCGGTCGAGCATCGAAAACCGTGACACTGAAAAACGCGGCGGAATCGAGAGCTCGTAACTGCCGTAGGCGTAGAGAACGCCCGGCGCCGTACCGTCGGCCGGCGTATCGCGACGAACCATCACGTCGAGCGGAATGCGCGTGCCGTCGTCGGCAACGGCCCACTCGCGGAACGAAACGTAATCAGCAAGGTTGATGTTCGGCGTTTCGACCCGCTTCAAGACGTTGACGTCGCCGTTCGTGACGTCGAGTTCGGCGACTGTCGGGGGAGTGAGCATCGACTGGTAGGCGAAACGAAGCATCGTGGTGGACCACTCGGGGTTCGAGTCGAGGTCGACATCGTGGGGTTCGTCGATGACGGGCACGACGGAGCGCCGGCCGTCGCGGTGCAACAGACGGATGCGTGGCTGTGCATCTTTCCACTCGGTGATTGCGAGGAAACCCTCGAAGGCATCGACGTCGGTGATACGGCGTCCGGCCTCGTGCGCCTCGAGTTCGGACCAGTCGCCCGGATTGTCGTGTGGCGCCGTCATGATGCGGAAATCGATTGCATCGAGATTGGTGAGGATGACGAAACGATCACCCCAGTCGTCGACCGAGTACTCGAGGTCGGCGGTTCGCGAGCGAAGCAACCGCGGTTGTTCGAGCGGGTTCGCGGCATCGATGACCAAGCACTCGCTGCTCGTGCGCGACGCCGTTTCGATGATGATGAAGTTGCCCGATCGCGTGAGGCCAACACCGACATAGAAGCGTTCGTCGGATTCACTGAACACCTCGATGTCGGCCGACTGTGGTGTGCCGATGCGGTGCCGCATGACCCGATAGGGGCGCATCGCTTCGTCGTTCAACACGTAGAAGAGGTAAGCGGTGTCGCTGCTGAACGCGGCGCCGGCGTACGACGTGCCCGTGAGGCGGTCGTCGAGGTCGACGCCGTCGGAGAGATTGCGAATCAGCATTTCGTATTGCTCGCTGCCGTCGAGGTCGCGCGACCATGCAGCGAACGAGTACGAGCGGTCGATTTCGAAAATGCCGACGGAGAAGTATTCGTTGTCGCCGGCCTCGAGGTTCTCGTCGAGCAGAACGGCTTCGGTTGCGGTGGTCGCACTGCGTCCCCTGCAGTGGATCGGATACGCAAGGCCCTCGTGGGTTTGCGAGACGTACCACCAGTCACCGTGCCGTACCGGCACCGACATGTCGGTTTCGACGACGCGCGACTTGATCTCGCCGAACACGTCGTCGATCGACGGTGTTCCGGTGCCGAACCATGAGTCGGCGAAAGCGTTCTCGGATTCGAGATAGGCGATCGTTTCGGGGTCGTCACGATTCTGCAGCCAAGCCCACGGGTCGTCGACGTCGCCGGTGACCCGTTGCCATACGTGGCTTCTCCGCGCGGCGCGGGGTGTCACGGCATCGGTCACAGCGTCAGGGTAGGGCAGAAGCGCGATCGCACAGGTAGTTTTTCGCGCATGCACGTATGGATCGACCAAGACCTGTGCACGGGTGACGGTCTCTGCGTCGATCACTGCCCCGACGTTTTTGTCCAGTTGGAAGACGGCATCGCCTACGTCGCCGAGGAAGGTTCGCCTTTGAACGACCCGGGTGGAGCGCGCAGCCTCGCATGGGTGCCCCTTCGGCACCACGGGTCGGTTGTCGAAGCGGCCGATGTGTGTCCCGGTGAGTGCATCTTCATCGAGATGGATCTCGCAATCGGAGCCTGATCACGATGAAGAAGTGGCTCGTCGTGGCATGCGGAGCCTCACTCGTCGTTTCCATTCCGAACGTGGCGCACGCCGCCGACTCGGTGATCGGTCTCGAAGTTCGCAGTGAAGTCCGCACCGGATTCTCGTCTGCACGCTTCCCGGGTGCGAATTCATCGCGGGTGCCCTTCGTGGTCCCGTTGCGTGAAGTGTGGGAATCGGGGGCCAACTATTGGTCGGCCGCACGACGGGCGTCGTTCGCACGGAGTGCATCGGCACGCTCGGCCGTAGTCGGTTTGTCGCCCAAGGCGAACGCCAACCGCGCCGACCGTGATCCTGCGCGATGGTTGCCCGCTCCCTCGCAACAATGTGCCTACGTTGCGAAATGGATCGCGGTGAAAAGGGCTTGGGGTTTGGCGGCCGATCCGGCCGAAGTGGCGCGTCTGCGTCGACTCGTTGCCACGTGTGGTGCGGGGTCCGTTCCGACAACACCCGCCCCAACGATTTCCACATCGGTACCGGTGCCGTCGACAACCGTTGCGTCGGCGCCGACAACATCGACAAACGTGACCGTTCCCGTGGCCGGGTCGTCGGTCCTCGACGCACTGGCGACCATACGCATCGTTCCCGAGTACACCGTGGGTTACGACCGGGATCTGTTTCCCCACTGGAAAGACTTGGACGGTGATGGCTGCGACACCCGCAAAGAGGTCCTCATTCGTGACAGTCGAACGAAGGCAGTCATCGGCTCGTCGTGCACCGTGACGACCGGAACGTGGTTGTCGCCCTACGACGGCGCGACGTGGACGAATCCGTCCGACGTCGACATCGACCACGTCGTTGCGCTGAGCGAGGCGTGGCGGTCGGGTGCATATGCCTGGTCGACCCAGCAGCGGACGAATTATGCAAACGACCTCACCGACGATCGCACGCTGTTGGCCGTCACCGACTCCGTCAACCAGTCGAAGTCCGACAAGGACCCAACCGAATGGCTGCCGCCCCTCGCTTCTTATCGATGCACATACCTCGCACATTGGGTGTCGGTGAAAGCTCGGTGGTCGCTCGCGATGGACCAAGCCGAACACTCCGTGGTGAAGTCGGGGCTCGCGGGTTGTGCGAACCAGACCAGTCCCGCGGCCCCGGCGCTGCCGACGGGCAACCCGACGACCAGTGGCCAGGCGGCAGCCGTCGTCGTGAGTCCCGGAGCTTTCTGCACTCCGTTCGGCGCGACGGGTGTGTCTGACAAGGGTGTCACCTACACGTGCAAACCCTCGGAAACCGAAGCCCGCAACAGGTGGCGTCGCTGACGCCCGCCGATAGCCTGACGAACCTATGTCGA
>VFQT010002664.1_pt1 | contig 17813 bp, 10 predicted proteins | sample 3512381 | NCBI WGS metagenome assembly VFQT01 (sample SAMN10412376, study PRJNA504923) | tailings metagenome | isolation source: Relicate 2 Philex TSF3 active mining site | place: Philippines: Tuba, Benguet | collected 2017-08-29
CAATGTCCTGCGGATCGCCTGTTCGATACGCGTGTCACTTGCCGCGACGCTCTTGGCGCATGCGATGCACCTGATGTCTGTAGCGGGTCCGACCCGGAATGTCCTCCCGACCTTGTAGCCCCTGCAGCCACTCTCTGTCGAGCGAGTGCCGGGGTTTGCGACCGCGAAGAACGTTGCGATGGCGAAACACCGTCCTGCCCAGACGATCTCTTTGCAGAAGGCACCGTCTGCCGAACAGGCGCCGGGATCTGCGACCGCGAAGAGCGTTGCGATGGCGAAACACCGTCCTGTCCAGACGACCTCTTTGCAGAAGGCTCGGTCTGCCGAGCTGCGACCGGTCCCTGCGACCAACCCGAAGTATGCACTGGCGTAAGTCCGCTCTGCCCCTCAAACACGCTTCGCGCCGCGGGCGAGGTCTGCCGAGGACTCAATAGCGCCTGCGACGCAGTCGAATATTGCAGCGGTACCGACGACGAGTGTCCGACGGATATCGCCAATACCTGTTCCGCCTGCGGAACGAAGTTTTATGATTTCTCACTCGACCAGCGCTTCGACGAGGGTGACGAGACTATCGCCGGTTGGAAGATCAATCTCTCGAACACAAGCGTCCAAAGGACTACCTATACTGACCAGAATGGCAATTTCATCTTCTCGAATCTCCCAGCTGGCCATTATCGGGTCTGCGAGGCATACGCCGTCGAGACCAATTGGCTACAGTCGGCCCCCGAAGAGCGCTGCTATGATTTTGAGATTCCCTCTGCGGAAGCGGACAGCTGTCTCCTCGATTTTGGCAATATCTGCCTGGGCGAGGGAGGTGGCTGGAGTATCGGCACATGGACGACGAAGCGAGGCCGTGACACCTTCCAGGGGCTCGACCAGGGCTCGACTGCGCTCCACCTCCTGAGGGACCTCAACCTCGTCAATGTGAACGGAAGCCCCTTCGACCCGAACAGCTATGAGCACTTCCGTCGCTGGCTCCTCGGTGCGACGAGTCGAAATATGGCCTATATGCTGTCGGCCCAGCTCGCAGCGGCAGTGCTGAACGTGAACCTCGTCTACCTCGACGCGAATCAGCTCATCTACGCGCCCGATCTCGCGTTCTCGAACGAACTCGGCTTCGTGACCCTCGCGAGTGTTATCGATACGAGCAATCGCGAACTCCTCCTCCATCCGCTGACCATCCACGCGAGCTCCTTCAGGATACTCCAGGGATTCCTGCAGAAGGCCCTCGAAGGCGCCAATACGAACAAGAACTTCCTCCAGGAGGAGGCTTGTCTGTTCTCATTTGATCGCCCAACCTACAAGTACACCACGAAATTCAAGAAATAGCTGATATTCGCTGAGAGAAAAAAGGGTCCCAAGCCTCGCCTGGGACCCTTTCGCACTTTTCTGTGAACACCGCCACACCTCTGAATCGAAGCTGCCGTGCGAAGCTGAAGTAATTCAGTCGCTTGGGCCTGGCCCTTCGCCGGCCCCGCGTTTGCAGCCGAATGGGTGACTCCTGCGGCCCTCCTCTGGAAGCTCTGATTCCAAGTTCACAGGAGGACCCTATGTCTACCTCACTCCGCTCTATTTTGCAGGGGTGTTGTCGCTTCGCGATAGGTCTCGCCTTCCTCGGAATGCCCGCATGCGCGGACTCGAACAAGGACACCGAGCAGATCGCAGCGCCAGCATCCACTGGCAATCCTTCCGCCAATCTCGACCAGTGTTCCAACGGCAAAATCACCGCCACCACCGATTGTGTGTGGCTCAATGGCAATCTCAACATCAACAACTCGCATTATTTCGAGGGAGAGTCGGTCGCCTATCGCATGCGCTTCGACAATCTCCTGACAAATGGCAGCAATTACGACGTCATCATCGAGTGGGACAGCTCGGTCGGCAACGCCCAGGCCGGGCACCACGCCCTCGACTACATCACCTCGTTCGACCACTCCGAGGCGACCGCCAACCCCTGCCTCGGCGTCGCGGGCTGCAACCCTTCGACGCATTCGACCTTCGCGATGCCGCTAGACCCCCGCGTCCTCGCCGGCCCTGACGATTTGCCAGGCACCGCCGACGACATCACTCAGATTCCGGGCGTCTTCACCCTCTACGGCGGCACCATCACGGCGGTCAGCGACTACGGCTTCCGCGGTGATTTCAGCAACGGCTCCAAGACGTCCATCACCGTCAGCTTCCTGGCCACCGTCAACAACCCCGTCCTTGCCTGGGGCGGACACATCGGCACCCGCGCGGACTGGGCCCCCGAACTGACGGCCGTCCACATCCCCGGCTCGCCCTATCACACCATGCTCGTGAGCCTCAACGGCAGCGGCGGCGCCCAGGACCGCTCGCTCTCGGCTGCAGCGGTCTACGCCCTGCCCGAGCTCACCGTCATCAAGCATGTCATCAACGACAACGGCCGCACGGCTGTCGCGAGCGACTTCACGCTCACCGTCACCGCGACGAACCCCGACCCCGCCACCTTCGCGGGCGCGGAATCGCCTGGTACGAAGGTCTACCTCGACCCCGGCGCCTACGCCGTCACCGAAGGTGCTCACGAGGGCTATGAGGTGACCTACTCGGCGGGTTGTACGGGCACCCTAGACTACGACCAGACCGCGACCTGCACCGTCACCAACGACGACATCAACCGCTGCTTCGGCGTCACCTGTCCGCCTCCCTCGAGCGAATGCCTCGAAGACGGTATCTGCAATGAGAACACCGGCGAATGCGAATATGCCCCGAAACCGGCAGACACCCCTTGCACGGATGACGGCGAGGTCTGCACCGACGATGTCTGCAACGATGTCGGCGAGTGTGTCCACCCCGCGGGCCATGTCGGCACCCTCTGCCGCGCGGCCGATGGGATTTGCGACGTCCCCGAGAGGTGCGACGGCATTTCGACGACTTGTCCCGCCGATGGCTATGCGGGCCGCGCTCTCCTCTGCCGCGGCGCATCCGGTGAATGTGACGCACCCGAATATTGCACTGGCACTTCGGCGCTCTGCCCCGACGACGCGAAACTCCTGACCCTGTGCCGAGCCGCAGCGGGATTCTGTGACAATGCCGAATACTGCGACGGTGTCCACGACCTTTGTCCTCCGGATGTGTTCGCCAATGGCGAGCGCCTCTGCCGCGACTCTGCGGGGATTTGCGATATTCCCGAGTTCTGCTCGGGCCAAAGCCCCGATTGCCCCGTGGACGTCTTCCAACCCGACCTCGTCGAGTGCCGCGCTCGCGACGGCGTCTGCGATATTCCGGAATTCTGCACCGGAATTGGTCCTCTCTGCCCGAATGACGGCTTCGTCCCGCCCAGTGTCACCTGTCGACCTTCGGCGGGTATCTGCGACCCGGCCGAATATTGCACCGGTGCAGCTGCCGATTGCCCACCCGACATCCTCGACGAGGGCCGTCTCTGCCGTGACTCCGATGGCGTCTGCGACACCCCCGAGTTCTGCGACGGCCTGAGACCTGGCTGCCCGGAGGACCGTTTCCTACCGCCCGACGAGGTCTGTCGGGATTCCGCGGGTATCTGCGATACCCCCGAGCGCTGCACGGGCGTGGGGCCCGACTGTCCTCGAGACGGGTTCCTCGATGGCACGGAGTGCCGCCACTCCGAGGGCATCTGCGACGTCCCCGAGTTCTGTAATGGTCTCGGACCCGCCTGCCCCGACGACCGATTCGAGCCTGACACCGAGCTCTGCCGTGGACCCGACGGGATCTGCGACGTCCCCGAATACTGCACCGGTGTCGGCCCGCTCTGCCCGAATGACGGCTTCGCCTATGGCATCGAGTGTCGCGCAGCCGACGGAATCTGCGACATCCCCGAGTTCTGCACCGGCGCTGCACCCGACTGCCCGCAAGACTCTTTCGTGCCGGAGACCGAAGTCTGTCGAGAGCGTGCTGGCATTTGCGACCTTCCGGAATACTGCACCGGCTATCAGGCGGATTGCCCGGGCGACATCTACGCCTATGGCATCGAATGCAGGGAGTCCGCTGGCATTTGCGATATTCCCGAGCTCTGCAACGGCGCGCAACCGGATTGCCCGACCGACGAATTCGCTCCGAGGACCGAACTCTGTCGAGAAGCCGAAGGCATCTGTGACCGTCCGGAATATTGCACCGGCATCGCGGCCGATTGCCCCGCAGATATCCTCGCTCCCCAGGGCACCATCTGTCGTGAATCGACGGGCGAATGCGACCCCGAGGAGGTCTGCACCGGCTTCGATATCTCCTGCCCGGAGAATGTCGACGATATTTGTACCGCCTGTGGTGCGAAATTCTATGACCTCGACCTCGACCTCAACCGCGACGAGGAGGAGGCTCTCCTCGAGGGCTGGGAGATCACCATCTCGAACCCGTCGCTTCTGATGACGACCTTCACGGACGAAAATGGCGCCTGGTCCTTCGAGAACCTGCCCGCGGGTGAATATGTCATCTGCGAGTCGGTGCCTCTCGAGGAGAACTGGATCCAGACCGCCCCGCCCGAGGACTGCTACGAACTCACCATCCCGTCCGAGGAAGCCGAGCAATGCACCCTCGACTTCGGCAACGTCTGCCTTGGCGCAGGTGGCGCACGCAGCGCTGGCTTCTGGTCGAACAAGAACGGCATGGCGGCCTTCATGAACACCGACCGGGGCGCGAGCGCCCTCGCGATGCTCGTGTCGTTGAACCTCGTCGACGGCAATGGCAACGCCTTCAACCCGACGAGCTACATGCAATTCAAGGAGTGGCTCGTCAAACGCACGGCGCGCAACGCAGCTTATCAGCTCTCGGGTCAATTTGCTGCGGCGGCCCTCAACGTGATGAAGCTAGGGGTCGACCCCGACCGCATGGTCTGGGTCCCGCACGCCCTTGGCGCCGACGACCTCGGCTTCATCAGCGTCATGGATCTCCTCGAAGAGGTCGACCGCGAGCTCGGACTCCATCCCTACACCCCGTCGGGAAGCCTCTATCGGGCTTATCAGGAGGGGCTCACGGAGGGGCTCGACGACCTCAACAACAACCTAAACTTCCTGCAGTTCGAGCCGTGTGACTTCTCGTTCCCCGTCCTCGAGCTGAAACATCGCTGAGGTGATTCACTCATCGAGTGAGACCTCGTGAACGCCCCGGGAATGCCGAAGCTCGACGCTCCCGGGGCGCTTCTCGTTTTTGCAGCTCCTTGCAGTCCAAAAGAATTCTTGTGGCTCGTCCTGTTTGCTTCTTTCCCGGATGAGGTCTATCCACTCGCCCGTTCGAGCCGCGACGAGTCCCCATGCTGAGGTGAAGCCACCATGTTCGATCCCCGGAAATTCAGTATCGCCCTGACCACCACCTGCGCTCTCTGGAGCGCCTGTGCATCGAACCCAATGAAACCTGTGACCGACGAGTCGGCAGCGGCCTGCACAGAGGACGAAGACATCTGCCGCTCGGACAAGGTTGGTTCGGCATCTATCGGCTGGCTCGAGGTGGGGCTCCCGGTCGCGGAGGTCGAGCGCCGCCTCGGCAAAGCGCCCGAGGTCGAGGAGCCCTTCGAAGAGGGCGCGACAGGGTTCGTGCTCCACGGCTTCCGATGGCCCGCACTAGGCGTGTGGCTGAGTGCCACGCCTGACGCCGAGGGCAAGCTCGTCGTCGATCAGTACTCGGTGAAGGCCCCCTTCGAAGGAATGACCGAAAAGGGGGTCGGCCTCGGCAGCTCGGAGGATGAGGTCGTCAAAGCCTACGGGGACCTTATCGACCCACACAGCCGTGAACCGGGCGTGAAGCTCGTCGTTGGCTCCCTTTACTACGGGATTTTCTTCACCTTCGAGAATGGACGCGTGGTCGACATTTTCGGCGGAAGATCGGCCGAGTGACGCTCAGGGGCGCGGAATGCGAAACCCGTCGACCGGCACCTCGAGCCCGCTCGGGACGGTCTCTGGGCGGTCTGGTTCACGGCTCCGGTCCGCGAGTCCGCGGCCGAGGAAGGCGACGAGCGCGTCTTCGTCAGCGCTCGACAGCGTTACACCCGAGCGCTCGATCTCGAAGCTCACCGCCTCCTCGAGGGTTGCACTCTGGCCATCGTGAAAATACGGAGCGCTGTCGCGGAGATTTCTCAAGGTCGGGGTGAGCATCGCTCCTCGGTCTGCCTCGAGCCCGGAGACTGCAAAGCGTCCGGGGTCCGCGGTGTCGCGACGCACTGCGAATATCGACGACGAAAATAGCGGCGGAATATGACACGAGTCACATCCGGAGGCTTCGAAGACCTCAAGACCCCGCTGCTGCTCGGCGTCTAGCGCCTTTTGGTCGCCATCGAGGAAACCGTCGTACAGGCTGTCCCGCGAGACGAGGCTCCGCTCAAAGACCGCGAGTGCGGTCGCGAGCCGTTCGACAGTGACACTTTCGCTCTCGTCGCCAAAGGCATCCTCGAAATAGGCGACATATTCGTCAATCGTGCGCAATTCGAGGACGACCTCTTCGGGGGACATGCCGAGCTCGACAGGTGAATGCATGGGACTGAGGGCCTGCACCTCGAGTGAAGTCTCGCGCCCATCCCAGAAGAGGACATCGCGATAGCCGACATTCCACAGCGTCGGCGCATTTCGCGTGAGCATATTTGGACCTTTGCGCCCAGGTCCCGTCAGAAGCCCACCGCCGAGCCCTATCGAGGTCGGGAGCCCGTCGCTCATGCCCCACAGTTCGGAGTGGCAGGTGGCGCAAGCGGTCTCGCCATCGGCCGACATGACCGGGTCGTAAAAAAGGAGGCGGCCGAGCTCGCGCTGTCTCGGGTCGACCTCGAGGTCGATGAGCGTATCGCGACGCGCAACCTCGGCGTCACAGCCCGAGCATGCGAGGACGAGCGCGAGCCCGATTGGCCTCGTCGTCACGACCATCAGCGACACCCAGCCGACGGCTCCATGGCGTCGATCCATCGCCCGATGAGGTCTATCCCCTCCTCGTGGGCGATGCGACGACCGATGGGCGGCATCTGGTCCTTACTGATGGTCGAGCGCATGCGGCAGATCATGATGGAGCGCTCGGCATCACCCGGGACGACATCCCAGGTGTGGCCACACGTCGAGCCACCCGCCGAGGTCGGCACCTTGCAGACGCCCCAGTTCTTCGGGTCGTCGTCCGGCCCGGTACTTTGAAAATCGAGATATAAGGCTTTCGAGGAGGCGTCTCCGGAGGCCGAATGACAGTGCGCGCAGTTCGCGTCGAGATAACTGCGCGCGCGGAGCTCGAGGCTCGCGCGTTCGTCATCTGGCGCGGCGAAGGATTCGAGGCCCTCGGGGCGGACCGCGAGCACCCCGTCTTCGACGAGGCGGTCGAGCTGCGAGCCTGTACCGTCGCGCTCTGGTCGGTCGAGCTGCGCGAGCTTCAGCCCGAGGGGATGGGTGTCTGGCGATTTGCGATGGCACTCGTAGCACTCGTTCTGAGACGGCACGGCGTAGAGACTGGTGCGAGACTCGCCCACGGCATCGACCCATTCCGTATCGATGAAGGCGCCCGCGACCTTGAGGTTCGCTTCGGTGCCCGCCTCGTTCCACACGTAGGTGTAGGGCGTCCACGCCCCATCGCGACGAAAGAGGAGACGGGTCTCGAGGAGGCGCTCGCCGAGTTCGGGACGTCCCACGTCGAGGGGCAGCGCGAAGGTCTTGATGATGAGGCTCCCGTCGGGCAGGTCGATCATCCCGTCGGTCACCCCGACCGTGCCTCCTGTCGGGACCCAGAAGAACCGATATTTCGAGGTGTAATCCGAAAAGAGCGGGGAGATGACCTCGTAGGGGTGAACACCTTCTGCCGGGGTCTGGTCCGCCGCGTCCTCGAAGAGTCCCCACTCGGAGAGGGTCGCGAAGGGCTCACCGCTCGGCGTTCTCACGCCCGATGCAGTGTCGCATGCGACGAGCGCGAGCGTGGCGAGGGCGAGCCTCATTCGAAGTCCTCGAGCTCGGGAATCGGCGGGAGGCTGCAACGCTGAGGCGTCGCATCGGTCGACTGCTTCGCGAGGTCGAAGTCCTCGGACGCAGCCATCATGCGGTAGGATGGTGGGGCGTCGCCAAGGCAAATCTGCGCGTCGTCGCCCGCTTCGTTGAGGAGCCCATCCCAGAGGACGTCCTCGAGGGTCGGCTGCTGCAGGATGAGGAGCCCACCCTTGGGTGATGTGCCATTTTCGGCAAATGAATTACCGAAGATATGGACCCTTTTCACGAAGGGGTCCATGCCCGGGTCATCGAGGGTCGTGGCGGTGAGAAGCTCGAGGATTTTATAGCTTACGACGAGGACGCCAGTCGAGACGTTACCGGTGATGACGTTGTCGCGGACTTCGATGTCGGACCCGCACAGAACGAGGACGCCAGTCCCCGTCGGGACCGAGGCGACCACCGTGCCGACACTCGCGAAGTTCGGGCGATTATTGTCGTGGATATAATTATTGCGAAACAGGACGCTTCGATTTTCTTTGATTTTCAGGTTTGGCAAAAGGAGTGCAAGGAGACCCGCGGAATTGTCATAAATCTCATTTTCGTAGACATCCGCATGGACGGTGTTCTCGATTTCGATGCCCGCGACGTTGCCGTAGACCTTGTTGCGGCGAACGATGGCATATTCGCAGGACCCGACATAGATGCCGGCGTCCGAGGCGCCCGTGACCTCGTTGCCCTCGATGAGGGTGCGCCGACAGTCGGTGGGATAGATGGCGTAGAAGCCGTTCTCGGTGACGGAGCCCGCGTCCCAGCTGACCTTGAGGTTGCGGAAGGTGGAATCCTCGGCGTGGGCGACGATACCATTGCCCGGGGAGTTCTTGACCCAGAGGTTCTCGATCGTGAAGCCTGGCGCGGTGACGGTGAAGCCATCATCGCCTTCGATTTGACCTGCGAAGTCGAGGATGACCTCATCTCGGGTGGCACCCATGCCCTTGAAGGTGATGTCGGCGACACCGGTGAGGTTGAGTTCGCGATTGATTCGGTAAGTGCCAGGGAGAAGCCCGATGACATCGCCCGAGCGAGCCTCGATGAGCGCCGTCTGAATCGCCTCGTGGGCATCATCAGAGGGTTCGAGGATGAAGTCGACGCCGGGGTACTTTGCGGGCGAATCGCTGCAGGCGAGCAGCGATGCGGACAATAACAGCGCGAAGATGGCAGGACGCATCGGGACCTCGGAGGGGTTGATACGCACTCGAGGCGGAGTCGAGGGCGGAGGGAGAGGCTAACGCGGCGAGCTGGGCTCGGCAAGGCCCGATTCGGGGCATAAAGGTGCGCCGTCGTAGGGAAAGCCGAAGAGCGCGACGTCGAGACAAGTGGAATCTGGGAGGCGACCATCGCAGGCGAGGGCATCGAGATAGTCGACGAGGTCGGGGCCCGGGGCGCCGCGGTCGATGGAGGCGGTGGCGAGGCGGGGGTGGGCGATGATTTCGAGGGTGATGTCCCCGAGCGAGCAGGGGTCGTCGTCGGGGACCGAAAGTGCTTGCGTAGTATCGAGGAGGTCCCAGAGGGTGGCGACGATGACGCTCTCGTTCATGGTCTGAGCGAGGTCGGAACCGCTGGGCAGGGGAAATTCGAAGTCGAGATTGGATGAGATTTCGCCGAAACGCTCGAAGTCGATCCAGTACTGGATGTTCTGTTGGATGGAAAAGAAGCGCGACGGGTTGTCGGTCGGTTCGCCCGCGAGCGCCCAGAGGGAAAAGAAAGTGGCAAATCCCTCGGCGAAGGCGAGCTCGGGGCGGACGCGCGAGTCCCATGCATGCGGCCCGCCCTCTTTGGGCAGGCGCGAGAAGGCGTCGGAGACCCAGTGGCCGAGCTCGTGGTTGAGAATGGGCGTGACCCAGTGGTGCGGGGTCGCGCTGGTGCCAGAGACGAAGAGGGCGCGGTCGAGGGTGAGGGTGGCAGAGGGAGTGGCCCACTCGACGGGCCCGTAGTCTCCCGGAAGGTAACAGCTCAGGCAGGAATAGGCGCGCTGCGGGCTCCACAAGACGCCGAGCGTAGGCGGAGAGTGGCCAGGAAACGCGGCGAGCGCGAGGGCGCGGGCGCGGCTGAGCGTGTCGAGGATGGCGAGGGCGCCAGACCCTTTCGAGGAGCTGATTCTGAGGTCGCCGACGGCGAGCACGGGGTCGGAGGTTACGGGGAGGTCGAAGGACCAGGCCCAGGGGCGGGTGACGGGGATGACAGTGCCCGGAACGCCCGGGATGGAAACCGATTCCCCATCGAAGACAGCGATCAACGGTGGCCCGTCGGCGTTCGGGAGGACGGCGCTGACGACAAGCGTGAGGCGGTCCGAGGGCGGCGAGGAGAGGTCGAGGCTGTATCGACCCTCGGCGTCTGTCAGCGCGGAGGACGGCTCTGCGCCGATGACCTCGACGAGGTGATGGGAGAGCGGCGCGAAGAAGGGCAGGTCGAGGAAGGAGCGCGTCGGGTCGGGCAGACGACGTTCGAAGAGGATGCGCCCCTCGATGCGGCGAGGGCCGGTCTCGGCATCTTGAGAGAGGGTCTCGGTGAGGGCTGCGTCCTCGGCAAGGTCGACGGCATCGCTGAGGTCGTCTGCATCGAGAGAGACGAGTTCGAGCGCGTCAAAAGGGGCGGGGGTATCGTGGACGTCAGGCGTATCGGAGTCGTCCCCCATGGCCTCCGAGAGGTCGCTCCGCGAGGAGCTGTCGTCAACGTACACCTCGGTGACATGTAGGGTCTCGTTTTGGCAGGCGATGAAACTCGAGGTCACCGACCACCACAGCATGACACGAAGGGGAACGGCCACGCGTGAATTGTGGCACAGTTCGAGGGGGCCCCGCTAGTCTCTAAGCCGTCGGAGTTACGGAGCAGCGAGGGTTGTGGTGGGCGACTGCCGCCCCCCAGGCCCATCGGTTACCGAATGCCAGCGCCAGGAAATCACCAAACCCACGTAATCAGGAGACTTTTATGCCACGCAAAGGCCAGCCGCACGAAGTAACGGAACTTCAACTGAAACCAGACCGAAAAATCGGATGGAAGCACTCTTGACCTGAACCACCGCGCCGCACCAATCTGCGCGACCGGAGGCCGCGGCCCGAACTGTGAATCAATAGCCGGCAGCGAAAAGGCCGCCTCAGGGGACTGGAATGAGTACTGTGAACGAAAAGAGCACTGGTGAGACGGGGCGCAGACTAAGCCGCCAGCAGCGAGCCGAGCAGATTCTCGCTGCCACCGATTCTCTCCTGACCGAGCGGGGTTTCGACCAGGTCTCGATGAGGGACATCGCAGAGCGGGCCGGAATGAAGAAGGCGCTCGTCTTCTACTACTTCGCTAGCCGGGAAGAACTCTTCGAACGCGTCCTCGAACGCTACAGCGAGGCCCATGCGACGGCCCTTGCCCGCGCCCGTGGTCTCGAGGGGTCCCTCCTTGAGCGTCTCACTGGCTTGCTCTCGTGCTACCTCGACTTCGTGGAGGCCCACCCGACCTTCGCCCGCCTCGTCATGCAGGAGGTCTCCAGGCACGGTGAGTCTCAAACTCCGCAGATCAGAAACAGCCTGCAAGCCCTGCTCGGGACCTTCGAGCACGTCCTTGGCGGCTCGCTTCCGAAGGCTGGGCCCGAGGCCACGCGGCATTTCTTCACGACCCTCATGTCGGCCATGTGCGACTACCCGAGCTACGCACGGGTCCTCGGAGACCTGCTCACGACGTCTGTCACGGAAGATGACCGACGCGAGAGGCGTGCCCACATCCTGTGGCTCGGCGAGGCCATGGTGGGGAAACTCACGGCATCGAGATAGGCTCAGGGATAAGCCCGCAAGAGCACTCGCAACGCCCAAATTGTGGTCCCTCGGGTCCGAGACCTCTGGACCTCTGCGCCTCCCGTGACTAAAACCCGGCGGTGACCGGAGATCCAAGCCCGATGCCGTCCCCCATCCGTCTGACGCAGCTCGCGGATGCGCTGCGCGTGCGGTCTCCAGACGTGAGACTCGTCGCCGAGCACCTCGTGCGACGTGCGGTTCGGGAATTGCGTGGCATCTCGGGTCTCAGGACCTTCGTTCCCCACACGCGCTGCCTCTCGATTTCGAACGAGACTCTCGAAGCCATCACCTCGAGTGATGAACTCGTCGCCTCATCCCCGCTGCCAGAGGGCGGCAGGGTCATCCTCATCCCACAGCCAGACGCGAGTTGGCTTCAAGCGACCCCCGCCTCGCAAGTCCTCCGAGAGCTGTGGCGACTCATCTTCCACGCACGCCTCGACGAGGCCGCGGGCCGCCTCCTCGCCGCAACTGAAAGCGCTTCTCCAGAGGAATCGAACGAGAGTTCTCTGGCCTCCCCCACACGGGCCAGCGCGCGGGTGCTCGAAACCATCGACCGCATCGGCCAGCTCCCGGTGGAGGAGGCCCGCGCAGTCCTAGCCGAAGAGGGGCTCATCAGCTCGGGCTCGGACGTGACGCTCGAGCTCGTCGAGCTCGTGAGCACCTGGCACGAACTCGCGGTCTTCGCTCCAAGCGAGCTCGCGCGCTGGTTCCCTTCTCTGTCGGAGCGGCCTGCGGCCCGGGCGCTGCTTGCGGAGCTCGTACCCTGGAAAGAGCTCCTGGAATCGAGCCGTCCGGAGGGGATCTCCGACCCGAGGGCCCCCGCAGAAGAAGCCCTCCCCACCCCCTTCCCGCTGCCACCGCCGGAGCTCGACGCCGCCCAGCGCGCCTTGGACCAAGCGCGGCGCGCACAGGGTCGTCGGCTCGATGTGCCTGCTGCGGTCGCCTCCCACCGGGCGCGTCTGCTCACGGGCGAGTTTGCCGCCTTCCAGCCTCAGAACTTAGCCCCCGACACCCTGCCCGACACCCTGCCCGACACCCTGAAAGAAGCGATCTCCGAGGAGCGTCGGGCGCTCCTCTCCTTGGGTGAACGACTTTCACAAATCGTGGATGACCCCATCCAGCGCTCCCGCGCGGAGGAATGGCCCACGGCGCTCGCCCCCCTCCTCCCCCATGCTGGCTTCGGCATGACCCGGGTCGAGGCCCGGCTCCTGCACGACCTCGAGAAGGCCTGTCTCGACGCCGAAAAGGAGACCTGGGACATCGATCTCGGCCGCTCCATCCGTAGCTTTGGTCGCCGCCCTCTCAAACGTCGGGACCTCATCCGCGAACGCGTCCTCGTCGTCCGGGGCCTTATCCGCGCCTCGAAACGCGTCCCCCTCTGTCGCCTCGAAGACCCGGACCGCCGTCGCCTGAAGCGCCTCATCGACGACCTCTCGTCCGCGGCCGAACACGCCCTGCGCGCCTTCGTCAGCCCCATCCTCAAGTCTGGTCTCGAGTCTGCGGGCCTCCGTCCCGAGCACCTCCCGGAACGCGTCGCGCACGACAAGATCCTCGACGAGCTCTGCGACCGGATGCTCGACCGGGGCTTCATCGCGTTCTCCGACCTGCGAGACACGATCGCTCGCAACCAGCTCAAACTTCCAGACGTCGAGGGGCCCCGCGACTGGCTCGTCCGCGACCCCCTGCTCGTCCTCGACCGCTACTTCACCGATCGCCTCGACGGCGCCTATCGCCCCGGCGAGGTCTATCGCAGCGGACTGCAGCGGCTCTCATCGCTCTTGTTCGCGAACCGGTTCGGCCGTTTCCTCGTCCGTTTCCTCATCCTCCCCTTCGGTGGGGCCTTCTTCCTCGTCCAGGGGCTCGAACACATCCTCGGCCCGCTTGTCCGCCTGTTCTCGCCCGTCCCAACCGAGGCCATCTTCCAGGCCGCGGGCCTCGAGATGTTGCGCGAGCAGGTCCACCTCGTTCAATCGATCCACATCGACCACCACTATCTGTTCTGGTCGATCCCGAGTTTTCTCGCGACCTCCCTTGTCCTTCTCGCGCTCCTCCACTCACGCACGGTCAGGCAGGTCGCCCAGACCCTGCTCGAACGCATCGGACGTGGACTCCGCTTTCTCTTCTCCGAGCTTCCGAGGCGCTTCCGGAACTCCGCCCCCATCGTGCGCCTCGTCGAGACCCAGACCTTCCAGTTCTTCTGGAATCGACTCTGGCGTCCGGCGCGCTACGCTGCGCTCCCCACCCTCATCGTCTATTTTGCGACCGGCGACCCGTGGTTCCTCCTCTGGGTCGGCCTCCCGCTCGTCATCACTGGAGGCTTCGTCCTCGCATCGCGCTACGGACAGCGCTTCTCCGAGGCGGTCTCCGATTCTCTCACGCTCGCCTGGCATCATCTTCAGCATGAGCTCCTCCCAGGGCTCATCGCCGCGACCCTCGCGTTCTTCAAACGCCTCATGGAATATGGCGAAATCGCCCTTTACAGCGTCGACTTGTGGCTCCGCTTCCAGCGGGGTGACAGGAGATTGGCTGTCATCTTCAAAGCCATCTTCGGTTTCATCTGGTCGCTCATCGCCTACATGATCCGAGTGATGGTGACCCTGGTGGTCGAGCCTCAGGTCAACCCCATCAAGCATTTCCCCGTCGTCACGGTGTCCCACAAGGTCACCATCCCGACGACGCTGCTGATAGCCCACGAGCTGAAACCCCTATTTGGCCCGACAGCCGCCAATATCATCGGGGGACTCGCGCAGTTCATCATCCCTGGCATCTGCGGATTTCTCGTCTGGGAATTCAAAGAAAATTGGCGTCTCTACCGCCAAAATCGGAGTCCCGAACTCGGGCCGGTCATCGTGGGCGCCCACGGGGAACCGATTTATCGTCTGCTGCGCCTCGGGTTCCACTCTGGCACTCTCCCGCGAATTTTTCGCAAATTGCGTAAAGCCGAACGCAAAGCGGACACGCTCGATATTCGCAAACAGATGGAAGAACTCCACCACGTCGAACATGCGGTCGGCCGCTTTGTCGAGCGGGAGTTGAAGGCGCTCCTCGTCCTCGACGGACGCATTCCGGAAGCGAGCATGCTCGAAGTCGAGCACGTACGGCTCACGCCAGCTCGCATCACTATCAGTCTCGCATGCAGGGTACTTGGCGAGCCCCTCGAAATCACCTTCGAGGAACAGTCTCGCTTCCTGCTCGCGGGCCTCTCGAAACGGGGTTTTCTCGCGCATCTCCCAGTGGACCGGCGGGAGGTCTTCGAGACCGCACTCACCGGGCTCTACAAGCTCGCTCACGTGGATCTCGTACGCGAACAAGTCGAAGCGAATCTCCCAGGCCGCCCCGGACAGACTTCCTACGACATCGGCCCGCGAGGGCTCGTCGTGTGGCCCGAGGGTTTCGAAACCGAGATTGTCTACCCGCTCCGAACCCGTGATGACATCCTCGTCCCGCGTATCCACGGTAGAACAAGCGTCTCGGCACCATCGATCGTCGCTGCCGAGATCGACTTCAAGCAACGCCCGATCCCCTGGGAGCGTTGGACGAGATACTGGGGCAGGGCACACCGCTCCGGCTGATTCGTTCATTGTCGAGACTTTCGATTTCCATCTCGTCCTCGCCCGAATGCCGATGCCTGCGGAGTGGACCTCGGGTCGCATCTCGGGCATCCTTCGGCCATGGCCAACTGGCGCTCGAAATATCGATTCCATGAGGGACTCCCTTGCATCGAAATCCACCTCAAGGCCATTCACAATATTTTCGATAATCGAGACCCATCCTCTCATTTCGAACGCGATATCGATGCCGATGCCTTCGATTACCTCATCGGGCTCGCCGAGGACCTTCCCCCTCGACAGCCCTTCCGCGTCGCCCTCTGGTTTGCCGAACCTGCCTCCGAAACGATCCCCGACGCGACCATCGTCCAGGCCTTCCGGACCCATATCGGTTTCGCGTTGCTCAGGGCCGAGCGTCGTGTAATTCGGGAGTTTCGCCAGACCCGTACGAGCTTCATTCTCGGCCTCGCCCTCCTCATCGCAAGCCTGTTCCTCCGCGAGATCTCGAAGCCCGCCCCGGGTGACGCCCTGGCGCTTGCCATCCGGGAAGGTATCCTCATCATCGGCTGGGTCGCGATGTGGCGCCCGCTCGAATCCTTCGCCTACGACTGGCTCCCCTACGTTCAGCAGAGGCGTCTCTTGAGACGCATGATCGCCGCGCCCATCGACATCCATCACGTGTAGCTCTGGCAGGTCTCGTTCGCGTGCAACTGGGCCGACATGGGGACCGACACTCCTCTCGTGCGCATCTCCGACACCGACGGCAGCGCTGACCTCCACCCTCTCGTGCCCGAGCTCAATCACCTCGACCTCGCCTACTCACCGAGTTCGAATGCGGTGCTCGCTCACAACGCGTCCATGATCGACCTCGCGACACGAGACTCGATGGTGCTGGCGATCGCGCGCTTCGATAACGTGACCAATGCGAGCGGCGCTGTCAGCTCGCACCTCTACCTCACCCGCAACGCCGACGGGTCACAGACCTCCTGGTCCGTGGTGTCTGGCGTGCAAACGGCCGTGGAAGCCTACAATCTGGTCGTGAGCAACGGCGCCTATCGCGACCCGTCGGGCTCTCTCGTCCTCGTCGCCTACCAGTACGGGACCCGCCTCAGTGTCACAGGACTTCATTTCTTCGCGCTGCGTCTCATCGACGGAGCAACACCTGCCGATGGTCGCATCGAGGTCAGTCTGCTTCAGACCTTCACCTTCACGAACGCCGCGGTCGAGGCTCAGAACTGGGCTGCGCTGACGCCCAAGAAGGCGCGCACCCTCACGGTGGACTCGACCGGGCAGGCCGCCACCGTCACGGTGAGCGGCCTCGGCCTCGTCGACTCCCAATTCGGGGGAGGCAACCCCCGCCACTTCCTCCACTCGTTCACCCTGAGTGGCGACGGCGGCGTGTACGGCCTGTCCTCGCCGTGGAGTGTCGAGACTGGCACCGTCCTCGAGTCGATCCTCGGCTTCGAGGACAATGGCAACAAGGTCGTCACCCTCAGGCCCTCGGCTGGCGCGACGCCGATGGTGGAATTCGCGATGCTCTCTCGGGTCAATGGTGCTGTCATCGGTACCCGTTCGACTCCATTTGCCTACCAGACCTCCAAGAATTTTGGCACTTACCAACCCGGCTCTGGATTCGCCTTCGGCTTCATCCAGGGCACCAACACCGCCCACTGGCTTCGCCTCTGGAACAGTGATTCGGGCACCTTCATCGGCGGCGCCTTCCCGACCTTGCAGTTCAAGCCCCTCAACAAGAAGTACGGACAGCTCTCGAGAATCGCCTCGTTCTGACCCGCTCGTCTTCGAGGTGCTCCGCGAGCCGGGGAGCACCTCGAAAGCTCGGCATCAGGGTAGATTCACGATGGTCGAGTCGTTGACATTGCCCTGGTCGTCGACGATGAACAGTCGAATCTGAGGAATGCCAGGGAACATGAAGGAGAGCGTCGACTTGTAGACCGTGTAGCTCGTCGGGGCCGTGGCGCCCGTCTCGATGTTGGCGGTCACACTCCTCCACTCGTTGTCGACGAATTTGGCATATCCGACGACTCGGACCCCGGCGGAGGTGCTGATTCGGATCTCCTGTCCGACGATATTCACCTGGGGTTTCACATTGACGGTGTAATTGCGATTTACGAGGGCATTGTAGCGGCTCCATCGCAGCCATCCGAGCCCAAAGGCATTGAACGACCTCTCATCGCGCGGCATGATCGCGGCATATCCAGTGGACCCGTTGCAGGGCGGTTCACTCGACATGAACGAGCGATTGATATTGTCAAATCCACGGAACACGATGTCGGTGGTCTCGACCGCATGGGGAAGTTCGAAGGCGTGGGAGATTTCATGCAGAACGGCGCCGATACCAGTCGCATAATTGGCCCAGGCCACGCCACGACCGCCGGAGTCGTCCATGACGGGCGGGCTGAAGTCGCTCATCGGGGTGTCGTCCGAGAATCGATAATAGACATCGTCGACGGTCTCGGCCCAGGTGTGGAGCGTGACAGAGCCGAACATCGCGAGCCCGCCCCCGCCGAGGGCACCGTGGGCATAGGCTTTGGAGGCGGACG
>VFQT010002666.1_pt1 | contig 17792 bp, 17 predicted proteins | sample 3512381 | NCBI WGS metagenome assembly VFQT01 (sample SAMN10412376, study PRJNA504923) | tailings metagenome | isolation source: Relicate 2 Philex TSF3 active mining site | place: Philippines: Tuba, Benguet | collected 2017-08-29
GAGGAGTGGATTGTTGGGGGCGATGACGAAGCTGGGGCGCTGGCCCGGGTTGGTTTGCGAGAAATTGACCGCCTGGCAGGCCGGATTCTCCATCTGGCCCGGCATGGCGCAGTCGTTGATGGTCGCCGTGGCGCCAGAACCCAGTCCAGGGCTGCCGAAATAGCTCGTCGCTGGGGCGCTGGACGTGTAGCCGGGCACGGTGGCACTCGCGGTCCCGGTATCGATGCGACTGCGTGCCGCGGTGTTGCCAGAACGGCCGAATTGCGCCCCTTCGGTGAAGGCATCACTGAGCGATGCGGCCCGGGCATCGGCCAGGATCGTGATCAGGCAGAGGAACGTGAGCAGGCGTGTCATGGTGTCGTCCGCAGTCTCTGGAGGAAAGGTGCTGCGACCCGGCCGGCATCCGGATGTCGGCGCACGATGGTGTCGAGCGCGTAGTCGAGGCTGACGTCGCCGGCCACGCTGAAATAGGCGGTGGTCGCGACGCAGTTCCCGTTGCAGGTCCCAGGAGAAGCTTCCCGCTCCGCCGTGGCCCGGGTCAGGACGAAGGTCGGTGCGTGGCGGATTCCGTAACGCGTGTAGGCCTCGGGATCGATTTGCCAGGTGACCTTGCTGGTGCCGATCAGTGCCTGAACGCTGGCCAGGGTCTGCTTCATCGAGCGGTCCTTGAGACCGCGCAGCAGGAGCGTGGCACCAGCGCGCTGGGCCTGATCGACGAGCAGGCGCAGGCTGGCTTCCGGCATGGCCAGGGTCACGAAGATGCGCAGTGCCGGCGCGTCCCGCGTTGCGTTTGGATTCTGCTGTGGTGTGGGGGCGTGCTGTCGTGCCAGCGCTTCGAGGTCAATGGCCGGGCGGCCCGGCGTGATCCTGGGCAGCCCGGGTAGCGGGACTTGATCGAGACGCTGGAGATCGGGGAAGGGATGCCTTTGCTGAGCCCGTTCGATGGCTTCCGCGGTCGGCCATGCTGGCGCTGCGGCGCTGGCGAGGGCAGGCAGCAGTGCGAGCCCCAGCCCGCACAGCCAGAGCTTAGAACGCGCCGGCACAGCAGTTCCTTTTGCGGAAGATCTGATAGGCGAAGTCTTCACCGGATACCGGATGCGACTTGCCCGCGCCCCAGATCATGGTGCTGCGGCCGAAGGGCTGGCAGCACTGGCCGGCAATCTTCTCCGTGCCGGGAACCGGGTAGACCATCTGCATCTTGTACTGGGTCTTGTCCATGATCGGCTGCATGGAGTAGCCGCAGAGGTTTGCCGGACCCGCACCACTCCAGGCGATCAGTTGACGGTGCATCTTGGCGGCGATGCGCTGGGTGATCAGCGTGGAGGCTTGCACGCCGCCGATATGGGTGGCGACGTGGCCGGTCATCGGATAAATCGATCCCTGGCAACCGGCGCACCAGAACAGGCTCGCGATGCCGAGTCCGGCAGTGGCGGCGACGCAGTCGGCCGCACAGGCCACTTTGGCCGGGGCATTGGCGAAGAGGACTGCCTCGGGATTGAGGATCGCGGTGAGTTCATCGTCTGCCCACAGCGGATCGACTTCGGTCAGATAGACCAGATCGAGCGCACCTTTCTCCAGACACGGGAAATCCAGCAGGACCTCCAGCCAGTAGAGGATGGGGTTGGTGTACCAGTGCGCGTGATAGAAACTGTTGCGCGTCTGGCTGTCGTGGCCGACCTGAGCCCCGCGCGGGACCTCGATGCCCGGATCAATGGCAATGCCACCGAGGCCCACCATGCAGAACGGTGTGCGGGTCACATCGACCAGGCGCACGGGTTCCCAGAAACCGACGGACAGGCCGATGCGCGGCGGGTTGCTGCAGAAGCAGACGGGTGAAGATGGATTGTCGATGTCGTCCTGCCCGTCGGCGAGGACGGCAGCAGAGCCGATGGTGAGCGGGAAAACACAGCTCCAGCAGATGTCGGTGATGGGGTTCATGAAGCGACCGTGGCAGGTCGGGCCGGCCGCAACCGAAGCTGTCACCGCGAGGCCGGCAACGAGCAGGATGGCTTTGATGAGACGATTACAGGATCTCATCGATGCGCAGCCTCCGGCCTTCCTGGGTGACCAGTGCCGGCACGTGGCGGATGCCGAGCCGGTCGGTGAGCTGACCCTGCTGGTCGTAGAACACCGGTCGTTTCCAATGGCGCATCAGTTCCAGGTAGGAGCCGCCGGTGAGAATCACCTTCACCTTGCCGCCGTGCTCGTCGAGTATTCCTCTGGCGCGCCCGATCTGTGCGGCGTCGCGGGCGTCGATGAAGAGGAGCCGCTTCGAGAGCGACACCGTATCGAGTGGGTTGACCTTGGTTCCCGGTGCGACGATGACCTTGCCCTCAGCGTCGGTGATGGCGTAGGGGGCGACGATGCTCGGGTCGTAGTAGAAGCTGCGCGCTTTGGTTGTCCTGGTGATCCCGGTGACGGGTGCGGGCTGCTCGATGCTGCGCTTCACGTTGACTTGGGTGTCGCGTTGCAGCCGCGCCATGACGCCGTTGGCATCGGCTTCGCGGAGTTTCGAGAGGATGACCTCAAGCAGGCTCGGCTCGGCGATCGGATATACCGGACCGATGACCCCGAGGTCCTGGGCACGGGCAGTGACCGACAGCAGAAGCGCGGCAGCAAGGAATACCGTACGGCGATCGTGGATGACCTGAAGTTTATGGTTAGAAGAGCGCATAGGCCCGTCCGATGATCTGGGTTTCGGAAATCCAGCCGGTCAGCCGGTAGCGCGAATCGAGGCTGTCCGGGTGGGGGGCGCGCACGTAGTAGCGGCCGACGGGCAGGACCCCGGTGGGGCCGGGTTCGAGCGGCACACCTTGACGACTCACGGTCTTGGTTTTGCCGACAAACGTGCCGTTGACGAAATAATCCCGATCCTCGCAGGTGACGGCATCACCGGCCATGCCGGCGATGACTTTCACGAAGGTGACACCGGCGGGGTAGGGGCCGCCGCCGTGCCAGCGGAAGGCCACGTAATCACCGCGCTGTGGCGACTCCCCCTTGTGGATCAGGAACAAGCGGTGCGGCAGGCTGGGTGAAGCGTTCAGTCCCAGGGTGAAATGCGCCTGAAATGTAAGCGCGGTGACCATCAGCAGCAGATAGGCGACGGCCCAGCGGAGCACGTGTCTTCTCAACCTGCGCCGGAAGGATTCGTGATCGAACCGGTGGAGGCTGGATGGCTTGATGACTGGATTACGCATCATGTCGCCTACAGCCCCAGACGCCGACGCACTTCCGGCGTGAGATCGGGCAGCTGCGGTGCCGGACCGACAACGGCACCGCGCGCTAGGATGAGGCATCGGCATTCTTCGGGGAGGGACTGGATCAGGCTCGTCACTTCCAGCCCGAATGCACTGGCCCGTTGCAGTGCCAGGGCACGGTCGGCGTCGGTGATGTCCCGCTTCACCAGCAGCGCGGCCACCTGGGTTTCCTTCAACCGATACAGTTCACCGACATCGAGGACCGCGATCTGTTGGGCGCGCCCAGGTGCGAACCACAGCGCATAGGTGGCGACGCAGGCCGCGCTCAACAGCCCATTGACGAGCATCAGCAGGGCAGCGGTTCTGCGATTCACGATACGCTCCGGTCGTGCAATACGGCATCGATGGCCTGGGAGACGGTCATACCGGTTGCGCGTTTTTCGTTGATGGCGTTGAAATCTTCCGCGCGGCTGCTGAACAGCAGCAGGCTGTGCGGATCGACGATCAGCCGGCCGATGCCATTGCCGACCGGCGAATGGATGAAGATCTCCGAATACGCGCCGTGTTCAGTGCGCAGCGACTGCAGGAGGCGCTTCATCGCGTCATCCATCGTCAGCTGGCCCAGCTTGTTCATCATCTCGATCGATTCCGGTTTCTGTCGGAGCAGGAACATCCAGTCGGAGTTGTCGAGGGCTGCCTTGGCGGCTGGATTGCGGTAGTAGTCGTCGACACCTTGCGTTGCCGACATGAAGGCGCCCTTGTACTTGCGTGCCCGGCGGTAGCCTGCCTCGATGAATTCCGCAGTCGCACCACCCGAGAGCAGATCCCAGGCCTCGTCAATGATCACGATCTTCTTGCGATCGCGGCTGAAGTACATTTCGCGGGTGATGCGATACATCACGATCAACAGCACCACTGTCTGCAGATCTTTTTTGGCTTTCAGTTCCTCGAGTTCGAGGACGATGAAATCGCTGCTGAAGTCGATGGTGGCGTCGGACTCGAAGTACTTGCCGTAGGCGCCGTCAACCGTATAGGGGTGCAGCATGGCGGCGAGATCCTTTAGCCGCCGGTCTTCGTCGTGGCTCTCGTCGTCGAGCCGTCCAGTGGCGAGCAGGTCGTGCACGTCGGAGACCGTCATCGCCTTGCCCTTCGCATTCCAGGTCTTCTTGATCGCCGCACCCAGCGTGGAGTACTGAAAGCCATCCAGGGGCTCGCGCGGGGAGACCATCTGCGCGAGCAGCGGTTGCAGCAGTTCCATGTCCTCATCGATGTCCTCAACGAGGGTGAACGGGTTCAACGACAAGGCCGCGTTCTCGGAGAACTCGATGAAGCTGCCGCCGAAGTTGCGGCAGGCTTTCTCGTAGGAGCGGCCCACGTCGATGATCCACACCCGGGCGCCGGTGCCGAGGTAGGCTGCGGCAATCTCGTTCAGCAGCAGTGACTTGCCGGAACCCGAGGTGCCGGCGATCGCGACGTTGTAGTTGCCGGCCGGGTTGTCGTAGACATCGAGTTGCATGACCTGGCCGCGGCGACCGCCAAACAGCAGCACCGGTGTGCCGGTGCCCTGCCATTCGGCGATCAACGGTGCGAGGTGCACGGCGTTTGAGGATGTCTTGGTGGACACCCGCTTCATGCGTTTGAGGTCGCCGTGGAAGGGCGCTGACAGCGTCATCGGCAGCGATCCGATCAGCGCCTGGGTCATCATCAGGGTGTCGTTGCTGAGTTCGAACCCGCGCGCCCGGAAAACGGACCGCCCGGCCTGCTCGGCACGGGTGGCTTCATCGGCGGGTGCAAACAAGGCAACCTGGTGGTACAGATCGACCAGTTGCTGCCCGTCATCCATCGCCTTGAGGACGATGTCCCAATCGGCTTTGCGTTCCTGCAGGTCCGGCAGGAAGCGGGCCATGTAGCTTGTAGCGTTGGTGGTGGCGCGGGCGGCCTTGAGGTAGGCCCAGTTGCGCGTGGCTTCCGGGTCAAGCACGTGCACGCCGAGGGTCAGCAGGAACGGGCAGGGATATTGCAGCGTGCTCTGGTACAGGTCGCCGATCAGGCTGCCCATGTTCCACAGCGCGTAGCGGGGCGGAAATGAACGCACGGAGAGGAGCCGCAGTTCACTGGTTCTTGCTGTGGCCGGGTTGGAGAGGGCAATGCCGGTTGGTCGGACCTGCATGCGGGTTGCGCGATCAATGACCTGATCGCGCAACTCCCGCCCCTCGTCGTAGGTGAGTGGGAGACTGTCGCCCGTCTGGCGTTGCGGATCGATCAGCGCGGAGACCCAGTTGATGAGATCGGCGGCCGTCCACGCCCGCGATGGAAAACCTGCCGCGTGCAGGGTCGCCCGGACGCTGTCGCGCAGCAGCAGCAACTCCTCGAGTCGCGCGAGATCCTCCGGGTTGCCGGGGATCGACAGGCTGACCAGCAGCCGGAAATCCCGCAGCAGGTAACTTTGTGCGGGCAGGAGAGAGGTTCTGCTGCCGGCGAGGTAGTGTTCGACCCGACGCCGCGCCATGGAACGGTGGATGTTGCTGTGCCGTCCCGCACGGCCCAGGCTGGCGAACTCAGGAATGTTGTCGTCTGTCTGACGCAGCGCGGCGTAGCGCGCCAGCGGGCCGCGGATGGCGGGGCTCGCCAGCAGATGCACCTGAATACCGGCACCCGATGGCGCTGCGGCATAGAGCGCGGTGAGGACGCGTGTCATCTCCTCATCGGCGCCGGACTGGGGCCGCACTTCCAGGCAGAAACCCAGAGAATCGCGATTCACGAACACTTGGCGGTCTTCGAGATACGCGCGATACGGCAGCCATTCCGAGAACGCGGCTGCCGGCTGGGCGTTTCCCTGCGATCGGGGCATGAGGTCCGTTGCCTGCGTTTTCGAGAGCACGGATTCGAGGTCGGCAATCAGGGTGCGCAACATGATTCAGCGCTCCTTAGCGGCTGGCGCAGTATTGGAAGACCAGCCGGCTGGTGGCGGTGGGAGGCGGGTCGGTGGCTGGGCTGTATCGCCCGGTGCCTTTGCCGGCGACGGATCCTGTGCGCTTGAAACCGGCGGTGCGACGCGATCCATGCGGGAGCGCGCTGTCGGCCGCACGTGCTCGATCAACCAGCGGCCGGTATCGACGACCACGTGAACCAGCGCGGCTTCGTGCAGATCGCCGTCGGCGTCTTCCCACGGGGCGATCCACAGCCGCAGTACGCGCGGATTGGATCGTATCGGGCCGCTGGGCAGGGCTGCGCTCCTGTCGGGCGCGATGGACGTTGCGCCGTAGATGACCGGTGGAGACTGTTTCTCGGGCAACTGGGCTGGCTTGGGCATGCCCTGGGCCGTATTGGCGTAGACGCCGGAAACGGAGGTGCAGAGCGCGCCTTCAGGGGCTTTGCAGGCGTAGCCATCTGCGCCGCCGACACCCGACAGGGTCGAGGTGCAGCCCGGGAGCGCCAGGGCGAAGATCAATGCCGTCGCGAAGGCGGGTTGGTTCATCGTGCGGCGTCCGTGGTCGATGCCATGCCTTCGGCGGCCGGCGCGCGTGCGAGCCACGCCTCGATCTGCGCAAGGCTGGCGGCGCCGGGCAGTACGCGGCCGTCCGCAGCGACAAGCGTTGGCGTGCCGTTGATGCCGAGGCGTTCACCCAGTGCGACGTTGCGATCGACGGGGTGTGCGCAATCCTGTGCCGGGGGCTTTTTGTCATCCCACATCAGGGCATGCCAGGCCTCCACCTGGTCCGGGGCACACCATACGGCAATTGCCTTGCTTCGCGCCTCGGGGTGGAGTGAGGCAATCGGCATCAGGAAGGTGTAGATCGTGACGTCGCTGAGATTTTTGATCTCCGCTTCCAGCCTGCGGCAGTAAGGACAATCAGGGTCGCTGAAAATGGCAAACGTGCGGGCGCCGGTGCCGCGCACTTCCTTCACCGCATCGGCCAGGGGCAGGGCGGCAAAGTCGACACGCGCGAGCGTATCCTTGCGCTCCACCGTCAGGTCGCGCTGGGTTTGCATGTCATAGAGGTGGCCGAACAGAAAGTACTGGCCGCTTGCGTCGACATAGGCGAGGTTCGCGCCCATGACCACTTCGAATACGCCCGGCCAAGGTGTGGTGTTGACCGCGCCGAAACGCGTGGCAGGATAGAGCGCCTGCAGTCGATCCGAGATTACAGTCGTGGCTGGTTCGGTGGTCTGGGCCACTGCAGGAAGGGAGCAGGCTGCACTGAACAGGCATGCGCCCAGCGTGCTGCGCAGGTTACGGATGGTCATCGTCGTTTCTCCTCAGGGTTCGTGTGCGTTCAGTAAGTTGCGGGAAGGCTTCGCGATCCTCGTCCGCGGCATCAAGCGGGCCCTGCAGGGAAATTCCCTGCGTGATCACCACATCGACCGTGCGTCCGGCATCGACCTCGATGACCGGGAACACTTTTTCAGCGAGGCTGATGTAGTACTGGGCAAGCCGGTCGAGCGCGCGACCGACGCCGGTGCCGAGACCGGCTTCGAACTGCTTGCCGGGATCCACGGTGCCGGTTGTGCCCAGCGGCGAGACGGACAGCGTGGTCGAGCTTTGCTGGAAGGCGCTGCCGATGCCGCTGGCCACCCCGGCGAGCAACGCGTTCGCGAGCAACTGGCCCTGTTTCGAAACCAGCCGTCCCCGCATGCCGGCCTTGCCGTCCTCGCCGGCCACGTAACCCTTGATCGGCACGTCAATGGCGGTGCCATCGCGGGTCACACAGGAGAGCGACTCGGTGCGGATGTAGGCACGCTCCGAACTCACGTCACCATAGCCCGCGCCGACCACGAAGCATTCCTTGATTCGTGAGCGGAAGTGGTTGGGCAGCACGGCGTTGTCCACCAGCCGCAGCAGCACGGGTTGCGGGTTGCGTTGGGCTTGACCGCCGGTAGGGGCATCGAGCCCGCCCAGCAGGATGGCCCGAGTGAATGCACCGCTCGGGATGTATCTGCGGGTATCCCGTGCTGGCGGAGTAGGCGCCGTGGCTGCTTCTGCCGCTGTCCTGGCGGTCTTCGCCGTCGGTCCGTCGGCAATGGAGATGCTCAGGATGCCGGCGGGCGCCATTGGCGCATTGTTTGCGACGGGAGGGGTGAAGGCCGGGAGTGAAGCCGGTCGCGGTGGCGGAGGCAGTCGTTGTGGACCGTTATCGGCCTGATGGGGCCGATCCGGTCCGAAGTCTGGACGGGCAGCCGGCACGGCAACCGGTGGTGGCGGCAACGCCGTGAGCCCAGTCTGTTCCAGCTTCTTGAGGCGCTCCATCATCTGCTTGTTCTGGCCCTCCAGTTCGCTGCTGCGTTGCGTCAGTTCGCGCGCGCGCTGCTCGATGCCCTTCAGCTGCACATCGGCCTGTCCCCGCCAGGCATCCTTGGGATCGACCTGGCCGCCGGGGGCGAGGATGTTGGTGGACTTCGGCTTTGCCGGGCGCTCGCCTGCATCGCGAGAGCCGGTCAGAGATACGGAGAGCAGTGCCGCACCCAGGACGAGCGCGGCGATACCACCCAGCAACAGGTACTGACGCCGCTTTACAGTGGAAGTGTTTACCGGAGAAGGCTCAGTCATGAACTTTCCGCTCCCGGATCACGAACAGGTTCGTTGCTGCACCCGGGCGCAGGCTCGCGTGTTCCAGGCTCACCGCCATGACCCCGGGTTTGTAGAGGTCGCGCTCCATGAGGTTCACGTCGCTGCTGCCGGTATTGGCGAGCTGGTACTTCTCGCCGACGATCCCGGCCCCCAGCCACGCGCGCTGCAAGGTCAGGCGTACGCCTGGCCACAGGGTCAGCTCCTGCCCTGATTCCCGTAAGCTCATGTCGTCCGGCAGGGCATCGCCGGTCATCGCGAGCAGCAGGTTCTTGAGGGTGCGCACATGCAGGCCGCTGCGTGCCATGCGCGTGGGGGACTGCATCGGATCGCGCGCCTCCCGGATCACGATGGTGTCGCTGGGGGTATCTACCGGCTGCAGGAGCAGGGCGACGGTGCTGCGTTCGGAAGTGAGGAACAGATTGATCGGTTTGGTGCTCTCGGGGGAGACGGGGCGGATGTAGATCTGGCCTTTCTCCTCGTCCTTCTCCATTACGAACTCGCCGGCATTGCCGGTGATTTTGCGGATGCGGCCGCGCTCGAAGCTGATGCGCGTAACCTCCTTCTGTGAGATTTTGCCGAGCACGGTGTCCCTGTCCCGCGCATCCAGTATCTGGAGCGCGGCAGCGGGTTGACTAACTGATAACAGCAGCGGCAGGAGCAGGACGGGGCTGGGTTTCAAGAGGGTCATTGGGATTGGTCTCACGGAATGACTTGAGGAACACACGGCCGCCGGAATACTGAAGCTCGATGGCATAACCCTTAGAGACTTCAGCCACGCGCCGGTCGCTGATAAACGTGGTGAGCTGACCGCGCACGCCCACGCGCTGCGTGCGCTCGTCGACGATCAGGTCCTGCGGACTGAACAAGGTGGATGCGCCATCTCGCTTCAGACGTTCAGCGGCGGCGAGCAATGCCATCCGCAGTTCGCCGTAGGCGGCGGGTGCTGCGTATTGCAGCAGCACCTTGGCCTGATGATCGACGCTTTGCGGCGTGACGTTGAGCGTGAGCTGCATCAGGAAGTAGCCCATCTGTTCGAGATACTCGCCGCTCACCCGGTCGGATTCCACCCAGAAGGTCTTGTAGATGGTGGGCGGCACGATGACGACCCGTTGCTGGCCGGCGAGCCTAACTGTGAAAACGGCGAGTACGAGATTCGCGAGCATTGATCCCACCAGCAGCGCGACCAGGAAGGTCGTTGCCCGGCGGGCACTCGCGATATCCTCGTGCATCCATGCGAGCTTCATCCCGTCATCTCCCGCAGGTAGGAGGGTGGGGTCCGCTTGAGTCCCGTGATGGTGGCCGGCACATGCCAGTAGAGCAGGTGCAGCGCGAAGGCCGGGTGCTTGCCGGCCTTCGCGCGGCCGTAGGCCGAGGCGAGCAATATGCCCAAGGCACAACCGCTCACGAAGAACCCCGAGATCATTCCGGCCAGGGCTGTGGCGAGTACCAGCAGCGACATGTCGAGATCCCACCAGAACATGCGTGGCGGATCATTCAGGCGTCGCGGGATCTCAAGCGAGGCATCGGTCATCGGGGGTGCTCAGATGACGGCGGTCATGATGGTGTCGATGATGGTCGGCACGTAGACCATGAACAGTGCGAACACCACGCCGACCAGCGCGGGAATCGGAGAGGAGCGGGCAATGCCGATGCCGGCGCCGAGGATGAATGCGGCGATCGCGATTGACTTGCCAAGAAATCCGGTCGCCCAGTTGAGGAGCGTGGTGTACATCGTCTGGAATTCCGTTCCGGTAGTGCCCGCCAGCGCGGAACCGGCGACAAGGGTCAGGACGAGGGCGATTGCTGTGGTAACAACGGTGGTGCTGCGGGTCTTGCTCATGGCTGGGTTCTCCAGTGGTTGGGTGGGTTGGGGTTGGAACTCGTGGGTGATCGGGGTAATCCGGTCTGGCGTGCCGGTGCATCTGGCGAGAGATGGCGGCGCACCTTGTCGATGTAGGCGCGCCTCAAGGCAGGATCCGTGGCGTTGTAGGCACCCACGGCTTCCCAGGTGTAGCCCAGGCGGGAGACGTTGTCGGCGAGTATCCAGGCGCCGACATGAATGTTGGTGCAAGGCTCGAACAGGTCGCGTTCGCGGATGCCATGCGTGGCCAGTTTGGGCAGCCAGGTCGAGTTGATCTGCATCAGGCCGATGTCGCGCGAACCGTTGCGGTTGCGGCCGATGGCCTGCGGGTTGAGGCCGGATTCAGTGCGCGCGATGGCGTAGAGCAGGGCGCTGCTGACCTGGTAGCGTTTGGCTGCATCGTCCCAGCAGGCCTGCACAGGGAGCGCGGCGGCACAGACGAAGGCTACGCCCAATCGCACCGGTATTGCCCGTTTCCACTGTGTTTGCAAGTCGCGCTCCTGTTGTGGTGTCTGCCCGCGTTGTGCTGCAGCTGCCGTGCAGAACGTTGGGTGGATCGTAATGAGGAGGAACCGGCATTTCTGGCCGATTTGAGGCTTCGATGAGGCCTCGAATCGGCTTGCATTCAGGTGGTGGCTTGTGCGTGGCGGGTTCGCGCACGGAGGAGTGTGGGTCCCGGAACGCAAGTCACTGCGTGAGTCAATGGCGTATTGAGGTTTCGCCGGGGCCTCAAAGGCAGCGGATGTACCGCCAGGGACCGGCAATACTCATCCGATGCTGAACACAACAGTGATGCAACCGGAAAACACGCCGGCACAGGATGGCGCGCTCGCGGATACCTCTGCGCAACAGCAGGTCGAGATGCTCGTCGGGCATGCTCTGGAACTCCCGGTGCTTGGTTTCCCGGCGCTCGTGAAACATACGCGCACCGCGGCCTTCGTCGATCTCCTGCGGATCAAACTGGGGTATCCCCGGGAAGTGTTCGATCATGCGGTGAGCCCGGTCATTGCAGGCTATGCAGAGTTCGTGCAACTGCTGCCGGCTTTGGCAGCGCAAAACCATTCCCATCATGGTGGTCTTTACGTGAGGGCACTGGAGGTCGCCAGTCGTGCCCTCGATTACCGGCGCGGCCAGATCATGCCGCGAGGGGCGGCGCCGGAGGTGATCGGGGCGCATGCGCATTGCTGGACGTACGCCGTGTTCCTTGCCGCCTTGCTGCACGACGTGGGTCATGCCCTGGCAGGGCTGCGTGTCCTGATCCGGGGCGAACGAGGTGTGTTTGAACCCTGGGATCCGCTCGCCGGTCCCATGTCTGCATGCGGAGCTTCGTACTACCGCTTGGAGTTACCGGATAACGCAGCAACGCAGGGCGCGCTGTACGCAGGTTTACCGATGTCGTTGCTGAACCAGACGGTGCCGCCATCGGTGCTGGACTGGCTGGCCGCGGATCCGGGGCTCATGCGAGAGTTAACAGCGTTCCTCTGCGGGGATCCTTCGGTGCGGGCTGGGGCAATCAGCGGGCTGGTGCTGCGCGCTGCCGCTGAATTGGGGTGCGCTGAACTTAAGCCTGATGGCAGAGATGATTCGCCGGTTGAGGAGTCTGTGCCGGCGACGACTCCGGTCGACGTGGATTCAGAAAACGTCGCTGATGATCTCGTGGCGACGACAGTGGCCGTGGATGTTCCGGGACTTCCCGATCCAGAAACTGAATATCTCGAGGATGTCGAGGAACACAGCAGCGTAACGGCGCTGGAATCCCGGATGGCGGAACCTTGGGGCGCGCAAGCACCACCTGCGGCTCGTCGCTTCATCGAATGGGTGCAGCGAGGACTCTCCGGCGGCACGCTCCGCGTCAACTCAGCAGGTGCGCTGGTGCATTTCGTGAACGAGGGCATGCTGCTGGTGTCGCCGCGCATTTTCCGGGAATTTGCTGATCGATACGGTGCGTTTGGCTATGGAGGGGCCTTGGCGGGCGCTGCCGGAGAACCGGACATCGGCTTATACATCCAGCGGCAGGTCCTGCGGGCGGGCTGGCATCTGCGTACTGACCAGGGCGTCAATTTCCTCACCTACCAGGTGATGCACGGCAAACGCGCTGTGTCCCGGTTGTCCGGAGTGGTCATCCCTAACCCGGAACGATTCATCGATCCGCTTCCTCCAGTGAATCCGCTGCTCGTTCGCCTGGCCGTGGAGCCCGGAGAGCCGTGATCCCATGAGCTACCCGCTCGAAGCTTTGCTGCGGCCCGCCTACGAACTGCGCGCGGCGGCCGTCTCCGGTCTTGCCGCCGCTGCGGTGCTGGCGAGCCCATCGTCCTTTCTGCTGACAGGGGAGCTTTCATGGGGGCTTGCCGGAGTTCTGGTGTGTCATGTCGCCTGGCGAGGCCGTGCCGGGTGGGGAATCCTTCGCTACCGTGCGAACCTGCGGCGGCAGCGCCGCTACGTGGTGGCGTCCGAAGAGATTCCGTGGTCGACCGAACGATTGTTTCTGGGGCGTGGGTTTCACTGGGACCAGCGACACACGCAGCGGCTGCATGAAGCGAGACTTCCCGAAAAGCAGGACCTTCTGGGGCCTGGACTGACAGGTCGTATCGCTGAATTCCTGCAGCCCCCGTCGCCCGAGCAATCCGCGGTTGGCGGTGACCCTGCCATCCACGGGGTCGAGCCCACGGACTCGGACATCTGGATGGACATTCGCGACCGGGTCGGACATACCCTGGTCCTAGGCACAACCCGTGTCGGTAAAACCCGCTTGGCCGAGGTGCTGCTCACGCAGGACATACGCCGAGGCGAGGTGGTGATCGTGTTCGACCCCAAGGGCGATATTGATCTGCTGCGCCGTGTCTACGCCGAGGCCAAGCGCGCGGGGCGGCAAAACGAATTTTTCATGTTTCACCTGGGGCATCCCGAGTTGTCGGCACGCTATAACCCGGTGGGGAATTTTTCCAGAATCACCGAGGTGGCGACACGTATCGCCGGTCAGCTCCCGTCCGAGGGTCAGTCGGCAGCGTTCAAGGAGTTCGTCTGGCGTTTCGTCAATGTCATGGCGCGCGCTCTGGTGGCACTGGGCCGCAAGCCCGACTACGAGCAGATCAATCGTTACGCCTCGAATGTCGAACCGCTTCTGATCGATTATTTCGAGCACTGGCTGGACCAGGAGAAGGGCGCCTCAGGCTGGAGAGAGGCGGTCGAATCGATGGCAATCGACAAGAAGAGCCTGGACAAGGGGCTGCAGACGCGTGGGTTCCGCGCGGTGACGCTGGTTGAATACGCACGGCGCAAGAAGCTCTACGACCCGATTGCGCATGCCCTGGCCTCGACGCTCAACTATGAGAAGAGCTATTTCGATAAACTGGTGGCCTCACTCCTTCCGCTGCTGGAAAAACTCACCACCGGCCGCACGGCGTCTCTGCTGTCGCCTGATCTCGACGATGCCAGCGACTGGCGACCCGTGTTCGACTGGGCATCGGTGATCAACCTGGGCGGCATCGTCTATATCGGTTTGGATTCGCTGTCCGATTACGAGGTGGCTGCGGCAGTGGGTAACTCGATGTTCGCGGATCTCACGAGCGTGGCCGGCAGCCTCTACAAGTTCGGCACGGGCAGGGGGCTTCCAGGTGAGATTTTGCCGCGGCGCATCGCTATCCACGCCGACGAGTTCAACGAACTGATCGGCGATGAATTCATTCCGCTGCTGAACAAGGCTGGCGGCGCAGGTTTCCAGGTGACCGCATACACCCAGACCTGGTCGGACGTGGAGGCACGCATTGGGTCTCGGGCCAAGGCGGGGCAGATCGCCGGGAATTTCAATACGCTGATCATGCTGCGCGTCAAGGAAGTCGCCACCGCGGAACTGCTGACGAGTCAGCTCCCGGACGTTCGCGTCGTTTCGACCCTGGTCTCATCCTCGGTCTCCGACACCAACGATCCTGTTGACTTCGCAGACTTCGCAAGCCGTAACGAGGATCGCATCACCGCGGAAAGCGCCCAGATGCTTTCCCCGAGCGACCTGGTGCAACTGCCCAAGGGGCAGGCCTTCGCGCTAATCCACGGCGGTCAGCTCTATAAGATCCGTATGCCGTTGCCGGACGCCAGACATGACCCGTTAATGCCGGTCAGCCTCGAAGCGATCGGCAGCGAGGTAAGGGGCCGGATAGATAGTCGTTCACACTGGGCACGTCACGACAAAACGGTGACAGGGGCAACAGTTGGCCTCTAGGAATGCTTCGTTTCACGAGGGTGGATTCGCTGGAATCCTGTTTGCACCGCTGAAGCTCGTTTTTGCACTGACTATGGCCTTCGTCGGAATGCTCGTTGTGGCCTGGATTGTGGATTGGATATTCGTGTTCAAAGTCTGGCCGGACGGCATCGACCGCTTGAAGGGCATCCTGGCCGAAGACCTTGCGCGCGCGAGCGAACTCGCTGCGTGGCAGGGCGGGTCACCGGGCGCCGTTACTGGAACGGCGAATTTTCTGTACGGGCTGGTTTTCCGGGTCTCCGGCATCCACGACATGGGAATGCGATTCGCGGAGGGCGCGGCGCTGTCCATTCCGGACACGATCGTGCGCAATATCTATCTGGTCAATATCGAAGCAATCGAGGTGGCGATGACTGGGACGCAGTTGCTTGGTGTACGCCTTGCGACGCTAGCATTGCTCGCGCCGATTCTCGTGCTCATCTACATCGTCGCGGGGGCGGATGGCTTGACGCAGCGAGCGATACGCCGGGCATCTGGCGGGCGGGAATCGGCGAGCCTTTACCACCGCGCCAAGCACCTTCAAGTCGCGGTTTTGACCATGGGAGCGCTAGGGCTATTGCTCTGGCCGTCGTCTTTCGATCTACTGCTGATCGGAGTTCCTCTCGTAGCAGCCGTAGGATCTTTCGCCAGACTGCAATGGTCGTACTACAAGAAGCATCTCTGATCGTTACTTGTTTGATATCGATGGGGTACTATTGTTTCGACCGAATTGCATGGGCTTTCGCCTGGATTGCGTGACATTGGTCCGGCAATGCCTCGAGGGCTCGGCGTCATCGAGGAATAAAACGCCATCGATCATCTGTTGATAATCGGCAGCTAATTTTGACAACACGTTGTCATCTGGTACGAGTTGCAGCCCGCTCGCGATGGCTCGAATGTCGTAGGTCAGATTCACGTCCTCGGAAGCCAAGCTAGTGGCTGTCAATGAATTAGGTGAAATCACGCTATACGGTAATCATCAGCGCTTGCTGTCCCGTTCTAGACGCCACTGCATTACCAATGCATACAGGGCGGGAATCACGACCAGCGTCAGAACTGTTGACGAGACCATGCCACCTACCATTGGTGCTGCGATGCGGCTCATCACTTCCGATCCGGTACCAGTGCCCCACATGATTGGTAGGAGGCCCGCCATAATGGCGACAACGGTCATCATTTTAGGCCGAACTCGCTCCACTGCCCCCTCCATCACTGCTGCATAGAGTTCGGCCGAGCCTGGAGTGCGATGTGTCTCGCTGCATTGCGCCTTGGCTGCTTTCCAAGCGTGATCGAGATAAATCAGCATGATTACACCAGTTTCAGCAGCCACTCCGGCCAGTGCGATGAAGCCCACGGCCACGGCCACTGACAGGTTGTACCCCAGCAGCCACATCAGCCAGACTCCGCCAATCAACGCGAATGGCACCGATAGCATAACGATCAGGGTTTCGGTCAGGCGCCGGAAGTTCAGATACAGCAGCAGGAAAATGCTCAGCAGGGTGACCGGAATCACCACTTTCATTTTCTGGATCGCGCGTTCCATGTATTCGAACTGGCCGCTCCAGGTCACGTAATAACCCGGCGGGAATTTGACCTGTTCATCCACGGCTTTGCGTGCATCAGCCACATACCTGCCGATGTCCCGGTCGCGGATGTCGACATAGATATAGGCAGAAAGCAGTGCATTTTCTGTACGGATGCCAGGTGCGCCCTTGGCGACAATAACCTGTGCCAATTGCCCGATTGGAACCATTGCGCCGCCCATGATCGGAACCAGCACTTCGCGGGCGATTTGCTGAGGATCTGCACGCAGTTCCCGCGGATAGCGGATGGTGACGCTGAATCGCTCACGGCCTTCGACCGTTGTGGTCACCATCTCCCCACCCAGGGCGGTGCCGATGACATCCAACAGATCGCCAACTGCCAATCCGTAACGGGCCAGTTGTTCGCGGTCAGGTTCGATATTCAGGTAGAACCCTCCGGTGATTCGCTCGGCGAATGCCGATGTCGTGCCCGGTACTGCCTTGACTACGGCTTCTATCTCCTTGGCCAGTCTTTCCATCTCGACCAATTCCTTGCCGAACACCTTGATGCCGATTGGCGTGCGGATGCCGGTGGATAGCATGTCGATACGCGCCTTGATTGGCATGGTCCAGGCGTTGGCTACGCCAGGAAACTGTAATGCCTTGTCCAGTTCGGCTATCAGCTTGTCAGTGGTCATGCCCGGACGCCATTCAGATTCCGGCTTGAGATTGATCACTGTCTCGAACATTTCGGTCGGTGCTGGATCAGTTGCTGTATTGGCGCGTCCAGCCTTGCCATACACTGACGCTACCTCAGGAAAGCTCTTGATAATTCTGTTCTGAGTTTGCAGCAGCTCGGCCGCTTTGGTGATGGACATGCCCGGCAGCGACGCCGGCATGTAGAGCAGCGTGCCCTCGTTAAGGGCTGGCATGAACTCGGAGCCGAGGCGTGATGCAGGATAAATCGATACGCCCAGCACCAGCACGGCGGCAGCGATAGTCATTTTTTTCCAGCGCATTACCCCTGCAATGATGGGTCGGTAGCACCAGATCAGGAAACGATTTACCGGATTCTTCGCTTCCGGCAGGATCTTGCCGCGGATAAACAAGAGCATGAGCACCGGCACCAGTGTCACTGACAGGAAAGCGGCACCGGCCATCGCAAACGTCTTTGTGTAAGCCAGGGGTGAGAACAGCCGGCCTTCCTGCGCCTCCAGCGTGAATACCGGCAGGAACGACACGGTAATGATCAGCAGCGAGAAAAACAGCGCCGGACCGACTTCGCGGCAGGCGGCCATCATCGCCGCGGCGCGTTCGCTGTGGGTATGGTTTGCCGGCAGGCGTTCCAGGTGCTTGTGCGCGTTTTCGATCATCACGATGGCGGCGTCGATCATTGCGCCGATGGCGA
>VFQT010002667.1_pt1 | contig 17791 bp, 17 predicted proteins | sample 3512381 | NCBI WGS metagenome assembly VFQT01 (sample SAMN10412376, study PRJNA504923) | tailings metagenome | isolation source: Relicate 2 Philex TSF3 active mining site | place: Philippines: Tuba, Benguet | collected 2017-08-29
CTATCTTTTTCGCTGTGGTTTGCGTTTCTCGTCGTTTGCCAGATCCGAAGTTTCAACGAAAGTAAATGCCTGACCGGTCTTTCCTGCTCTTCCTGTTCTCCCAACGCGGTGAATATAAGTGTCGTGATCATTCGGGATTTGGTAATTGACCACCAAGGCAACATCGTTGATATCGATGCCTCGAGCAGCTACATCTGTCGCTACCAAAACCTGGATCGTTCCGTCCTTGAACTTATTCAAGGCATTTACTCGGTAGTTCTGACTTTTATCTCCGTGAATGGAATCGGCACTGACACCTGAACCGTTCAATTTCTTGGCAATGCGATTCGCCAAGTGTTTGGTCTCAATGAACAGGATCACCTTGTCGTATTCCGGATTTTGCAATAATTCCAAGAGCAAGGTAAACTTGTCTTGATCCGGTTTTACGTGAATGATATCTTGTTGTACGCGTTTCGAGCTGGCATTTCCCTGACTCACCTCAACCAATACCGGTTTCGTTACAAACTCATCGATGATCGGTCGTTGTTTTGGATTGTTCGTTGCTGAGAAGAGCAATGTTTGTTTGCATCCAGTCAATCCGCGTTTCAATTTGCGAATATCTGCCACGAAGCCCATGTCGAGCATTTTATCAAACTCATCCAGAATGAGCGTTTCAATGTTTTGCAATTGCAAATGTCCGCGTTGCACCAAGTCGAGTAAACGACCCGGAGTACCGATTATCACCGGTGCACCTCTATTTTCCAGGCGCAGATCGCGTTCGATATTCGTCCCTCCGATATAACAAACCGTTTGCAGACGCATGCCTTTTGCTAATTTCGTACATTCTTCCTGCACTTGTAAAGCCAATTCGCGCGTTGGCACAACGATAAGTGTTTTTCGTTGCTCACGATTCTGCAAATTGTTGTCGAGCATCGGGATCAAAAAGGCTCCCGTTTTACCGGTTCCGGTGCTTGCAATACCGATCACATCCTTCTTTGCTTTCAGTGCTTCGAACGTGCGTTCTTGAATTTCCGTTGTGTGCGTGAAGCCCATCGACTGTAAATTCTTCAACAAATCTGGATGGATGGGTGAAGCATCGTAGCGTTGTCCTACGTATTTACTTTCTACAGGTTCAATCACGGCATCTTGAACCAACAAATGCACCGGCATGGATGTCGTTCGCTTGCGCGCCGGGCGCTGACTTGGTCTGCGATTATCGGGTTTAGAAGCTTTATGTGAAGGATTTTGTTTATTGGGCTTGTTCGGCTTATTGGAGTTGCTCGAATTGTTCGAACGGTTTTTCTTGAATTGTGTCATAAAATCGGTGCGCTGTGTATTACAGCTTGTAATAAAAGATAGCAGAACTATCGGTACAAAGGTAGTCTTTTTTACACAGGTTTTCAGTGCATTGCATTTATCCGGATTATAATGCCTATCTTTGTCTTGTTGGGAGAATATCCCCAGAACAGTTCTTGCATTCTAGTAGTCGCGGTTAAACGCTTCGTTTTTATCCTTCTCAGTTACAAGTTTCATTTTCTGGAATCGGATTCCACTGACATGTAGCATTTGCTGTAGGCAGTGAAATTGATTCGACATATTATTTTATGAAAACTCAAGCTTATTAAACACATTGCATTTTCCAGAGTATCTGATGCAGATTTTTCAGAAACTCTAAAGCGCCGGGTCAATTTGTACTTCCGGTTGAACCGCCTAGAAAAAAAAGCCACTACAGGCATGAAGGTGAAAACGATCGTTTTACTCCTGGCTTATATTTTTCCCATCGCATTTCATTGGTTTGGATTAGTTACCGAGCCTTGGTTGGTCCTTTTGCTTTATTCCATTAGCGGATTAGGTATTGCAGGTATCGGAATGGGAATCATGCACGATGCCAATCACGGCGCCTACACCCGAAACAACACCATGAACTACTTTTTATCGCATACCTTGGATTTAATGGGATGCAGCAGTGAAATCTGGAAGTTACAACACAACGTTTTGCACCATACCTACACCAATATTCACGGACACGACGAGGATATTACCGCTCCGATTTGGTTATTGCGCTTTTCTCCGCACTCAAAACATTACAGCGCACACCGCTTTCAGCATTTGTATGTATGGTTCTTCTACGGTATTTTGACTTTGTTCTGGGTGACAGGAAAAGATTTCGTGAAGGCTATTGGTTACCGCAAAAAAGGTTTGATCCAATCGAATAAGGAATTGACCGTCCGCTTGTTGAAATTGATTCCATTAAAAGCATTTTATTTCACCTACGCCTTGATCATTCCAATTTGGATGACGCCACTGCCGGCCTACTGGCTAATCATCGCTTTCGTATTGATGCATTTTGTTGCTGGCATATTGTTGAGTGTGGTTTTCCAATTGGCACATGTAGTTCCAGAAATGACCTATCCTCAAGCTGACACAAACGGAAGTATTGAGAACAATTGGTATGTTCATCAGTTACAGACAACTAGTAATTTTTCTCCTGGAAACAAAGTGTTAGCTTGGTATCTGGGCGGATTGACCAATCAGATCGAACACCACTTGTTCCCACAGATCTGTCACGTTCATTATCCTAATTTGAGTAAGATCGTTCAGCGCACCGCGGAAGAATACAACATTCCTTATCACGTAAACCAAACATTTTTTCAAGCACTAGCCGGACACGTGAATACCCTACGTTCATTGGGTAATACGGCCGAGGGTGCAATAGCTTAAGTATGGCAGATACCTTTAATAAAAAAGAGCGCGAAAAAAAACGCGACAAAAAGAAGCAAGAGAAATTGCTTAAAAAAGAAGCTCGTAAAGACAACACGGGTGGAAACTGGGAAAGCATGATCATGTATGTAGATGCGAATGGCCAGTTGACTTCAACACCACCTGATGGATCTGAAGTAGCTGAAATATCTGCTGAAGACATTGATATCAATATCCCAAAACGCACGGAGGAACCGGAAGATAAAACACTAACTGGTCGTATCAATTATTTCGACGACAAAAAAGGTTATGGATTTATCAAAACCGCAAATGACGAAAGTTTCTTTTTTCACCAAAACAACGTAAGTGGAAACCCGGTGATGGGTAAACAAGTGAGTTTTGAGAAAGAACGCGGACAAAAAGGCTGGAATGCCGTTCGCGTGAAGATCCTTTAAATCCAAAAAGATTAGCGAAGTCGGGTTGTTTGTATGAACGATCCGACTTTTTTTGTGTACAAACTTTCGAACAAACGAACGGATGCATCGATCTCCTCTTTTCGGATAGATACACTTTCGACATTAAATCCAAATGGAATTTGCTTTTCAGTGCAGTATTGTGTGATTCGTTCTGCAACTTCCATACACAATTCCAAGGAGCGTTCCAACATATTTTCAGCATGCAACAGATCTTGTTTCACCCAATTCGGCACATTGATTCCCAGCCATTCCATAAAAAGCAAAGTTTTCTCCGAAGCACATGGCGTTAAGGTAAAAACAAAGCGTACTTCACCCACTCCGTGTTTTTTCAAGTGGTAATGCGTATCGGCAAGGAAGTTCAAAGCATGTTCGATACTGTACACACATTGCGAAATGAAGAAAGAACAACCAGCCTCGATCTTGGACAGAACGCGCAGATGTTCATCCCCTTTTCTCGCATGACGTTCCGGAATGGTGATTCCTCCTAATTTCAGATCCGGACGAAGCGCGTGTGCCAATTGATATGCCCGTCCAATGCGCAAGTTCTGATCGTTTTGATGCGTTGATGGAGCACCTACTAATACCAACTGTTGGTGTGGAAATGCATAGAGCCATTCCATGAAACTAGCTTCAGTAAATTTCCCAACACTACAATAAACAATAGCTTCCGGAACATCGAGTTGCTTTAAATAGTCGATTGGCGCCACTGTTTTCATAAACGGGAACGGACGTTCTAAATCCGTTCGAGCAGATTCATCTTGCAGGTCGTAAACTACCAAGCCATCTAACGCAATGCGTTTTAGACGTTCCTGCTGAATAACTGCCAGTTCTTCAATACGTTCGGGCGTATTCGCAGCTTTAGGCGGCGTGATCCCGTAATACAAACAACACGCTTCTTCCATATTATCCGATCGATTTCAAGGCTTGATCCAAGTCTTCCCAAATGTCTTCCAAGTGCTCCAAACCAATACTCAAACGCACCAAACCATCTGAAATCCCCACAGCTAAACGCTCTTCCGGTTTCAATTTAGAATGTGTGGTTGACGCTGGGTGTGTCGCAATACTGCGGCTATCTCCCAAGTTCGGAGTAAGTGAGAACAAGTTCAAGGCATCCAAAAAACGACGCCCGGCTTCCAATCCACCTTTCACTTCGAATGTGACGATCCCTCCACCCCTACGCATTTGCTTCTTGGCGATCTCCACCTGTGGATGTGAAGGCAAAAATGGATATTTCACCCATGCTACCGATGGATGATTTTCTAAACGTTCAGCAATAGCCAAAGCCTGAGTACAGTGCTTTTCCATACGCAAGTGCAAGGTTTCCAAACTTTTTGAAAGCACCCACGCATTGAACGGACTCATTGCCGGTCCGCTGTGACGCGCAAATCCCTGAATCTGTAAAATGGTCTCTGCATCCGAAACGATCAAGCCTCCCAAAACGCGACCTTGTCCGTCCATGTACTTCGTAGCCGAATGGATCGAAATGTGTGCACCGAATTTCAATGGTTGCTGAATGACCGGTGTCGCGAAGCAATTATCCACTACCAATTTGATCCCTTTTTCCGCAACTACTTTTCCGATCTTTTCCAGATCGATGATCTCCAAAGCAGGATTCGACGGAGTTTCGAGGTACAAGATCTTCGTATTCTCCTGAATCGCATTCAAGTAACCTTCGTAATCATCTGCATCAACGTAAGTTGTTGTAATACCCCATTTGGGAAGAATATTGAGGAACAATTGGTGCGTAGACCCGAAAACCGAACGCGAAGACACAATGTGATCGCCACTTTTAAGCAATGCAGCGAAAGTCGTGAACACGGCAGCCATTCCTGTAGCCGTTGCCCAAGCTGCTTCTCCACCTTCTAAAGCAGCAACTTTAGCAAGCAATTCATCCACATTTGGATTGGAGTAACGTGAATATATATTGGCTTCCACTTCATCTGAAAAGGCCGCGCGCATGTGTTCCGCATCGTCGAATACGAAGCTGGAAGTCAGGTACAAGGGAACGCTGTGTTCGTTTTCTTGTGTGCGCTCGTTCTGCAAACGAATGGCAAGTGTTTCTGGACGGTACTGATTCATGAGTAACAGTGCTTATGGGTGTTGTACTTTAAGTGTAAATGCGATATCCGGGTTTAAGGACGCCGAAACCGAACAATATTTCTCGTGACTTAAATGAACTGCGTGCTCCAATTTATCCAGCGCTACTTCCGGATTTACGGTAAATATCAGTTCAAATCGTTCGAAAGCTGCCGGAACTGAATCCTTGCGTGTAGCTTTAACAGCCACCTCAAAAAGTCGCACATTTTGACGTTGCTTGCGTAAGATCGACAGCACATCTATGCTCATGCAACCTGCTAAAGCAGAAGCCAAAGCCTCCATTGGTCGCATTCCTGCACCTTTACCTCCGATTGATGGAGCAGCATCCAAGGTAATGCTCGTCCCTTCTTCGTTAGCAACTTGAAGTACGAATGGATCTTCCGCGAGTTTTAAAGCTAATTTCATGACTTAAGCGAATAATTGTTCGTGTACGATTGCATGTTCCAATTCTGGCGTGTTCAATTGAATACCATCCGGTAACACTGCCAAGAACAGATGCTGACGTGCATTCCAATCGATATTCAAAACATCCTTGAACTGGATCCAACCCACTTTATAGTGGTGCGTTGCTCCTTGATAACTCTCGATCGTTTCTTCGAAAGGCACTTCATCCAATGCTTCCTTAGACGTTGCACTCACGTAAACTTTCAATTTGAAATCTGTACTCAAGGTCAATTGCTCCTCCGGACGTGTTTTGCGGTATTCGTACGCATAATCGAATTGCAAGGCAGAAATATCGGAAAGAACAGCACTTGCTGTAGGATAACTTCCTGCACCTTTTCCAAGGAACAACTGACGATCGGAGAACAAAGCCTCTACTACAACCGCGTTGAATTCGTTTTCTACATTGTAGGCAAAATGTGAAGCAGGAATGAATTGCGGCGCCACAAAACCAATCACCTGATCGTTGATGCGCGTTCCGAATGCGATCAATTTGATCTTCAATCCTTTTTCGCGGGCATAAGTTGCATCCCACGTTTTCAATTGACGGATCCCGTAATTCCAAACATCCGCTTGATCTGCCGTGAAACCAAAGGCATGTTTCAGTAACAAGACCAATTTGTATTTCGCATCAAAGCCGTCCACATCTGAAGTTGGGTCTGCTTCCGCAAAGCCCAGATCCTGCGCGTTTTTCAAGGCAGCATCAAAGGACAAACCTTCTCCTGTTTTTGTCAGGATGTAGTTCGTTGTTCCATTCACAATTCCGTTGATCGTAGACAAGGAATCGTTGTTGTAGTATTCCTCCAGATTACGGATTATCGGAATAGACCCACCCACAGACGCTTCGTACAAGAACGATACTCCATTTGCCTTTGCCAATTGGATCAGTTCATCCAAATGATAAGCGATCAACTTCTTATTCGCCGAAACCACGTGCTTTCCACTCGACAAGGCGCGTTTTACAATCGTGTAAGCTGCTTCGGCATCCGAGATCAATTCCACGACTACGTTAATTTCCGAATCGTTCAAAATGCGATCCGCATCGTTCGAGAAATAAGACGCATCGATACTGCGCTTTTTGCTTGCATCTTTGATCACAATGTGCTTGATCTCTGCTTGAAGCAAAGACGTCTTGTTCAATACTTCATACAATCCGGTACCTACGCAACCGAATCCAAATAATCCTATAGTGAGTTGTTTTTTCATCTTCGTTTTTTTAATTGTTGTAAAATGCATTTAAGTGATGTAGTAGTTGGTCGTATTCTACCAGGAACCCATCGTGTCCGAAGGCAGATTGCAGGGTCACCAGTTTTGCTCGTGGAATGTGTTCCGCTAAGTATTGTTGCTCCGTCAGTGGAAACAGCAAATCGCTATCAATCCCTATCACCAACGTTTCTGCTTGAATCCTTTTCAGAACTACTTCCACCGGTCCACGATTTCGGCCTACGTGGTGGCTATCCATCGCTTTACTTAAGTACCAGTAACTGTAGGTATTGAAGCGTTTTGCCAATTTTTCTCCCTGGTATTTTTGGTACGATGCTGCTTTGTAGGCATCCGTTTTATCTGCATCTTCTTCGCGTTGCGTCAAGCCGTAGCCCTCATAAGTGCGGTAACTCAACATACCGATAGCGCGTGCGGCGATCAATCCATTTTTACCACCATCTGTTACATCATCAAAAAATGTTGGGTCAGCTTGAATAGCCAAACGCTGCGCTTCGTTAAATGCAATTCCAAATGGAGAATGGAAGGCATTGGTAGCGATCAAAACCAACTTGCGAATTGCTTCCGGTCGTTGGATCGCCCACTCCATGGCTTGCTGTCCTCCTACCGAAGCACCGATCAAGGTTTGGATCTCTTCGATCTGTAAATGTTGACGTACTGCTTCTAAACCTTGAACCATGTCTCGGATCGTAACCGTTGGAAAATTGCGGTACAAGGGTTCTTCGTTGGCAGCTCCTACTGTTGGACCGAAAGATCCGTAAGCCGAACCAAACACATTCACAGCCACGATGAAATGATCTGCCGGATCGAAGAAGCGTGTCGGACCAAACAAACCGTCCCACCATTCTTGAACGCGGTGATTACCTGTAAGCGCGTGACATACCCAAACTACATTAGATGAATCCGCATTGCGTTTTCCCCAGGTTTGGAAAACAACGGGGACCTGTTCGAAACTTGCTCCGCTTTCGAAGGCAACCGGGATAAGAATTTTATTTTCTGTAGGGGCTACTACTGGAGTAACCGGTAATTGACTTGTTTGCATAAAAAATCGTGAAAAATTGTTGAATGAGTGCGAGGGGCATTAGTGAAAACTAACAGCAATGCATGCACATGCAACAACACGATCTTTGATCAATCAATAAAGGAATTTGCGTACGTTCGAAAAGTTCTTTTTTCATAGCCTCAATTTTATATTCTCCAGACAACTTGTCTGAATCGGAAATTGGCACCGGTTTTCCAATTCCTGATCCGATAACTATCGGAACTTGGAACTTAAAGTTGGTTGCCAGAGGGTCAAAGAGTCCGTCTCTCGCCTCGTTCTGTATAAAACAATGCCTTCTACGCTGAGAATGACGTTGCAAAGATTGTGTAATAATTTTCAGTTTTCCAAAAATGTGCTTAAAATTTTTCTCTTGTCACTATGTAATGATCATTTTCAATCTTCCTTGCACATGCGGATAAGGCCTGTAATTCAAAGTTTTTTTTAACTTCGTTAAAGATGATACGTTACGTAATACTGTTTTGCCTTTGTACGCAGGGATTTTTGTTATCCGCACAAGATCCGAATCAGGTATTAACAAAACGTTTGGGGAATTGTGAGGGAGATGATTGTGTTGCGAAAATTTCACGTACCTACGATTATGCATTGAAGTCCAAAAAAACGGACAAAACCGCACTTCAATTCTGGACTTTTTACGTGTACGATTCCTTGTCATTGGATCAACAAGCTGATTCCATTTGTCGGATTTTATTGAAAGACAAGAACCATGGTAAGATCCTGGGTGCGCATCGCTTGTACGTGATGGTAGGAAACCAGCAAATGGACTCATCCAACTTTGAAGGTGCGATCACATTTTTCTACAAAGCCTTGAAATTGACGCAGACCCAGAAACTGCGTCGCGAAGAAGGACAGGTACAACGACTGATCGGATTGGGTTATTTGAAATTGGATAAGCAGAAAGAGGCCGAGAACCATTTACGTACCTCTCTTACAATTGCACAAGAAGTCAATAATGATCTGGATAAAGCCAATGCGGCTATCAGTTTGGGTAATTCCCTGAAGGATCAAAATAAAGTAAAAGAGTCGGTTCGTTATTATGAACTCAGTTTAAAACTGGCGTTGAAGATCAATAATGAACGACTGGTTGCAGGAAACTACAACAACTTAGGGAATGCCTACCGCCGCTTGAAGAAACTGAAGGAAGCGATCGTTTACTTCAATAAAGCATTGGAAATGAACGAGAAAACCGGCAACAAACTCTGGATCTCATTCAATTACCATAATCTGGGAATGACTTACACGGACTTGAAGCAATACGACAAAGCGATCCGTTTTCATCAACTTTCGAATGAGATCAAACGCGCCATTGGTGATTCCTTATCTATGGTTAGCGGTTATGAAGGTTTATCGAATGCCTATGCGGGTAAAGGTGACTACAAGCAAGCTTACAATTACTTGAAATTGCACATCCGCCTGAAAGACACTTTGAACTTGATAGAGCAAGCCAACGCCTTATCGGTATTGGAGACCAAATACGAAACAGAAAAGAAAGAAGCGCGGATCAAGCAATTGCAAACCGAAAACGAGTTACGGAATATCCGAAACGAGAAATTGGCCGAGGACGCTGCCAAAACACGCAATTACTTCCTGCTATCCGGATTAGCACTTGTATTCCTTGCCATCGGTTTTGTGTTTGTGTTGCGTTCTAATCGCATTCGTAAAAAGGTAAACGAATTGCTGCAGGAAAAAAACGTTGAGATCCAGCAATCGCACGAAGCCTTGCAACAGGCAATGGAAGAACTATCGATCAAAAACAAAGAGATCATCGACAGTATCAATTACGCCACCTACATTCAAGAAGCGAGTTTACCGAACATGTCCTACAAGATCGACGACAAGTTGCGCTACGAACTTTTCTTTGCTCCGAAGGACATTGTAAGCGGCGATTTTTATTTCTCCTATCAGCAATACAATCGTTCGGTATTTGGTGTGGGAGATTGCACCGGACATGGTGTTCCCGGAGCAATGGTTTCCTTGATTGGGATGAACTCCATGGACAAGGTAGTACGCGAAGAGCGCCACAACGACAGTGCCTCGATCGTAGAATCGTTCAACGAACATGTACTTTTGAGCCTACACCGTGGAGACGCTATGATCAATGACGGGATGGACTTGAGTTTGTGCCTGTTTGATCATGTGAGTCGGGAAATCCAATTTACAGGAGCCAACCACAACGCCTTAGTGATCCGTCAGAAAAGTACCCACAAATTGTTGCGTTCAGAAGTGAAAATGGAGAATGAAGCGGTTGCCATTGGATGGTTACCGGGTGCACGCAGACCGATTGGTCGAACGCTTTCTAAAGAGAACTTCTACGTATCTTCTGAAGAATTAGAACCGGGAGATCGTGTTGTATTATTCTCTGATGGATATGCGGACCAAACAGGTGGCGAAATCCGTAAAAAATTGAAGCGCGCCAACATGATGCAGTTACTACTCGATAGTGCTCATCTACCGATTGGAGAACAAATGAATTTCATGAAACAGGCCTTCACGGACTGGAAAGCGGACATGGAACAAGTGGATGACGTCTGCTTGATGATCGTCGAGATCTGCTAACACTCACTAATATTCACCGAAATATTTGTGGCCAAACCGCCATCTGAAGTTTCCTTGTATTTCTCGTTCATATCCAGAGCAGTTTCCCACATCGTTTTGATCACGCCATCCAAGGTTACTTTTGCCGATCCCGGATTCCCTTGCAAGGCCAATTGACAGGCCGTAATTGCTTTGATCGCTCCCATCGTGTTGCGCTCAATACACGGAATTTGCACCAATCCTCCGATCGGATCACAGGTCAAGCCCAAATGGTGTTCCATGGCAATTTCTGCCGCCATCATCGCTTGATCCGGATTTCCACCCAAACATTCTGTCAAGGCCGCCGCAGCCATCGCTGAAGACACGCCAATTTCCGCCTGACAGCCACCCATTGCCGCTGAGATCGTGGAGCGCTTTTTAAAGATCGATCCAATTTCCGCAGCCACCGTCATGAACTTAACGATATCTTTTTCTTGCGTTCCACCTGCAAAACAAACGTAATACATCAACACAGCCGGAATCACTCCCGCCGCACCGTTCGTAGGCGCAGTTACCACCCTTCCAAACGAAGCATTCTCTTCATTTACAGCCAACGCGAAACAAGAAACCCAATTCAAGGTATTCTGGAAAATATTACTTCCGGATTGTATCTGACGAATGAAATCGTGAGAGTCCTTACAAGCGATCCCGTTCAATAAGTGTCGGCTCATTTCAGCCGCACGACGTTTTACGTTCAATCCTCCCGGCAAAATTCCTTCTGTATTCACCCCGCGGAAGACGCATTCGCGCATCACATCCCAAATAGCCAAACAACCTGCAATGGTTTCTTCTTTGGAACGCCAGCTCAACTCATTCTGCATCACGATATCCGCAATGGATGCTTTGTTTTCCTCGCAATGTTTCTTCAGATCCGCAGCTGTTTCAATCGGATAAGGCAAATAACGACAAGATGTCTCCTCATTGGATTGCCTATCGCCCCCTTCTTTTACAACAAATCCGCCTCCAACTGAATAATAAGTATGTGCATCTTCTTTTCCGTCCATGAAAATCGCTGTCAGCGTCATCGCATTCGGGTGACCCGGCAAGGATTTATCCATGTGAAAGATCAAATCGGTTTCGGGCTCAAAGATCACCACTTGCTGTCCGTTCAATGCAATCGTCTTTGAAGTAAAGACGTGCGTCGTTTTCGGGTCGATCGTATTCACCGGAATTGTCACAGGATCCTCCCCCATCAATCCCAACAAAACAGCGATATCGGTTCCGTGTCCTTTGCCCGTTTTGGCCAACGATCCATACAGATCCACGCGCACGCGCTTCACGTTATGCAATCCCGGATCTTGAACGTATTGCTGAATAAACTGTTGGGCTGCACGCCATGGTCCCATCGTGTGCGAACTCGACGGTCCCACCCCGATCTTAAAGATGTCAAAAACACTGATCTGTTCCATGAATCGAAATATTGAGATGCAAGATACAACAGGATGCTGCACAAATCACACGCCCAAGAGCGTGTTATGAAACATCGAATGTGAATTGCGCAGAACGACTTACCTCACAAAAACCCATTCATTTGTCGAGCTCAATGGCTCACTGAATTGATAACCGTCTTCTTGATACAATTTGAGCGCTTCTGCATCTTGTGGATTGTTTTCCAAGATCCATCTGGTCATTTTTCCGCGTTGATGTTTGGCATACATCATCACCACTTTGTATTCGCCGTTTTTAAATTCCTTGAATACGGGCGTCACAACCGCTTGCTTCACCTTCTTCCACTGGATCGCCTTGCTGTATTCCGTGGATGCGAGGTTGACGATCGTTTCCGCTTTGTCGGTTTCCTTGAGCAGGCTTTTCGTGAGTTTTTCTCCCCAGAATTGATACAAGTTCGCAGCCTTATCCGAGATCTCCCATTTCGTACCCATTTCCAAGCGATATGGAAAGATCAGATCAAGCGGCTTTAGCAGTCCGTATAAACCGGATAAAATACGCAAATCAGACTGCGCGCGCTCCAAAGCTGTCTCACTCAAGGTCGGAATATCCAATCCGCGATACACTTCACCGGTAAACAAGTACGCTGCGGGTTTCACATGATCCGTTGGTTCTTCTGCTAGCTTCCACGACTTAAAACGATTCACATTCAATTCGGCGATATCCTTGGATACGTGCATCAAATCCATCAGGTCTTTCGACTTAAACTTTTTCAGTTTGGTCACCAGGGACTTCGCTTCTTTGTGGAAGAGCGGTTGCGAAAAAGTAGAGGCTGGAATGCTGCAGTTTTCATTGATAGATTTCGCTGGAGAAATGAGAATTTTCATGGTCGTTTTTTTGAGAATATTCGTTGAAATTGCGGATTTGGATTCTTCGCGAAATTGCGAATTATAAAATTAGTTAATAATACAATTATAGAATTCGATAATTCTGTAATTCTGTAATTCTGTAATTCTGTAATTCTGTAATTCTGTAATTCTACAAACAAATAATTATCGATATCTGTTGCGAGAAATCAACTTTTCCACTAAATTAAATAAGAAAACACAAAATTATGGGAGCAACCAACTTACAACCTTACACCAACGAAGAGATCTTACTAGCCACGTTCAACCGAGCACTCGCACACCCTGCACGCGTAAAAATGCTTCGACTGCTGCAACAACAAAAATCCTTTCGAAATTGCGACATGGCCAATGCCTTGAGACTTTCTCAATCCACCGTGCACCGACACATCTACACCTTGCATCAAGCCGGATTCGTTCATTTGGAATATGCCGACAAACAATATTTCGTCACACTCAACAAGGATAACCAATCCGTTTATCTGGATCTTCTGACTAAATGATCGCGCGGGGAGTATTGAATCTCCTGTTCGACGATCTCTAAAAATGATGCACCTATTCCGTCTCCGGGCTTTAGTGCTACGCATGTCCGTGGTGTTCAGCTGCTTGCTTTTTTCCAGACAAGCACTTCACATCTACCACAGCCATTGCTGGCAGCTATCGCCCTGCGCCGGGGTGTGGATGGTCTGGGGTTGTGAATCCTACACGGCGGCGTGCATATTTCGCCTTTTTAAAGTTACGAGTTAAGGGCAGGATTGCAAATCCTGCAGAGCGAAAAATTTGCACAGCAACGACTATCCCCGCGCTAGGGATTGCAGCAAGTTACCCTGTTGCCGGCCTAGCCAAAACAGGTAACGCGGAAAGCCCGACCCGAACGAAAAAACAGGCGGTACGCACGAATTTTCGTGAGGGGAGCGCCCAAAAAGAAAACAAGCTTATTTCCAGCCGAAATGCTTCTCTGCCTCGTCTACGATCTGTCCACCGATGGCCAAAGACGCCGTAGCTGCCGGAGATGGCGCATTCAATACGTGAACGGAATTTTCGTGGAACTCGAAACGGAAGTCGTCGCGGGTATCTCCATCCTCAGCCAATAACAAGGCGCGTACCCCTGCTCTACCCGGATGAATGTCATCCATGGTCAAACTCGGGATCATGCGTTGCAAGGTTTTCAAGAACAATTTCTTAGAGAAGGCACGACGGTATTCGTCGATCCCGAATTTCATGTTGTTGAAGAACAATTTCCAAGTACCCTTATAGGTCAAGGCGTCTACCGTATCGCGGAAGGAGAAATCTGTTTTTCCGTAGCCTTCGCGCTTGAAGGTAAACACGGCATTCGGACCACACTCGATCTCGCCATTGGTCATACGCGTAAAGTGTACACCCAAGAACGGGAAATCTGGATTTGGAACAGGATAGATCAAGTTCTTTACTTTGTGCTTCGCTTGTTCGGTCAATTCGTAGTAATCGCCGCGGAAACCAACCACTTTTTCTTTCAATTTAACGCCATCCTTACGCGCCAAACGGTCTGCTTGCAAACCACCACAGAAGATCAAAAATTTCGCTTCGATGTTCCCTTTATTTGTAGCAATGATGGATTTTCCTCCTGAACGCTCAATACCAATTACTTCATGGTTCAGTTTCATGGCACTCTTCGGTTGCAAGGACAAGGCGATCTCAGCCATTTTTTCTGTCGCTCCTCGGAAGTCGATGATTCCCGTTACCGGAACCCAAATTCCTCCAATGGACTCCACATAAGGCTCGATCTCCTTCACTTGATCCGCATTTATTTTCTCGATCCCTTCAATGCCATTCGCCAATCCGTTTTCGAAGATCTTGTCCATGTGCGGCAATTCGCTTGGATCGGTTGCAGCAACAACTTTTCCGCATACATCGTGTGCAATCTTGTGCTCGCGCGCAAAGGCTACCAATTCATGTCGACCAGACACACAATTCTTGGCTTTTAAGGAACCCGGCTTGTAATACAAACCCGAATGGATCACTCCGGAATTGTTCCCTGTTTGATGATCGGCTAGTTTTGACTCTTTTTCGATCAATACTACCGCAAGGTCCGGGTAGCGCGACTGTAATTTGTAAAACGTAGCAGCGCCAACAATTCCACCACCAATAATTGCAACATCGTAAGCCATAGTCTGAAATATTGGTGCAAAGATAACTTGAAAACAAATAAAAACATCTCACAGCAAAATTATGTAACCGGCGAACAGCAAAAAACTTCCCATCTTTGTCTTCATGCACACACCATCCACATTCGGAGAAGCGGTCATTCAACCAATCGTTGCAAGCGACAATGCCCCTTTGGCGCAAATGATCCGTGCGGTTTTGACGGAATTCGGGGCGAACAAACCGGGAACGGTATTTACGGATCCAACTACGGACAATCTGTTTGCCTTGTTTCAAACGCCGCGTTCGCATTACTTCGTAGCCAAACATCAAGGTTCTGTCGTGGGCGCTTGTGGCATTTATCCAACGAAAGGTATGCCGGAAGGATGCACGGAATTGGTGAAACTCTATGTGAGTAAAACGTTTCGCGGAACGGGTTTGGGCAAACATTTGATGTTACTCAGCATTGAAGCTGCACGACAAGAAGGATACAGCGAGGTTTACCTGGAAACCTTACCCGAATTGCACAACGCGATTGGTTTGTACGAACACTTAGGATTCGAATACCTGGATCAACCTTACGGCGATTCCGGACATTTTGCTTGTGATATCTGGATGCGCAAACAGCTTATTTGAACACGCCGTAGTAAAGCGTACTGAAGCCAATGATCACCAAAATTCCAATGAGGTTGATGATCAATCCATTCTTCAACATGCGCGGCATGGAAATGTAACCCGCCGAATACGCAATCGCATTGGGTGGCGTACCAACAGGCATCATGAATCCACAACTGGAAGCCAAAGTCAAAGGAATGCACAACGAAACCAGATCAAACCCATTCTTCGCAGAGAACACCGCAATGATTGGTACGAATAGCGTCACCAAAGCCAAATTGGAAAGCAGTTCCGTTCCGAAAACAGCGATCACCACCATCAGGCAAAGCAATAAGAAGTAGCCCGCGTCACCCACGCCATCAAAGATCAAGGCAATCGACTGAATGACTCCCCCGTATTCCATGCACGACGCCAAGGCCATTCCTCCTCCGAACATGATCAGAATTCCCCACGGAATGCTCTGAACATCGCTCCAGGTCAACAAAGTCTTCCCGTGTTCTTTCGAATGACTGGGTAATAAAAGCAATACCATGGCTCCAGCAATAGCCGTGATCTCATCGCTCAACTTGAAATTCGGGAAGAATCCGGTTTTTCCGGCAATGATATCTTTAAAGATCCAGCCTAACACCACCAAGGTAAAGACGATCAAGATACGCCACTGGTCCTTGTTCAGTTTGTGCTTCTCGGCCTGAAATCCTTCTACTTGTTCGTACTTTTCTTTTCCTAAAGTAAAATAGAAGAACAACGCCGTAAGTACCAGCATTAACACGGAAATCGGGAAACCGATCCAAAACCATTCGGCAAATCCGACCTTCGTTTCGAATTGCTTTTCCAGCAAGGACGCCATTTGCAAGTTTGGAGGTGAACCAACCAAGGTAGCCATTCCGCCGATATTCGCACCGTATGCAACAGACAATAACAAATAGATGGAAAAACGGCTCTTGCGCTCTGCCTTGGGCATCAATTCAATGATCGCCACCGCCATGGGCAACATCATCAAGGCCGTTGCTGTATTGGAAACCCACATGGATAAAAATCCGGTGGCAAAGAGGAAACCGATCAAAATGCGCGGCTTGGAATGCCCTACCCGATTGATGATTGCATTCGCCACCACCAAGTGAATCTTCCATTTCTCCAGAGCTGTAGCCAACACAAAGCCCCCGAAGAACAAGTATACCATCTTATCACCGTAAGATTGGGATAGACCCGTAGAATCGATCAATCCAAGCGGAACCCCCAACACCCACGGAATCAAGGCGGTGATATAAATTGGAATCGCTTCTGTAAGCCACAAAACCACCATCAGAAGCCCCAAGGTGAGTGCATTCCAGTAATTTGTAGTTGCCTGATCCTGTTCCATGCTGTTTCCCAAAACGATCGAAATGACCGCCGCGATCAACATACCAACCAACACAAGTGACTTCCAATTTTTCATAGGCATAAAAAAAGCCCCCAATAGAGGGAGCTTAAAAATACGTTTTACGACAATGGATTACAAATCATTCAATTGCTCCACGAAGTAAATTCCTTTATCTTCCATTTGCTGGCGGATCGCAGGGAAATCTTTTTTCGACTTCGCAGCGTGAACCTTACCCAAGATCTCATCTCCAAAAGTCAACGCTTCTTCGATCAATTTTTCAGTAGCTGGCGTCTTTGCCGGCTCGTACAATTGAACTGAGAAACATTCGTCCAATACATCAACGATCATTCCGTTGATCTGTTTTTTAATCACTCGCTTGTTTGCCATGACATTAATTTATTTCCACAAAGGTAACCAATGCATTTCGATCGAACACAATTGGGATCAAAATTGTTTTTTTTCGGAATCCGTCGAATAGTTGAACGTACACCTCTGGATTTCACTATTTTCGTTCTATGCAATACGCAATCGTGGATATCGAAACAACTGGTGGCTCGGCAAAATCGTCGAAGATCACTGAGATTGCGATCTTCAAACACGATGGCGAAACAATCATCGATTCGTTCATAACCCTCGTCAATCCCGAAATGCCCATTCCTGAGTTCATCTCTCGCTTGACAGGAATTTACGATGAAATGGTGAAGGAAGCTCCGAAGTTCTATGAGATTGCCAAGCAGATCGTGGAATTCACAGAAGATTGCGTTTTTGTTGCACACAATGTCGGGTTCGATTACGGCATCATACGCCACGAATTCAAACAATTGGGGTTCGATTTCCGTCGTCCGCACCTGTGTAC
>VFQT010002668.1_pt1 | contig 17785 bp, 12 predicted proteins | sample 3512381 | NCBI WGS metagenome assembly VFQT01 (sample SAMN10412376, study PRJNA504923) | tailings metagenome | isolation source: Relicate 2 Philex TSF3 active mining site | place: Philippines: Tuba, Benguet | collected 2017-08-29
CCAGGTCACGCGCCTGTCCGAGCGCCACCGCTTCTTCCACTGGGAGCTCGCCTTCCCCGACGTCTTCAACCCGAACCGCAGGGGTTTCGACGCCATCGTCGGCAACCCTCCATGGGAAATTCAAAAACCAAATTCAAAAGAATTCTTCTCTGCGATTGACCCGCTTTATCGGAGTTATGGCAAACAAGAGGCCCTCGAAAAACAGACCGATCTCTTTGCCCTCTCACCCCGGGACGAGGGAGAATGGCTCTCCTATGTGGCAGATATCAAAGCGCGCTCGAACTGGGTCAAACACGCAGCCTTCCCCTTTGGCAACAAACCCGATGACCTCCTGAAATTCGGCACCTCACGCGGCCGCGCTGCAGCGACCGCCGCTGACCAGGACGCGATCTGGAGCAGGCGTCGAGAGGGCCGTCGTGGTTATGCCGACCCACGGCACGGCTACCGACACCAGGGCTCGGCCGACCTCAACACCTACAAGATGTTCCTCGAACAAGGCCACGCCCTCCTCGGCGACGGCGGCCGCCTCGGCATGATCGTGCCCTCTGGGATCTACACGGATAAAGGCGCAACCGACCTCCGCCGCCTATTCCTCGAAGCGTGCAGCTGGGAGTGGCTCTTTTCGTTCGAGAATCGCGACAAAATCTTCGATATCGATAGTCGCTTCAAGTTCTGCCCGCTCATCGTGGCGAAATCCCCGGCCTCGAGCCTTGTGCGGAACGACGAAGGCAGCGCCCGACCCTCGACACCCGGGACGACCGCCATCAAAGTCGCGTTCATGCGTCGCCGCCTCGACGACTGGGAGGACGCCGAGCGTGTCGTGCTGAATTATCCGATCGCCCAGGTCGAACAATTCTCCCCGAGCTCCCGTGCGATTTTGGAAATCCAGGACACGCGCGACCTCGAAGTCCTGACCAAGCTCTACACGAATGGTGTCCTGCTTGGCGACCAGACTGAAAAAGGCTGGGGGATCAAATATTCGACCGAATTCCACATGACGAACGACTCGAAGCTCTTCCCACCCCGCCCGAGGTGGGAGGCCGAGGGTTACCCCCCCGATGAGTATGGCCACTGGCTAAAAGGCGCGTGGCGCCCCATCGCCGACTTCGGCTGGCAACCCACCCACAGAAAGGAGCCCCAATACGGCCACTGGCTCATCCTCGACCGCCCTGACGGCCTCATCCTCTCCCGCGATGGTACCGAGGCCCTGCCCCTCACCGACCTCGAGGGAGTCGCCCTGCCTCTCTACGAAGGGCGCATGATCGGGCAATTCGACTTTAGTGCGAAGGGATGGGTGAGCGGGAAAGGCCGTGGCGCGGTCTGGCGTGACATTCCTTGGAACGAAAAGTTTGTGGAGCCGCAGTACTTGATGGGCATTGCCACCGCCATAAATGCAGATATGCCTTGGGGCCCGAAGGCACCACTGATGAACATCGCAAGTGCCACAAATCGACGTTCCGCTATTTGTACTCTCATCACCGACTTTCCTTGCAATCATGCTTTGAATCCGATTCGAATAGATGGCAAGAACGGCGATGTGCTTCCACGTCTACTAAGTTTCCTGGCGTCGGTTAGTAGCTTTACGTCCGACTTCGTCGTTAGGAACCGCCTCGGCGGTCTAAATCTCAGCTTCTTCGTTCTGGATGAGACAGCAGTTGGTCATTGCGATTCCATGCTGTTCGTCGTTCCACTCGCAGCAAAACTGTGTCTAGGAAATATCGTATTTTCTCGGGAACGCGCTAGCCTTGGTCGCAAGGCAGCTGCGTGGCGTTCAGAGTGGGCAACTACCCAACACGAGAGGCTCCGTGTTTCAATCACAATTGACGCGTTAGTGGCCCATCAACTTCGGCTTGGCCCTTCGGATTTGCAGTGGATGTTGCGCGAATGCGATTCTCCTGGAAATTAGTTCGGTGAAAATCCCAAGGGTTTCTGGCGTGTCGACAAAGACAAGCCCCCCGAGCTGCGCCACACGGTGCTAGCCCAGGTCGCGTTCCAAGACCTCCAGCGCATGGGCCTCGACGCCTTCCTCGCCCAGAACGACGGCGAAGGTTGGATGCTGCCCGAGACCCTGCGCCTCGCCGATTACGGCCTCGGCCACGACGACCGCGCGAAGGAACACCAACCGGTCGCGAGCGCACTCGGCCCTCGCTTCTACGACTGGCAGCTGACCCAGGACATCGATGAGAGCTGGGCCGAATGCGAGGCCCACGCGGCCCTCATCGACCGCATCCGAAAATGGGGTCAACCCGCTGAGCCTGCCCCGACCGACAGCCCTTCCGCAGAGGGTGCGACTGCGGCACACCAACCCGACCTCTTTGGCGCCGCGCCGGCAAAAGCCTCACGCGGCCGAAAAAAGAAATCATGACGATGGGCGAAGTCCACTCCACACGACCGCGCGGCGTCATTTCTCAGCGAGATCTCCCGGACTCGCTAGGAAATGATCTACAACGAAAAAAAGTTGGTCGGGCGCCTCCACTCGAGTTCGGCATCCTTCGGAAGCACACCGGGAAAGTGGGTCTTGATGGCCACGAAGACCTCGTCGGGGTCGCAGCCCAAGGCCAATTCGAGAATCTTGGCCCGCGATGGTCGTGTACACGAAGACGATGCCTTGTGCCGGAACCAGTCAAGCAACTTGAGTCCGCGGTCGTCATAAGGCGTTTCATGCCCGGTCATGACTGGCAAGGGCTGTATGATTATTTCTGCAATTTCCCTCAAAAGCCCGTTGACCTCCGCATCGGTTGGGCCTTCGGCGATCCAGGCCCCGAGAGCGCTCGATATCTTCGTCATCATAAATCCTTTATTGAGAGATTGCGGAAAATACCGCAACGGGTTCAGTCTGAGCACAGAGTCGACACTGACAAGCTTTTTTTCCGCCCATTAGTCACTTCATCCCAATCTCGGGCCAAGGAAGCCAAATGAAGCTGCCCATGGAGAATCGGCTCGAAGCCCAACGGCTGCCATCCGAATCCATAACGGCATGGCGAGAGGTCCTCATCTGCGATAAGGCCGCAGCGAATCGAGCGAGGCTCTTGTTTAGCCGGGCCGGCTGGAGTCTCACGCGACGCACGAACCGGAACATCGCGGCAACCGCTTATGGGACGGGCACTTGATGTCGTGGTATCAAATTCCAGGCTCATCGAAGAGTGCGATGACCAGCTCGGCTTCGAGGAGAAGAACATGAGGTCCACATTCCGCATCAAAGGAATCCATATCCGTGACTTCAGGTCGATCACCGCACTCGATCTCGAACCAACACTCGTCGGCAGTGAAGGCGGTATGACGGTCCTCGCGGGCGACAACGGCTGCGGCAAGACGAGCGTGCTCGAAGCCCTGCTCCTTGTCCTCGGCCGTGAGGAACTGCTAGGTGCGGACAGGAGCCCCGTTGAGGAACAGATTCGCTTCGGGGCTGAGGACTTCGAGGTCCGAGTGAACCTCGAGGTAGGCGCGAGCCCGATATCCCTCCGTGCGGACCTTGAGACGCTCCATCGGAACCCGATGGGAGTGCCGCCAGGGTACCTCGTAGACGACAGCGGTTTGTGGCGCGACCTGGGTCGACTGAACCCGTCGGTCGAGTACTTCTCAGCGCGACGGGACCCCGAGTCGCTCGGGCAGACGGTGACCGACGACCTGCGCGGCGCTGCCTCGAGACGTGAGGCGCGACGACTCATCGAGCTGAAGAGGAAGCTCGTCAACGCGAGCCGAGGAAAGAGCGGCACAAAGGGGATCCAGTTCGAGCGGTTGCGGGCTTTCCTTCGCCCCTTTCTCGCCGGTTGGGACATCGATGTGATTCAGGCGAGCCATGACCCCGGCTCGAACTGGGAGGTTGTACTCTGCGACCGTGCGATTCCGGAGGATGTGACGAGCCTCGCGATGGCGCGCAGATTGGCTCCGTCGCGACCAGACATACCCACGCTCGTGCCTATCGACCGCCTCAGCGCCGGTCAGATGGCGCTCTTTGCATTCGCCTCGCCGATCTTGTTTCGCGACCAGACGGCCGATCTCATCCTCATTGATGAGCCCGAAAAGCACATGCACGTTCAGTGGCAGCGACACATCCTCGGTGCACTTCGCAACCTCAGCCCAGAGAGCCACTTCATCGTCGCAACCCACTCGCTCGACGTGCTCGACTCCGTCATGAGCGGAGAGCGCTTCCACCTCGAGCGAGACTCCCGTGCGGACCGCAGGGAGGACATTTGATGTCAGTCCAAATCCTTGACCCGAATCTCTTCGCTGCTCGAATCAACCTCTGGGTCGAAGATGACGTTACTCGTGTCACTCTCACCGAGTATTGGCAAGATATCGATATTCGCGTGTCAAGTGCCGCTGGTGTCACTGGCGTGAAACATCTAACCGCGGCATCGCGCCTGCCACCGAGCTCACGACGTATCGTCGTTGGAGTCATCGACAGGGACTTTGGCACAGATAACCAGGCCAAGTGGCGCAGACCTGACGTCCCAGTGCTCCGACTTCCAGTCCACGAACTCGAGAATCTCTTGCTCGCCGACGAGGCTCTTGCCGAGGTATCTCGGCGAGATATTGCGGATGTAACGGCGCGCGCTGAGACGACCGCAGCCGCCCTCGATACGTGGATGGCCTGCCGCAAGGTCATCACAGGAATCTGCGAAACCCTCGGCGCAAGCTTCCCCGAGCATCCTCCTTCACAACCTGGTTTGTCGGAGCAGGCAGCTCTCGACAGTCTGACGACCCTGACCTTCTGGGAAACGCATAGCGCTGCATATGCGCAGCTTTCAGCATCTGGCGCACTCGAGGCGATGTTCAAGGACGCTCTCGCGTCATATCGCGGCGATATCAATTCAGGCACTTGGCGTGACACTTTCGCCGGGAAGGAGATTCTGCGCAGTCTACGGTCACAGCTCGGGATCGACACTGCTTTGAATCTGAAAGGGAGCCCGTCGCAACGCGACGCCGATCTGGCGAAAGAAGTAGCGCGCCGTCTGCGGACGAACCCCGCGCTGGCACAAACCGCAAGGTTCCGAAGCATCCTTGACGAGCTGCGAGCGGCCCTGCGCGACCGCGCCGGATTGACTTGAAGAGCCAGATGAACTGGAAATCCTGATACTATCTGTCGCACTGATTCATCCACACACACGAGGGTGACACCACACCGCGCGATCGCATCGCCACGAGGCTTGCCGACATGCTGAATCCCATCACCTACACAGAAGACGTCGTCCGCGACTTCCTGCGCTATCAGCTGACGACCTACGGCTTCGCTGACACGCGGCTACATGGCCAGCTCCGCTCGCTGCTCTCTCTCGAGGAGACACGGAATACGCCGCTCATGAAGGGGCCCTTCGTGTCGCTATCGCGCGCCTTTCGCCAGGGGGCTTCAATCGATGCCCTTGTCGACGAGGGGGTCTTGCATCCGCACTTTCGCACGCTCGCACCACACCCATTCGTGCGCGGTCATCAGGAAGCTGCGTTCAGGTCCATCCGTGAAGGCAAGACGACCCTGGTCGCGACGGGCACCGGCTCTGGCAAGACCGAGTGCTTCCTCTATCCCATCATCAGCCACGCGCTCGGACTGCGCGATCAGAACGTGCCACCCGGGGTCACGGCGGTCATCGTCTACCCGATGAACGCCCTCGCCGCAGACCAGTTGAAGCGACTGCGCGAACTGCTCGCCGGGTCGGGTGTGACCTTCGGCATGTATGTCGGCTGGACACCAGAGCTCCGGACCGAGGTCAAGGGTCATCGCCTCGCCGACGGGGCGAGTCACGCAGACTGGGTGGCCGAGCAAAAGAAGGCCCAGGAACGTAAAGACCCGCTTCCCGTGATGCCTCCTGAAGAGCGAGGTTCTCGAGAAGAGATGCGGGCCTCTCCGCCGCGGATTCTATTGACCAACGTCAAACAGCTCGAGCTGTTATTGACACGACAGACCGATATCGAGCTCTTCGATCGGTCTCAATTGAAATACCTGGTATTTGACGAGGCCCACACATTTTCGGGCGCTATCGGCGCGGAAAGTGCCGTGCTGATTCGACGTCTGCGGACATTTTGTGGCAAATCCGAAGACGATGTCATCGGGGTCGCGACCTCAGCGACAATCGCCGACCCGGTCTCGGGCGTGGAGGCCGGGCGAGAGTTCGCCTCGCGCTTCTTCGGCATCGAACCAGGCCGTGTGGCCCTTATCGGGGAAGCCTATGAGGCCGACGACTGGGCGCCGGTACGCACACTCACTGGCCCGTTGCCAGGCGATCCGTCGGCCCAGCTCGCGAATGTGCTCGAGGTGGTGCGTGGGGTGGAGGGCCCGTCGCCCGACCCTGCCGCGGTAAAGGCGCTCACCGCGGTCGTGCGCTCGGTCACTGGGAGCAAGCTCGACGGCGGCAAATGGCCGCGCGGGCTCGAAGAGCTCTACGATGTGCTCGCACAGAGCGAGCTCGTCTATCAGATCGCAGAGGCGCTTGCGCGGCCTCAACCTCTCGACGGGCTGGTCGAAACACTGAAGGCTCGCGTCGGTCGAGACGTGCCTCAGGAAGAGGTGCTCGTATGGCTCGCCCTCGGCTCGATTGCGAGGCGGGGAGGAAGACCACTGCTGCGTCCCGTGGTTCACGTCTTCGTGCGCGGTATGGCCGGCGCAGTCGTCACCTTCCCGATGGAGAGTGCTGGGCCGCGACTATGGCTGTCTGCTGCCGATGCGGACGCCGCGGGGGCAGTGGGAAAGCGACTGCCCATCCTCACGTGTACGACCTGCGCTCAGCACTATCTCGCGCATCGTGTCGAGGACCTCGACTTCACCGAGAAAGCCCCGGGAGGTGGCAAGGCGGTCGAGGGGGGGCGTTATTGGGAGGCCCTCGACGACCCGAAGCGCGGCACGCGCGTGCTGCTGCTAGACCGCGTGGCAGGGGAGGAAGAAGACGCGGGGGGTGACGACGACCCACCGACGGGTACGGCGACGATGTTCCTGTGCAGGACTTGCGGGGCACTGCATCAGGTCGGACTCAAGGGGTGTCTGGGATGCGGACGGAGTGAGCCGCTTGTCGAGGTATTGGCAGTGCGTCAGGACGCGCGCAACCCGGGAGAACTGAGAAAATGCGTGGCGTGCAAGGCGATGGGGCGCATGGTCCGCGGCAGATTTCGCGAGCCTGCACGTCCAGTACGAGCGGTCGCAGTGTCAGATATCCACGTGCTTGCGCAAAATATGCTGCATCGTGCCGAAAGGCCGCGTTTGTTGGTCTTTGCAGACAATCGGCAGGACGCGGCCTTCCAGGCAGGATGGATGCAGGACCACGCGCGGCGCTATCATTTGCGTGGCCTCATGTGGCAGCACATCGCCGAGGGGCGAATCTCCGTCGGTGACCTCGTGGCGCGGCTCGACGCGCGGCTCGATCAGGACGACCCGCTCTCGCAAGCCCTGCTCCCCGAGGTCTGGAACGCCGAACGCAAGGCCCCCGCGAGCGACGCACATGAACTCGAACGAAAGGTGTTCTTGCGCATGCAGGTCCTGCGTGAGGTCGCCGTGGGTCTCAGGCAACGCATCGGTCTCGAGCCCTGGGGTCGACTCGAAGTGACGTATCTCGGACTCGACATCGGCTTGCCATTTATCGAGAAATGGTCGGAGCAAATCGGCTGCACCCCGCTCGAGTTGACCGAGGGCGTGGCCCTTCTCCTCGATATTGCACGCCGCTCGGGCGCCCTCTACGACAACGACACGATGATTTACACACGTCGCTTCGACCACGGCACGCGCCCGGTGCAACGAGGCTACATCCCAGAGATGCAGGGGCTACCGAAGGCGCTGAAGCTCCAGCGCGAAGACGGGGACAAAGACCACCTTTCGCAGTGGCTCGGGCGTTCGCTTACCCGGGCGAAACAGGTCGTGAAGGCCTGGGGTGTGGAGGGAGAGGCCGCGAACGAGCTGCTCTCGGAGCTCTGGCTCATGTTGAGTCGGGACCTGAAAATCATCGTACCAGTGACATTGGCGTGGGCCAACGGCGGCGCGATACCGGGATGCGTCGGGGCCTATCAGGTAGACGTGGACCGACTGAAACTCGGACGACGCAGCGGGCGCTGGCGCTGTGACACCTGCCGACGCACCCAGCTTCGGTCCGGTCCAAAGGCCTCATGTGTGCAGTGGCGATGCAGCGGCAAAGTCCGCTTCGAAAACGAAGACCCGGATGACTACGACCTCCGGGTAATCGACGAGGGCTTTCGACTCATCCGGCCAAGGGAGCACTCGGCGCAAGTGCCCGCAGATCGGCGGGCTGATTACGAAAACTGGTTCAAGAACGAAAACATCGAGGTCGTCAATACGCTCGTCTCGACCCCGACCCTCGAGCTCGGGGTCGACATCGGTGCCCTCGACGCGGTGCTGATGAGAAATGTGCCACCGCTGCCAGCGAATTATTGGCAACGCGCGGGGCGGGCTGGTCGTCGACATCGAATGAGTGTGAATGTGACATACGCGCACGCGCGCAGCCACGACCGTGCCTATTTCGAAGACCCGCTGAAGCTTCTCGGTGGTGCCATCGCACCGCCGAGATTCAACCTGAAAAATCCCCTGATGTTGCGGAAACACGTGCATGCGACCGTGCTCACTGTGCTTCATCAGGGCGCCCGGCCGGGGTCGGGCCTCGATGAAGCAGCTAGAGCTGAGACGGCGGCGATTCTCGAGCGCTGTTTCCCGCGGCACGTCAAGACGTGGCTATTCGACGAACAGAACCACGTCCGAACGCGACCCTATGACGTGTCTTCGCTGACATCGGCCCTCGCGCGGCATCGCCGGACCATCGATGCGCACCTTGCGTCGACTTTCCTGAACTGGCCAGAGGCGGACCGTGAAGTGGCAACCCCCGAGGTCCTGACGAGATTTGTCGATGAAATGGGAACGATGCTCGCCGACGTCGTGCGACGACTTGAATCGCGCCTCAAGTGGGCGATGGATCAGCTCGAGAGACTGCGTCAGCTCGCGAAGCTCAAGGGGACACTCGACCCCGAAGAGGAAGCGTTGCGCACGCGCGCGGAGGCCCTCATCAACAAGCTGAAGGGACGAATCACACGACGGAGCCAGGACGCAGAGGGATACGATGACACCTACACGATGGCGGTCCTTGCAGCCGAGGGATTCCTTCCTGGCTACGGGCTTGATGGCGGCGGTGTGATGGGGTTCTTCGAAGCCCCGCGCTTCTCACACCTGCGCGACTTCGAGCTGAGGCGCCCGCCTGCACTTGCATTGCGTGAGTATGTGCCAGGCAATATGATTTATGCCAACGGACACACATTTACCGCGAGGACATTCAGATTCCCGCCCGACAAGCCCACGGCATTCTCGGTAGACCGTGAAGCGGAGGCCGTGAGGGAAAAGGGACTTGGAGGTCAGGTCGTCGCAGGTTTGAATCAGAGCGCTGTCGTCGATGCCATGCAGGTGAGTGATTGTGACCTGCCGAATATGGCGCAAATCAGCGACGAGGAGGAGACTCGATTCCAATTGCCAGTCTCGGTGTTCGGGTATGCGAAGGACCGCCACGCGGGAGGCCATCGCTATCAGTGGGGGGCACGTGAGGTCCAGATTCGGCGACAGCAACATCTGAGGCTCGTCAATGTGGGCGCAACGAGCGAGGTCAGGGCCGGTCGTCTGGGCTATCCTGTCTGCCTCGTTTGCGGGCTCGCGCGCTCCCCGTTCGCGTCTGATGCGGAGCTCAAGCATTTCGAGGAACGCCATACCGAGCGCTGCGGCCGCAAGCCCGGGCGGCTCGGATTCTACTCGGACGTCATCGCGGACTGCGTGATGATTCAGGGCTGCCAGAACAAGCGTGAGGCCTGGAGCGTGGGCGAAGCGCTGAAACAGGGGGCCGCCGATGTGCTCGACATGCAGCGCGAGGACCTCGTGGCGCTCGTGCTCGGCCTGCCTGGCGAGTCGAACGTGGACCTGGTGATTTACGACCCGATGCCTGGAGGCTCTGGTCTGCTCGACCAGATCCTCGAGCGGTGGGACGAGGTCTGTGCGGCGGCCCGGAGCATCGTCGAGGGATGTCCTGGTTCGTGCGGAGTATCGTGCATCGACTGCCTTCGCCACTACCGAAACCAGTGGGCCCATGACCACCTCGACCGACATCTCGCGGCGAATTGTCTGACGTCCTGGGGCAGTGAGCTCGAGGATGGCCATCCGATCCCACCGCGGATGGAGCAGGTGAAATCCGACCAGCAACCGATCGGCAAGCCGGCCGAGCGGCTTCAGGGGATGTTCGCACGCGCCGGATTCCCGTCGCCCAAACCAGAGTTCCGAATCGACCTCGGGTATCCGCTGAAACACACGGATGTCGATTTCTTCTTCGAGGACCCGACTCAGCGGAGCGAGGGTGTGTGTGTCTATGTAGATGGGCTATCGGCCGCCATCCATGGGAATGCCGAGCAGCGCACTCGCGACGCACAAATACGAGAGGAACTGCAAAACCGCGACTACGTGGTGGTGGTCATCGCTGCGACTGAAATCGACGATCAGGACGTGCTCGCCGGGCTCATGGGCAGGATTGCGCGGCACCTACTCGGCAAGGAGAGCGCGGCCCAGATTCGCCAGAACCGGTCCTGGTATCAACAGGCCGACGACGAGCCCATCGTCTGAAAAACCTCGGGCATCTATCGTCGTCTGTTCACATGTCGAGGCCCCTGGTTTTCGGGGTCTGGTGGCCCAAGTGCGGGCTGTCACCGACTAAGGAGTGAATTCAGTCCAGCCGACTGGACGATTTTGTCCAGCCGACTGGACGACACCCACACCCCCGCACGACGCCCTTCCCGTTCGATGCGCCTTGTGCTGATATCCCTGCGCCATCCGACGGCGCCCCCTTGAAACGAGCCAGGCCCATGAACCCGAGCCCCCTCTCCCTCCTTGTGCGCGAACGCTTCCGCGAGGCCCTGCCCGCGGGCCTCGACTTTTGCTCACTGCGCCTCTCCGAGGAGCACTCCGAGAACCTCTCGGTCCGCCGCAACATCGCGCAACCCGTCGGCGAGAACCTCGACGTCGGCGCCATGGTCACCGTCATCTCTCAAGGCGGGCTCGGCTACTCGGCTACGACCGACCTGTCGCTCTCCGGCATCCGCGCCGCCATCGAGCGCGCCCGCCGCTGGGCCGAGCGCAGCGCCTACGCCGCCATCTTCGACTTCCGAAAGGTCGCGATGCCCGCCCCTGTCGGCACCTACCACAGCCGCGTCGACCGCCCCTGGTCGGGTTCCGCCCTGCCCGAACGCCTCGGCCTCCTCCGCGAAGTGAGCGAGTCCCTCCCCATCGACCCGCGCATCGTCGAGTGGGAGGCGAGCCTCATGAACCTCGAGGTCGCCTCGACCTACCTCACGAGCCACGGCGGCGAGGTCTTCCAGACGTTCTCGTTCATGGCCCCTGACATCAGCGTCGTCGCGGCCGACGGCCCCGAGGTCCAGCGCCGCACCTTCGGCGGCCTCCGCAGCAACTGCCAACAGGGTGGCCTCGAGGTCCTCGACCGCGTCGGCTTTGCCCACGCCGGCCCGACGCTCGCACGCGAAGCCCTCGAGCTGCTCTCCGCCCCGAACTGCCCCTCGGGTCGCATGGATCTCCTCCTCGACCCCGACCAGATGATGCTCCAAATCCACGAGTCCATCGGTCACCCCCTCGAGCTCGACCGCATCCTCGGCGACGAACGCAATTACGCCGGCACGAGCTTTGTCACGATGGACATGTTCGGCACCTACCAATATGGCAGCCGACTGCTCAATGTCACTTTCGACCCGACCATCGCCGAACAATTCGCGAGCTACGGCTTCGATGACGAGGGGCGCCCCGCCGAGCGCGCCTACATCATCCGCGAGGGCATGCTCGAGCGCCCCCTCGGCGCCACGACCTCTCAAGCGCGGAGCGGCATGCCAGGCGTCGCCAACGCCCGCGCCTCGTCGTGGAACCGCCCGCCCATCGACCGCATGGCCAACCTCAACGTCGAGCCCGGAGACGCCTCGTTCAACGACCTCGTCGCAAGGGTCGAGCGCGGCATCTACATGCGCTCGAACACCTCCTGGTCCATCGACGATAGTCGCAATAAATTCCAATTTGGCTGCGAATATGCTCGCCTCATCGAAAATGGCGAACTAAAAGGCGTCGTCAAAAATCCGAATTATCGGGGAATTTCTGCCAATTTCTGGCGCAGCCTCAGCGGGGTCGGCGACCGCAGCACCTTCGCGGTCCTCGGCACGCCGTTCTGCGGCAAGGGCGAGCCGAACCAGGTCGTCCGCGTGGGTCACGCCTCGCCCGCCTGCCTCTTCAGCGATGTCGACGTCTTCGGGGGAGTCTAAGCCATGCAGCAGGAATTCATCGCGCTCACCGACCACGTCCAAACGAAACTCAAATCGGACGAAGCCTTCACGCTGAGCTTTGCCGCCGAAGACTCCGACTTCGTCCGCTTCAACCAGAACCGCGTCCGCCAGCCAGGCAGCGTGGTCCAGCGCTACCTCGGGCTAAGACTCATCCGCGGCCAACGCCACGTCAGTAGCGAGCTCACCCTCGTCGGCGACCCGACCGCTGACCGCGCGCGCCTCGACGAGGTCGTCCTGCGCCTGCGCGACCGCCTCGAGGTCGTCCCCGAGGATCCGCACCTGCTGCTCCAGACAGCCCCCCTCGAGACCGAGCGCATCGGCAAAAACGAGCTCCCCGACCCAGCCGACGTCGTCGACAAGCTCCTCGGCGCGGGCGGCTCGAGGCGCCCCGACCTCGTCGGCGTCTACGCGGGGGGCGGCATCTACCGCGGGTTCTCCTCGAGCTACGGCCAACGCTCCTGGTTTTCGACCCACAGCTTCCAGCTCGACTGGTCCCTCGTCGAGAGCACCGACAAGGCCGTCAAGACTGGCTACGGCGGCTTCTCCTGGTCGGATGCCGCCTTTGAGGCCCGCTACGCAAACGCGCTGAGCCGCCTCGACATCCTCGCGCGCCCCGCCCGCACCATCACGCCTGGCGCCTACCGCGCCTTCCTCACCCCAGCAGCGGTCCAGGAAATCGTCGGCATGATGACCTGGGGCGGCTTCGGTCTCCGCGCCGTCGAGACGAAACAGACGAGCCTGCTGCGCCTCATCCAGGGCACCGCGACGCTGAGCCCGCTCGTGTCCATCTCGGAAAATGCCGCCGACGGCGTCGCCCCTGCCTTCCAGGACGACGGCTTCCTCAAGCCCGACCGCGTCCAGATGATCGACCGCGGCCGCTGGCATACCCCGCTCATCAGCCCGCGCAGCGCCCGCGAATATGGCCAACCGACCAACGGCAGCGGCCCCGAGGAGACCCCGCAATCCATCGACATGGCGGCTGGCGACCTCGCCGAAGTCGATATCCTGAAGCGCCTCGACACCGGCCTCTATATCAGCAACCTCTGGTATCTGAATTTCAGCGACCGCACCAACGGCCGCATCACGGGCATGACCCGCTTTGCGACCCTCTGGGTCGAGAACGGCGAAATCGTCGCCCCCGTCAATGTCATGCGCTTTGACGAGACCCTCTTCCGGGTCCTCGGCGACAACCTCGAGGCGCTCACCGCCGAGCGCGACTTCATCCTGAGCTCCGACACCTATTTCCGTCGCAGCACCGACAGCGCCCGCCTGCCCGGCGCCCTCGTGCGCGACTTCACCTTCACGCTCTGAGCCGCGACGCCGAAAGAGGAGAAATTGCCATGAGTGTCATTCCGCGTCTCCAGCTCTTCGAATTCAACGATGCCCCCTGGGCCCCCGAGGTCTTGAAAGAGGTCATCATCGAGAGCCTCGGTATCGCCCTCGAACGCGGTGGACTCCTCGATGGACTCGTCGAGCCGGTCGCGACCTTCCTCTCCGACGCGAAGACAAACGCCCTGCTCGACCTCGGCTCGGGCTCGGGCCTGCCAGCGAAAATCCTTCTGCAGGCGCTCGCCCGTCATGGCCACCGCCCGCACATCCGACTCACCGACCTCCAGCCACGCGCACGAGATTGGCAGAAATTACACGCTGAATTTCCGACTCAAATCGACTTTGTCGAGGGCTCGGTCGACGCGACCGCCATCCCCGAAGAGGTCGCCTCGGGTCGCGGGCGAGTCATCATCAATGTGCTCCACCACTTCCCGCCCGCTCTCGTGAAGGCGGTCCTCACCGACACCGTGAGGAAGCGTCAGCCGATCTTCATCGCCGAGAGTTTCGGGCGCAATCCCATGGCCTTCCTCGGAGGCTTCGGTCGCAGCGGCGTACCTGCCCTGTTCGGCGCCCCACTGCGCGGCGAGAACCGAGCTCTGCGCGCGGGTCTTATCTGGGGCTCGCCGCTCGGCCTCGCGATTTCACTCTGGGATGGTCTCGTCAGCACGCTCCGGATTTACGAAGAGGCGGACATGAGAGCCATCCTGTCCGAGGTCCCAGACTCGCACAGTTTCGACTGGCGATTCGGCACCCACCCGGTGACCCGTTTCGGGCGCGGGGTCTGGGTGATGGGGTTGCCACGCTGAACGTTGTCAGATTCGATCATTCGACGATAATTGCAGAAGGTCAGCACGCCGCGAAGGCGACCGGAAGAGCGCATCTCCTCAGGCGTCAGAGACCCGACTCGCGCAGCGCCTCGAAGTGGGCCCGCTGCTCGTCGGTGAGCGTTTTTGGCATTTTCACGACGATTTTCGCAAACAGGTCGCTATGCCCCTTGTCCTTCGTCGGAAATCCCATCTGACGGAGGCGCAACTTCTGACCGCCCGAGGTGCCCGGGGGAATGCGGATATCGTGGCGCTTGCCATCAGGGGACTCGACCTCGACCTTCGTGCCTAGCACCGCGTCGGTGAGCGACACATTGAGGTCCATCTCGAGGTCGTCGCCGACGAAGCGATAGATGGGATGGGGCGCGACCTCGACCTTGATGAGCAGGTCGCCCGCAGGACCGCCGCCGTGTCCGGGATGTCCCTTGCCGCGCACGCGCAGCTTTGTACCGCTCTTCGCGCCAGGCGGAATTCGTACCTTGACCTCGGTACCGCTGACGATGACCTCGCGCTCGCCCCCGTGATAGGCCTCGTGAAAGCTCACGACCAGCTCGGTCTCTGCGTCTTGCCCGGGGCTTGCGACTGGCCCGCCCGCAAACGGATTGAAGCCCCGTCCGCCGCCGCGACCGCCGCGACCAAATCCGCCGAAGATCGAGCTGAAGTCGAAGCCGCCGCGACCGCCCGCCCCGTTATCGTCGAACATCGAGCGAAAATCGAAATTCGAGAAAATATCCTCACTCGAATATCGCTGCCCGAAATTCTCGGCGCCGAACATGTCGTACTGCTTGCGCTTCTCCGGGTCGGAGAGGACCGCGTAGGCCTCGTTGATCTCCTTGAACTTCTCCTCCGCCTCCTTCGCCGGGTTGCGGTCGGGGTGGTACTGCATCGCAAGTTTCTTGAAGGCCTTCTTCAGGTCCTCTGGGCTCACATCCCGAGAGACTCCGAGTACCTTGTAGTAGTCTTTTGCCATGCTCATCCCTCACACCTTACGCAACCTGCAAACGCCCGAAGGGTCGACACCAGCGCCACCGGGGCAAGTAGCTTAGCCGACCCTCGCATGCTGGCCAGCTTCTCGAGGCCGCACCCCTGCGCATCCGCTTGCCGTGTTGTATCGCTTCGCAGTCAGACCTCTATGGCGCAAGCCAGGTGCTGAGTCTGGCCTTGATTCGCATCAATCGGGTCGCGGACACACACCCGAGTCTGCCTACGAAGAGGGAGGATGAAAGGACTGCGAGTCGCCCGATTCTTACGACGCTGGGGACCTTGAGACCAGAATCAACGAAGTCCTCGTCAGTCGAGTCGACCAGGTCGTCAAACCCATCAACCTTCTGAAGTAGCTGAGACGACAACATGCAAGCAAGCAAATCGCCGTGACCCCCGGGGACGGCGGCTATTGCAAGTACCGGTCGCAGTTTGCCCTCCTGTAAATCGGTTTGGGGAAACCGCACGAGCAGGACTTGACCTGGCTCAACCATCTTGGAGAACCTCGCGACAATCGCTCAATTCGTACGTCACTGGGTCTTTTTCGTCCACCACGCTGGCGATTGCGAGCCGCTCGAATTCGCTTTCGGTCCAATTCGCACCGTTCGCGTTGCGCCGCACGCGGGAAGCGAGGAACTCGACAAAGTCGAGGACCTCGGCTTGCACTTCAAGAGGGAGCGTCTCCACTTTCATTGCGATCCTGCGCGACAGTCCCATGGTTCCTCCTTACGGCGTTCCCGCCAAAACCACTGAGAACCACGATTTGCGAAAAGGTCAAGAGAGAGATTCAGGTGGTGAACTATGAAGGTACTTGGCAGTCGCCGCTCACCTTTGCCTCAGCAACGCAAACATCCCCATCACCTCGCGAGAGGGACGACCTCGGAGATGGCGACATGGTCCCAGCGCGAGCCCTTCTTCCAGGTCTTCACGGTGATGCGAATCGTATCGGTGGTGACGACCTCGGGTAGGTCAAGGCGCTGAAGCCCTTGCGACGTCGGGTCGAGCGTCAGGTCGAAGGTCTTTCCACCGAGGGCCACTGTCACCTTTGTCGGGCGGCTGTTCATCGCGAAGAGGTCCCCGAGTTTGTCGGACCGTTGGAAGCCATTCGCGAACTCGAGCGCGGCGACGGGCTCTGGCCCCCTCAGCTTCAGCTCGAGCCACGCGTCCTTGGCCTTGAGAGGCTGCCACGACGTCCCACGGTCTCCATCCACCGCCTGTGCTGCGCCAAAATCGTAGACTCCAAACGACTTCATCGCTGAGATGGCCGAGGCGGAAATCACCTCGAGAGCGCGAAATCCATCGGTGCGGTTGACATAGCGCGGCAAGTCGCTGTCGATGGACCTCAGCAGGTCGTCGAGGGCGGACAAAATGTCAGTGACCCCGTTGTCCTCCGGGTCGGTGGCCTGCTCTCTCTCCCGCTCCAGCGCGTTCTTCACTGTGGCCTTGGGAACCCCGAAGAGCAGTCCGCAGAAAATGTTCGTGCCTGCTCTTTGGCCGTTGGGATGGCCGAGAACCCAGGGCGAATTCCCAACTCCCGAGCACTGTTTGCGATAGGTCTCGCGCACAAATGGCGCATGAGTATCGAAACTCCCATCGGGACGACCCAACGCGACGAGGTCGAAAACTCGCAATTCCGCGCCCTCATGAGGCACCACGATTGACATCGAGTCGACGAGGTCGAGAATGCCATCCTTGTCAATATCTCGCAGAGACGTTGGGTAGGGCAAAGCATTTCCCGCATGGTCGACGATGACCTGCATGCCGTCGTAGCGAATGAGAGTAGCCAAATCACCCGCGTTTTGAAAAACCACCGAGAGTCCGCCCTCTGGGTGTAGCCTGGCAAATGCCTCCACACTCCGGTCCTCATGTCGCCAAGGCACAGGAACGGACAGCGCCGATGAATCGAGGTACGCCTCGTAGAAGGGCAGCATCAGCTCTCCCTCGAGGAGAATGCGCGTCCCGTCTGCCTTGACAAAGACAGGGGTCCAATTCCGAAGCGAGGCCTTTGTCGCAGTGACCCGCTCGGGAGGTTCCCGATATTCGCCGTCGTCGTAATATGCATCAGGGGGTGTCACATCCTCGGCTGAGAATTCGGGCGCACCTTTCAGCACGAGAGCCCACTGACCACCGCCCACAACTGGCTCGATGCAGGTCCCGAGAGGCTTGATACCCTCGATGAAATCCTTCGCAGAAAGTTCGAACTCGCCCGCCTTCAGCGCATCGGTGACGAGCTTCTGCGTCTCCTTTTCAATCGCCGCGCAGGTCGCGGCGCGCCCGGCAGGAGCGGGCGGTTTCGCCTGGACCGTTGCGGAAAAAATCACCGAAATAAAAGTGGTTTGGAGCGTCGCGGCGGC
>VFQT010002669.1_pt1 | contig 17782 bp, 18 predicted proteins | sample 3512381 | NCBI WGS metagenome assembly VFQT01 (sample SAMN10412376, study PRJNA504923) | tailings metagenome | isolation source: Relicate 2 Philex TSF3 active mining site | place: Philippines: Tuba, Benguet | collected 2017-08-29
AACCGAACCGGATAAGTTGATTGCCACAATCCGTTCGCGTACTCACCACTATCCATTCCGGTTGGTTCCGCCAGGCACTCTCCAAGAGCATCTCCAGAAAGTTTGTGATGCAGAGAAAGTAAAGGTCGAGAAGGGTGTCTTACCTCTCGTCGTAAGAGCATCCGGTGGTTCAGTCCGTGATGCGCTCTCGGTGCTAGGACAACTCCTAGCGGGTGCCGATAAAGATGGCGTCACGTATGACATTGCTGTCCAACTTCTAGGTTTCACCGACGGCGCACTTTTAGATGATGCCGTAGATGCGCTAGCTGCTCGAGATACCGGCGCGATTTTCAAGACGATTGATCGCCTGATTGAGTCCGGCCATGATCCAAGGCGATTTGCTCAGGATCTTTTAGAACGGCTCCGTGATCTGGTCTTGATCGATGCCTTGGATGAAGGTGCGAAATCGATCCTGCGAAATTATCCAGATGACCAACTTGAGCGGATGCGTGCGCAATCGGCTCGACTTGGTGGCGCGAACTTAAATCGCTCCGCAGCTATCGTCGCCGAAGGCCTCAATCAGATGCGCGGTGCAACCGCGCCACGTTTGATTCTGGAGCTGATCGTCAGTCGGATAATCATCTCGGCCGGAGATAAGAGCGATCTAGGCCTCGCTACGCGAATCGAACGGTTAGAGCGAGCGGCCCAATTAGCACCGATGCCGGCATCAACGCCGGCTGCTGCACCAGTAAGCAAGCCTGCGAAAACCGAGCCAGTGAAAAGTGCGCCGGCAAAGAGCGAGCCGGTAAAGAGCGAGGCTCCAAAAACAGTTCCGGCTCCAACAAAGAGCGCTGGAAACGTAGATGTCACAGCCTTACGTCGGATGTGGCCGGATGTGATCGAGAGCGTGAAGAAGAAGCGTCGCCTTACCTGGTCACTTCTTTCAGCAAGCGCACAAATCCTCTCTGTCGATGAGAAGCAGATCACTATCGGAATAATTAATGCCGGTGCGCGTGAGTCATTTATACGCTCGGAGAGCGAGCCGATTCTTGCTTCAGCTTTCACGGAAGTAACTGGGTTGGAGCGGAAGATTAATGTGGTGGTGGATGAGAGCGTTGATCCAAATTCAGACCAACGGATTTCAACTCGAACCGTCGAGGATCCGAGCGATGAGTCACAACTTAAAGGCACCGAGTTGATCATGAAAGAACTCGGCGCTCAGGTAATCGCTGAAGGTGAGAAGTGATGTACGAGGGCATAATCCAAGAGTTGATTGACGAGCTAGGTCGTCTTCCTGGTATCGGACCGAAGAGCGCACAGCGAATCGCTTTTCACATTGTGCAATCCGAACGAGTCGATATCAATCGACTTGTTGAGGTACTTCGATTAGTCAAAGAGAAGGTCCGATTCTGTACCCAATGTTTCAATGTTGCTGAGGCGGAAGAATGTCGGATCTGCCTTGACCCGCGGCGCGATGGGTCGACTATCTGTGTAGTTGAAGAGAGTAAAGATGTGGTCGCGATTGAGAAGACGCGTGAGTTCCGCGGGAAGTATCACGTACTTGGTGGCGCCATAAGCCCCATCGATGGAATCGGACCAGAGCAACTCCGAATCCGAGAGCTTCTCGCCCGCTTGGCCGATGCCAATATAAATGAGGTAATAATCGCGACCGATCCGAACCTCGAAGGTGAAGCGACCGCGACCTACCTCGCCCGAACCATCAAGCCGCTCGGCATAAAGATCTCCCGCCTGGCATCTGGCCTGCCCGTCGGTGGCGATCTCGAATATGCCGATGAAGTAACCCTTGGCCGCGCCTTTGAAGGCCGGAGGGCGTTGGATCTCTAATACTGAGACGATTACCGTCTTATTATTCGAGATAATCCTGAACCAGGCTCAATAATCTGTCACTATCCAGCTATGGGTCTGATTGTGCAGAAATACGGGGGCTCCTCGGTCGCCGATGCGGAGGCGATGAAGCGGGTCGCCAACCGGATCGTGGCTACCAAGAAGGCCGGCCACTCAGTCGTAGTCGTGGTCTCCGCCATGGGCGATACCACCGATGAATTGATCGACCTGGCTAACCAGGTCACTCCACTTCCTACCGGTCGCGAACTCGACATGCTCCTAACCGCCGGTGAGCGAATCTCGATGGCCTTACTTGCGATGGCAATCAAGAACCTCGGCCAAGAAGCGCTCTCGTTCACTGGTTCACAAGCTGGCGTGATCACCGATAGCACACATGGAAAAGCTCGCATTATCGATGTGACACCTGGTCGAATCCAAGAAGCGCTCAAGCAAGATGCGATTGCGATTGTCGCTGGCTTTCAGGGAATCTCGCAAGATACGAAAGATGTCACGACCCTAGGTCGAGGCGGTTCGGATACGACCGCAGTTGCACTTGCCGCTGCGCTCGATGCCGATGTCTGTGAGATCTACACCGATGTCGATGGCGTATTTAGCGCTGATCCAAGAATCGTCCCAGCAGCGCGGAAGTTGAAGAGCGTCACATACGAAGAGATGTTGGAACTTGCTGCATCTGGCGCAAAAGTCTTACATCTTCGTTGCGTCGAGTATGCACGACGTTTCGATCTACCAATTCATGTCCGTTCATCGTTTTCAAATCTAGAAGGAACTTGGGTGGTCTCAGACCGCCCTGAAGGAGGAGATATGGAGCAAGCAATCATCTCGGGGATCGCGCACGATAAGACGGAAGCGAAGATCACCATCGTCGGCGTTCCTGATAGATCTGGCGTTGCCGCTCGCATCTTCCAAGCAATCGCAGATTCCGATATCAATATCGACATGATCGTCCAGAATGTGTCCGCAGCCGCAACTGGTTTGACCGATATCTCATTCACATTGCCACGATCGGATGGATCAAAGGCGACTGGAATCGTCCAGAAACTCCAGGGCGAGATCGGTTTTCAATCGATCCAATATGACGATCAGATCGGCAAACTCTCATTGATTGGCGCTGGTATGCGCTCACATCCTGGAGTAACCGCGACCTTCTTCGCAGCGATGGCTGATGCTGGGGTGAATATCGAGATGATCTCAACCTCGGAGATTCGCATCTCCATCGTCTGTCGCCAAGCTGATTTGGATCGCGCCGTACAGGCAGCGCATACTGCTTTCGAACTCGATGCCGATCAGGTTGAGGCGGTTGTTTATGGCGGTACCGGCCGATGAGTAAGAAACCCTCACTTGCAGTTGTTGGCGCAACTGGCGCCGTCGGTACTGTGATGCTCGACCTTCTCACCAAGCGTCCGAATGTTTGGGGCGAGATTCGCCTCATCGCATCTGCGCGAAGCGCTGGAAAGAAATTGATGTGTCGCGGTGAAGAGTTGACGGTCGTTGCTCTCTCCCCTGAAGCATTCGATGGAATCGATGTCGCGATGTTTGATGTCCCAGATGAAGTCTCAGCCGAGTGGGCGCCGATTGCAGCAGCTCGCGGCGCGGTCTGCGTTGATAACTCCGGCGCATTTCGGATGGATCCCGAAGTACCACTCGTAGTCCCAGAAGTTAATCCCGAAGATGTACAGCGTCGTCCGAAAGGAATTATCTCCAATCCGAACTGCACAACCCTCTCGATGATCGTCGCGATGGGCGTCCTCCATAAGAAATATGAATTGAAGGAATTAGTAGTTGCCTCTTACCAAGCCGCATCTGGTGCCGGTCAATCTGGTTTAGATACCTTGCGCGCCCAGATCTCTGAGGTCGCTGGAACTGGAGTTGGTGACCAGCCGGGTGATATTCGAACCGTCATCAAAGAGAATGGTCCATTCCCAGCGCCACTAGCGCTCAATGTGATTCCGTGGGCTGGTTCGTTAAAGAACGATGGCTATTCATCTGAGGAGATGAAGGTTCGCAATGAATCCCGGAAGATCCTTGGCCTTTCGGATTTAAAGGTCTCCGCTACCTGCGTCCGAGTCCCAGTTCTGACCACCCATTCGCTAGCAGTTCATGCAGTCTTCGCAAAAGAAGTCTCACGTGCAGATGCGCAAGAAGCCCTCTCCAACGCTGCCGGCGTGAAGTTAGTCGATGATCCAGAGAACCATAAGTTCCCGACTCCGGCTGATGTAGTCGGTACCGATCCGACCTGGGTAGGCCGCGTTCGAAAGTCGCTCGACAATCCGAATGCGCTTGATCTCTTCGTCTGCGGTGACAATCTTCGTAAAGGTGCGGCTTTGAACACCGCCCAGATCGCGGAGCTTGTTGCTATGGAGTTTGCTGCAAGATAACGAGTGAGGCTTCGGGCGGACAGAACGTTCGAAATGGCGTGTAGGGATTAGTTCCCAACCCGGCCGATACATGTAAGTAAGGCTCGCTGCCGAACTTCGTCAATCCGCGCGAGCGCCAATTCGGCAGATCGCAATTCGTCGTCAATGATCTTGAGCCACCGAACCATGGAATGCGAACCTGGCCACCATGGGTATGTCCAGCAAAGATCAGATCGATTCGATCAAGCGCCATCGCCTCTAACACGCGCGAATATGGCGCGTGCGTGACGCCAATAGATAGATCGACATCCTTAGCTCGCTTACCAGCTACTAATGGATAATCATCCAAGCCGAGGTGTGCATCATCGGTTCCTCGCGCTTCGATCTTGATTCCGCCCACTTCGAAGCTGACCTTGGACCGATTGAGATTCTTCCAACCGCGACCCTGTAAGCGAATATCCAAATCCTCGGTAGGTAACTTTGTACCCAACTTCCGCTCACCATCATTGGCCTTCAAGTAGCCAAGTGGATTCTTAAATCTAGGTCCGTAATAATCATTGGAACCGAATACGAATAACCCAGGGATATCTAGAAGTGGATCCAAGGCATACAAAGCAGTATTAACGCCATCTTTATGGCCGAGGAAATCACCGGTGCTAATCACCAAATCTGGTGCGAGGTCAGCGAGCGATCGAATCCATGCAATCTCCCGCTTCCGCTGCGGCGTTAGATGGAGGTCAGAGATATGGAGAACCCGTAACTCGCTACTTCCCTTCGGAAGTATCGCTAGCTCGACTTCGCGTAGTTGGAATCCCATAGGCGTGAGAAGATACCGCTATGTCTCTGAAAGAAAAACTACAGAACGACCTAACCGGTGCAATGCGCGCTCGCGATGAACTCCGTTCGAGCACCATCCGGATGATCTTGACGGCGATAAAGAATGAGGAAGTTTCCGGTAAGGAAGCCCGCGAATTGAGCGATGGAGAAGTGATCACCGTACTTTCCCGAGAAGCGAAGAAACGTCGGGAAGCGGCTGAGGCTTTTGAACAGGCCGGCGCCAATGATCGTGCTGCTACCGAGCGCGCTGAAGGTGTGGTCATCTCCGAGTATCTGCCACAACAACTCACCGAGGCTGAACTTAAGGATCTAATCAAGGGCGCAATCGCAGAAACCGGCGCAAGCGGCCCTGCTGGAATGGGATTGGTAATGAAAGCGCTCCAGCCGAAGATTGCTGGACGTGCAGATGGTGGAACAGTTTCTGGTCTAGTCAAAGCAGCACTTTCAGGAGGCAACTAATGAAGTTCGAATATGCAACCGTGCCACTTCTAACGCACGCAACCAAGCAGATCCTCGACACTTGGGGTTCTGACGGATGGGAATTAGTGCAAGTGGTTCCAGCTCCCGGTGGTGGCGACCAACTCGTTGCTTACATGAAGCGAGCGCTCGCATGACAGATGTTCGCGCTAAGTTAGCCGAGATTGGTTTGAGCTTGCCGGTCGCAGCAAAACCCGTTGCGGCATATGTCCCAGCAGTTCGAACCGGCAACATCGTCTTCACTGCCGGCCAGTTACCACTTGTCGATGGCGCTATCCCTGCTACTGGAAAAGTTGGTGACGCGGTAAGCGTCGAAGATGCAAAACGTTACGCCCAGATCTGCGCCCTTAATGCGTTAGCAGCGGTAGAAACGGTTGCGGATGTGAACAAGATCGTCCGCGTCGTTCGAGTAGTTGGTTATGTGAATGGTGTTCCCGGATTCATCACCCAACCTGCGGTTGTGAATGGGGCTAGCGAACTTTTCCTTCATATCTGGGGCGAGGCCGGTAAGCATGCACGGAGCGCTATTGGTGTTGCGGAATTACCGTTAGACGCACCGGTAGAGGTCGAACTTACAGTTGAGATCGCGGATTAACGACCGCGCTTCAACAATCTTTCGTAATCAAGGACCATAACAGCGCGCGCTTCTAAGCGAATCCATCCTCGCTGGGCGAAATCTGCAAGAGCCTTATTCACGGTTTCGCGTGAAGCGCCAACCAGCTGGGCTAACTCTTCTTGCGTCAGATCGTGATGGACGAGCAATCCATCGCTCTTCTTCTCACCGAACTTGATCCCAAGATCAATTAGCGCCTTCGCTACTCGCCCTGGAACATCAGCGAAAACCAGATCGCTTACTACTTCATTGGTTCGACGAAGCCGAGATGCGAGTCGAGCCAAGAGATGGAGTGAGACCTGCGGGTATTCCTTAACCCAGGGAATCACCTTGTCTTGGCCGAGCGAGAGTAATCGAGCCTCTGTTACCGCAGTCGCAGTCGAAGTTCGTGGTCCAGAATCAAATAGAGAGAGATCGCCGAACATATCCCCCGGACCAAGGATCATCAGCAAGTTCTCACGACCATCTACGGATTTAGTACCGAGCTTGATCTTGCCGCTGGTGACTATATATAGATGGTCACCATCATCACCCTCTTTGAAGAGGGTTTGGGATTTCCGAAGTTTGATTGGAGACATCGAGGCGCGGAGCGAATTCGCGGCTGCTTCATCCAAGCCCTGGAAGATCGGCGCCTTCCGGACGATTGACTCGTCGATGGCTTCGTTCTTTGCTGGCACGAACGCACCCTAACTTTCACTGGCGAAAACGACAAATTGGGCTAGTTTTAACATCGTGCCCATCGCCAAAGCAGAGAGAAAGAAGCGCGCCATGGCGATCTATCGCGTTCTCACTAAGCATTATCCGAATGTCCGCTGTGAACTCGACTTTAACAATCCACTACAACTCTTAATTGCCACAGTCTTATCGGCGCAGTGCACCGATAAGCGCGTCAACGCCGTCACTCCCGCTCTATTCAAGCGCTATAAGAAGGTAGAAGATTTTGCGGGTGCAAATCTTCGTGAGCTTCAATCGATCATCAAATCAACCGGTTTCTATCGAGCGAAAGCCAAGAGCATAAAGGGGCTCGCTACCAAAATTGTCATTGATTACGACGGTGAGGTTCCGAACCAGCTTGAAGAACTAGTGAAACTTCCCGGAGTCGGCCGCAAGACTGCGAATGTCGTTCTAGGTCATGCCTTCGATACTCCAGGAATCACCGTTGATACCCACTTCGGACGATTGAGTCGCCGCTTCGGTTGGACTAAGGAGACCGATCCAGTCAAAGTTGAATTCGAAGTAATGGAGTTAATCCCAGAGCGCGAGTGGACCAACCTCTCCCAACGCATGATCTGGCATGGCCGAAGGATCTGTCATTCCCGGAAGCCGGCTTGCGGCGCATGCCCGCTCGCCAAGCTCTGCCCCTCATTCGGTATCGGCGAGCGCGACCCGGAGTTGGCGGCCCGGCTAGTTCGCTGAAAACACTGGTGATGCGCGGGCAATACCTTGACTTGGAAATTGGGAGGTAGATAATTGACTGAAGTTCCATCGGTGGGAGTGATTATGAGCAACATCAAGAAGTCCAGGTTTGGACTAAGTGCGCTTCTTTTGACTGCAGCATTACTGGTTCCGGCATCTCCGGTTAGTGGAGACGGTCATTTCGGCAGTGGAGGAATTCCAATTCCCTCAGGCGGGACGATGCCAACGGAGCCACCTCCGATGCAGCCACAACAGCAACAACCGATGCCACAACCACAACCACAACCACCTGCAGGGACAACCGTTATTCAGATGCAACCTGGTATGCAACCTCCAGCCGGTACGACAACAATTCCGATGCAGCCGGGCGGTAATACTGGATTAGATCCGCAACCAGAACCTCCAAAAACTATGCAACCTGGAACTCAACCGCCTGCCGGTACAACAGTTACTCAGTTGCCTCCTGGAACTCAGCCACCCGCGGGAACAACTGTTATTCAGATGCAACCTGGTATGAAACCTCCAGCCGGCACGACGGTAATACCAATCCAACCTGGCACAACAGGTGGGCTAGATCCACAACCAGAACCACCAAAGAGTTTGCAACCTGGTATGCAGTTGCCACAAGGAACCCAGTTGCCACAAGGAACGCAACTTCCGACTGGTGGAACGCCAATTCAGATGCAACCTGGTATGCAGTTGCCACAAGGAACCCAGTTGCCACAAGGAACCCAGTTACCAACTGGAACGCGACTTCCAGCTTTGCCTCCACAAGTATTTACGCAGCCACAATTACCGACGGATTACAAGCCTCCGGTCGGTGGCGTTGCCGAGTTGCCACAACTACCGCTAAACACGCTCAAGCCAACTGAGATCGCCCAATTAACGCCGAATCAGATGGCAGCTTTTAGGCCGACGGAAATCGCACAACTTCCGACTGAGGCGGTAAAGACCTTCAATCAACAGCAGTTATCAGCAATCCCACCGACAGCATTTGCTGGAATGAATGCTCAACAGATTCAAAACCTCGACCCCAAAGCTGTTGCTGGAATTGGTGCGCAACAACTTAACCAATTACCACCTGAAGCATTCAAAGCGATGGGAACAGCCCAACTTCAAAACTTGCCACCACAGGCATTCACTGGGATGACCGCTGAACAAGCTAAAGCGCTTGCACCAACCGCGATGAAGGCTTTTGACTCGAAGGATGTTGCAGCGATGGCGCCACAAGCCTTTGCAGGCATGAATGCACAGCAACTCCAAAATCTCGATCCAAAAGCGGTCGCCGGAATGGGCGCTGCGCAATTGAATCAACTTGCACCTGAAGCTTTCAAAGCAATGGGAACCGCCCAACTACAGAATCTTCCACCTGAAGCTCTGACTGGTTTAACTGCAGCACAGGCCAAGGTGCTTCCTCCGACCGCCATGAAAGCTTTCGACTCTAAGGATCTTGCAGCGATGGCACCACAAGCCTTTGCTGGAATGAGTGCGCAACAACTTCAAGCTCTGGACCCCAAGGCAATTGCGGGATTCGATGCGCAGAAGTTGAATCAACTTGCACCTGAAGCATTCAAGGCGATGGGAACTGCCCAACTTCAAAATCTTCCACCAGCTGCGCTGACCGGAATGACCGCGGAGTTAGCGAAAGTTCTTCCGCCGACTGCGATGAAGGCATTCGATTCCAAGGATCTTGCAGCGATGGCGCCACAAGCCTTTGCCGGAATGAATGCACAACAGGTCAAGAATCTTGATCCGAAGGCAGTCGCTGGTTTCGATGCACAGAAATTGAGCCAACTCGCTCCAGATGCATTTAAAGCTATGGGCACGGCCCAACTTCAGAATCTGCCCCCAGCTGCCTTTACCGGCTTAACCGCCGAGCAGGCGAAAGCGCTCCCCGCTACCGCAATGAAGGCTTTTGATGCGAAAGACATCGCAGCAATGGCGCCACAAGCGTTGGCTGGAATTACTGCGAAGCAGATCCAGAACCTTGATGCCAAAGCAATCACAGGGCTGAAGCCAGAACAGATCGAACAGCTTGCGCCACAAGTTGTTGCGGGGATGAAGCCTGATCAACTGAAGTCGATGAATCCAGAAACTTTCTCTGGAATGACTCCAGAACAGTTAGGAGCTTTGAAGGCTACCCAGGCACGAAGCCTGACCATAGACCAACTCAAAGCGCTAACTCCGGAACAAGTAAGCGCGATTCCAGCTTCAGTCATCAACCGGATGACCGCGGCACAGAAGGCGGCGCTGCCAAAGTGATCTTGATGGCCTAGAGCAAATACTCTTGGCTACATGTTGCTTGATGTAATCCTTGCCGGATTGATCATCTTTGCGATCGCGCAAGGATTCAATCGTGGGCTGATGCCGACTTTGCTCTCCGTAATCGGCTATCTCGGTGGTGGCGTTGCCGGGCTCTACGGAGCGAAGTATTTGACGAGCGATTGGTCGGGACTAACTTCGATTATCGCGCTCTATCTATTTGCGATCTTCGCCGGCGCCCAACTTGGTATGTTCGTGATGCGAAAAGTCGGCGCTGGTATCCATAAGAAAATCCTCTTCGGCCCGTTTAAGTTCCTAGATTCAGTCCTTGGTGGCGCACTTGCTTTGATTCAAGTCGCGATCTTTGCCGCAATCGTCCTTACGGTAATCGACTATTCACCTTGGGAATTGCCCCACCAGTTAATCGAGGATTCACGAATCTATGAGAGCGTCTCCGGATTTAATCTTCTCGCTTTCCAGATTTCAGACCTTCTGCAATCAGTTTCATCACATTTGGATCAGCTAAAGTCGTAGCGTCGCCAACTGCTCGATTCTCCGCCACATCACGAAGCAATCGGCGCATGATCTTCCCGCTTCGAGTCTTCGGCAGCTCGTTTACCACCATGATCTGCTTTGGTTTTGCGATTGCGCCAATCTCCTTAGCCACGTGATCTCGAAGCTCTTTGATTAGCCCATCTTGGGCTGCTGCAACGCCGCCGCGAAGGATCACGAATGCGACGATCGCCTGTCCGGTCAGATCATCCTTCGCGCCGACGACTGCGGCTTCCGCGATCGAATCATGTGAGACGAGAGCGGATTCAACTTCGGTCGTTGAAATTCGATGGCCGGAAACATTCATCACATCATCGACGCGACCCAAAACCCAGAGCGCACCATCGCTATCTAACTTCGCACCATCGCCGGCGAAATAGAGATTCGGATATCTAGACCAATATGTCTCCTGATAACGGGCTGGCTCTTTCCACACACCCCGCAACATTGAAGGCCACGGCTTATCGAGAACGAGATAACCACCCGAACCTTTCTCAACTTCTTTGCCAGCATCATCAACGACCTTCGCGCTGATTCCAGGAAGTGGCAACATCGCCGAACCAGGCTTCGTCGCTGTTACACCAGGAAGCGGCGAGATCATGATCGCACCCGTTTCGGTCTGCCACCAGGTATCGACAATCGGACAATTGTTCTTTCCAACAACTTCGCGGTACCACATCCAAGCCTCGGGATTAATCGGTTCACCAACTGAACCAAGTAATCGAAGCGAAGATAGATCGAATTTGTTGGGATGCTCATCGCCCCACTTCATCCAGGTTCGAATCAGCGTTGGAGCGGTGTAGAGGATCGTCACTTTGTATTTCTCGATCATCTCGAAGATGCGACCTTTATGTGGCGTATCCGGCGTTCCTTCATACATGACTTGGGTGGCACCATTGATCATCGGCCCGTAGACGATGTACGAGTGTCCGGTTACCCAACCCACATCAGCCGTGCACCAATAGACATCTTTTTCTGGCTTGATATCGAAGACTGCCCGGTGGGTATATGCCGCCTGGGTGAGATAACCGCCGGTTGTATGGTGAATTCCCTTTGGTTTTGCGGTTGTTCCTGAGGTGTAGAGGATGAAGAGCGAGTGCTCGCTATCAAAAGGTTGTGCCTCATGAATATCACTCTGCGTATCGACGAGTTCATGCCACCAGATATCGCGAGCGCCCATGGAAACTTCCTGGCCAGTGCGCTTTACAACAAGCACCTTCTCTACTGGAGTCGAGCCCTTCAATGCATCATCAACAATCGTCTTTAGACCAAAAGCGGCGCCCTTGCGATAGCCACCATCTGCGGTGATGACTAATTTCGCCTCAGCATCCTGAATCCGTGCGAGTAACGAATCTGCAGAAAAACCACCGAATACGACCGAGTGGGTTGCACCGATTCGTGCACACGCCAACATCGCGACCACAGCTTCCGGGATCATCGGCATATAGATCGCAACGCGATCGCCATCCTTAACACCGAGTGAGGTAAGCGCATTCGCCGCTTTCTTAACCTCACGCAACATATCGGCGTAGGTCAAGGTGCGCGTATCGCCCGGTTCACCTTCAAAATAGAAAGCGACTCGGTCTCCTCGGCCTTCTAGAACATGTCGATCCAACGCGTTATAGGAAGCGTTTAACTTTCCACCTAAGAACCATTTTGCAAATGGTGGTTGCCAATCCAGGACGCTATCCCACTTCTTAAACCAATGAAGTTGCCCTGCTTGTCGCTCCCAGAACGCCAATCGATCTCGTTCCGCTTCATCATATAAACCGGCTTGCGCATTTGCATTCTTCGCAAATTCAGCGGGCGGCGCGAACGTTCTATTCTCACTAAGAAGATTGGAGAGCGATTCATTCATAAATCGAAGATTACCAATCGCACCTTTTCCCCACTATAGCCAGCCGAAAGTTTTTATCGTGAGAGTTTTGAAAGAGTGCGCACCCTCAAATGAAAGGTGAAATATGTTCGTACTAGCCAGCTCCCTCTCCCAAACCTTGATGGAGCTCTTCCTCAAGATCCTCGGATCGGAGATTCCCCGCGCCCTGCTCTCCTTCTTGATCCGGCAGATACTGATAATCCTCAATCTCTAGCGGGGCGAGCCGCCGATTTTCCTTCACCCTCGAGTTATGGTGGAATTCTCCGTAATCCTCGAGGGAGGAGAGTCGTGCCAGCAATAGTCCTGCTTGGAGCCCAATGGGGCGATGAGGGCAAGGGAAAAGCAACCGACATACTCGGTGATCGAGTCTCTTATGTGGTTCGCTACCAAGGCGGAAATAACGCCGGGCACACCGTCGTAATCGGAAGCGAGAAGTATGCGCTCCATTTACTTCCCTCCGGAATCCTTACACCATCTTGTACGCCGATAATCGGCAATGGCGTTGTAATCGATCCAGGTGTTCTCTTTCAAGAGATCCAAGGTTTAAATGATCGCGGTATTGATACCTCGAAATTAAAGATCTCCACTAACGCACATCTCATCACTCCTTATCACCGCACCATCGATAAGGTTTCGGAACGCTTCTTAGGTAAATCTAAAATCGGTACGACCGGCCGTGGCATCGGTCCGGCATATGCCGATAAGATCAACCGCATCGGTATCCGGGTCCAGGATCTCTTCGATGTATCGATCCTCCGCCAGAAACTAGAAGGCGCGCTCCGCGATAAGAATCAGGTCTTGATCAAAGTCTTCAATCGAAAAGGTATCGAGATCGAAGATGTATTGACTGAGTACCTTGGTTATGCCGAAGCGCTCCGGCCTTACGTGACCGATACTTCGCTCTTACTAAACCAAGCGCTCGATCGAAACGAAGTAATTCTGCTGGAAGGCTCCCAAGGAACGCTCCTTGATGTAGATCACGGTACTTATCCATTTGTAACTTCCTCGAATCCAACCGCTGGTGGCGCAGCCACGGGATCGGGAATCGGTCCAACCAAGATCACGCGCGTGATTGGCATCGTCAAGGCCTATACGACTCGCGTCGGTTCTGGCCCATTCCCTACTGAATTATTCGATGAATTCGGCGAACGCCTCCGCTCGGTAGGCGGCGAATTTGGCACTACTACCGGCCGTTCTCGCCGATGTGGTTGGTATGACGCGCTTATCGCTCGCTATGCCGTCCGCATAAACGGCATCACCGATTTCTTCCTCACAAAACTCGATGTTCTAACCGGTATCGAGAAGATCCCGGTCTGCGTCGCGTACGAGATCGATGGCAAGCGCGTCGATGAATTGCCGGCCTCCCAGACCGATTTCCATCACGCCAAACCCATCTATGAATATCTCCCGGGATGGAATGAGGAAATCAAGCACGCTCGTTCACTACAAGATCTCCCTGCCAATGCCCGCGCATATATCAAGTACTTGGAGGAGATCTCCGGTGCATCGATGAGCGCGATCGGCGTCGGCCCAGGACGTGATGAGACTATCGTCGTGAAGGATCTGATCGGATGAGCAAGGTTCTCGTAACCGGTGGCGCTGGATATATCGGCGCCCATGTCGCACATGAATTAGTCAAAGCTGGTTACGCCGTAAAGATCTACGATGATTTCTCAAATGGATTGCATCGCCGCCTCGATGGTTTGAAAGCTGAATTAATCGATGGCGATATTTTGGATCGCGAGAAGTTAATCGATGCGCTCAAGGGCGTTGATGCCGTAATCCATCTTGCTGCGAAGAAAGCGGTCGGCGAATCAGTAACTAACCCACTTAAGTATTACGAGAACAATGTCGGCGGCACGCTAAATCTCCTCGCCGGAATGGCGCTCCATGGAATCAAACACCTCGTCTTCTCATCCTCGGCTGCGGTCTATTCCCCAAGTGAGAAAGATGCAATAGGCGAAGATGATCCAAAGGTCCCGCTCTCTCCATATGGCGCTACCAAACTCCTCTCCGAGCAATTGATCGAAAAGGTCGCTGCTGCTGAGGGAATCTCGGCTATCTCCCTCCGTTACTTCAATGTCGTGGGAAGCGGCAGCGATAACCTCGGTGATAACGCGCGCGATAACTTGGTCCCGAAGGTGTTTCTTGCACTAAAGACCGGCGGCACTCCCGAGATCTTCGGCACGGATTACCCGACGCCAGATGGGACTTGTATCCGCGATTACATCCATGTCCAGGACCTAGCTGAAGCCCATATCCGCGCGCTGAAGAAGGTCGAATCCGCTAACACCATCGCTGCTTACAACGTCGGCTCTGGAAATGGTTACTCGGTCAAAGAGATCTTCGCTGAGATGGAACGCGCGACCGGAAAGAAGATCGAACCGCGCCTCTCGCCTCGCCGCGCTGGTGATCCGCCGAAGTTGATCGCATCCACTAAGAAGATTGAAAGTGAACTTGGCTGGAAACCTTCGAAGAACCTGGCGGAGATGATCTCCTCAGCATGGCGCGCAGAGCAGGTGGCGAAATGAGTATCTTGGCTAATCGTTACGCATCACAAGCGATGCGCGATATCTGGAGCAGCGAAGCGAAGATCGTTGCCGAACGCAGACTCTGGATAACCGTGATGCGCTTCCAGGCCGAGAACGGGGTTGCGATTCCCGGTTCGGCAATCTCCGATTACGAACGCGTAATCAATCAAGTCGACCTAGCAAGTATCGCTAACCGCGAGAAGCGCACGCGCCATGATGTGAAAGCGCGAATCGATGAATTCAACGCGCTTGCCGGCCATGAGTTCATCCACCTCGGCATGACCAGCCGCGATCTGACCGAGAACATCGAGGCTTTCCAACTCCGCCAATCACTTTTACTCGCCCAAGAACGAACTGCGGCGCTCTTACACCAGCTCGCTCTGAAAGCAGATAAATACGCTGCTCTTCCAATCGTCGCGCGTTCCCATAACGTGCCGGCCCAACTCACGACTCTTGGTAAGAAATTCGCCACCGTTGCCGAAGAACTTCTCTTCGCCTTTGAGAACCTCACCCAATTGATCGATCGCCTCCCAAGCCGCGGCATAAAAGGCCCGGTTGGCACATCGCAAGATAGCCTCGATTTGATCGGTGCAAACCACAACCAACTTGAGCGCCTCGTCGCCGAATCCCTCGGCTTCAAGCACACCTTGGACTCAACCGGCCAGATCTACCCAAGAAGTATCGATTTCGCCGCCATTAGCGCCTTAGTCCAACTAGCTGCTGCACCCGCGAACCTCGCTACTTCGATTCGATTGATGGCTGGACATGAATTAGTAAGCGAAGGTTTTGCGCCGGGACAAGTCGGCTCCTCTGCGATGCCCCACAAGATGAATTCGCGCTCCTGTGAACGGATCAATGGCCTAGCGGTTGTGCTCCGTGGTTATCTGTCGATGCTCTCCGAAATCACCGGTGACCAATGGAATGAAGGCGATGTCTCCGACAGCGTCGTTCGTCGCGTCGCACTTAGCGATGCATTCTTCGCATTTGATGGAATTATCGAGACCACACTTACCGTATTAAATGAATTCGGAATCTTCGAAGCGAATATAAAGCGCGAGATCGATGAACAACTTCCATTTATCGCGACCACGAAGATCCTCCTAGCCGCTGTGAAAGCTGGCGCGGGCCGGGAGAGCGCCCACGAAGCGTTGAAGGAGATCGCCACGAAATCACTAATCGCAAAACGTGAGGGAAGACCGACTTCACTTATCGAAGAGATCGCTACCGATCCTCGGATCCCACTTGATAAAGGCGCGCTTGCTGCACTTCTCGCCAATCCCAATGAATTCACAGGTGACGCACCGGCCCAAGTCGCCCGGGTCATCGCACGTATCCAAGGGGTAGTAGCGAAATTCCCCCAGGCCGCTACCTACCAGCCCGCCCCCATCCTCTGATTTCACACCGATTTGCCTGACCCGATAAGGTGCGGCTATCGATAATTAAGTAAGAGGAGGGCTCGCTATGGGGCGTGGCCGTTCAAAAGCAAAGCAGACCAAAGTCGCAAGAGATCTCAAGTACAACGCGCAAGATATCGATATCGAGCGTCTTGCCAAGGAGCTTCACGGGGAAGTCGATAAAGACGGAAACGACGATGACTTCGATCCCTTTGCTGAAGGCAACTACATCCCTCGCAAATAATGTTGCGCCCGACGCCGTATGTTGCATCGCTTCGGGTCTATGAACCGATCGATTCCTTTGATGAGGCCGATCAAGCTCGTTGGCACCAGATCGCAATCACCGAGCCAACTGGCTACCAAGAAGAGATAAGCGCGCTACGCCGGACGATAAATCCGGAGAGCCTTAACCTCCGGAGCGATGGCGCTCACATCATCGACTTCTCCGGAAAGCGCTATGTCGCACCTTGGTCCACCGCACGACGTTGTTGGGCCGCTCTTGAGGATTTCAAATCATCACTACCAAGCAGCGTTATTCCATTCTTCATCACACCGAGTACCGAGAGTTCCATAACCGAGCGAAGCGATGAGCTTGAGAATAAAGTCCCTCATATCCTTACTGAGACTTGGATAATCCCACCTCGCTGGTTTTCGCTCTTCGATGCGACCGAGCGACTTCGTGGAAAGAACGATTTCGGCGTCTTCACGATCGCTCGCACCGAGATGGAGTTAGCCAAGAAACGATGCATAAACGCTCATATGGCAGTCCGTAAATCCTTTGGCCCCGGTCCGGTAGAAGAGGAGATCATCGATCTCCTTAATTGGCTAAATGTCTTCCATCCAAAATCGATCGTCGAACTCGATTATGGTGGGTTGGCGATTTATCTTGAGAAGTCGCTGATAGATGCTGGTGAAGCGGGCCTTGATGCCGATACCTCTATCGAAGATGTGCATAGCTCAATTGCAGGTTTGGCTGCTGGGGATGGCGTTTTGGCAGGCCAGGGCTATGAACGACTAGTCACTCGGTGGCGCCGGGTCGCCGCTCTAGAACAGGCGATGTAATCAAGACTTATCCGCCCTGCCTATTGCCTTTTTAGTGGAAAGCATTAGATACTTTCGGGCGAAAGGTGCGAATTGGACATTCGCGAATCGAAAGAGGAACTTTGAATCGATCAAACGAACCGGAAGTTCTACTGACGCCAGCGGAGGTTGCTTCGCTTTTCCGAGTCGATCCAAAGACAGTGACGCGTTGGGCGAAGGCCGGGAAATTGACGGCGATCAGAACCCTCGGAGGTCATCGCCGATATCGCGCCTCTGAAGTAAATGCCTTACTTAACGCTACCGCTGGGGGAGTTTGAAATTAATGAGTGACCAAGAAAATTCGAAGGCAGAATCAAACGACCCGAAGGCGAAATTCCGCGAAGCTTTAGAAAAGAAGAAGAAAGCGGGCGGGGTCAGAAATAACAACATCGCCGGAAACTCCAAGATCCATGGCGATCAGGCCGGTGGCGGTGCTCCCAAAATGTTCCGTCGAAAATCCGGATCAGCCTAAGAGCCTTATTAATAGCCGTTTCTAAAGTGGCTGGGGACGGGATCGAACCGTCGACCTCACGATTTTCAGTCGC
>VFQT010002670.1_pt1 | contig 17772 bp, 15 predicted proteins | sample 3512381 | NCBI WGS metagenome assembly VFQT01 (sample SAMN10412376, study PRJNA504923) | tailings metagenome | isolation source: Relicate 2 Philex TSF3 active mining site | place: Philippines: Tuba, Benguet | collected 2017-08-29
CGAGTTATTCGAATACTTGTGGATTCGTTAGACCCAAAAAAATCACTTTCACTCGATGAAGTCACGGCTGTTACGAAGCCAATCTCTACCGCACTCGATCTGATTACTGTTCTGGGGGATGCGCCGTTTACTTTGGAGGTTTCCTCACCAGGTGTTGATTTCCCGCTCACTTTGCCACGACATTGGCTCAAGAATCGCGGTCGTTTGGTCACGCTGGATAAAAAAACTAGAGAGAAAGTCAGCGGTCGCATTATTGATTCAGATGAAACGAGCGTCCGAATCGAATCTAAGAAGGGTCATGTAACTGAATTAGATTTTTCGGAAATCACGCGAGCTCACGTAGAAATCGAATTCAAATGAGCGTTGATATTCCTTCATTAACAATTCTCGCTCAGGCAAATGGATTGGCCCTAGAAGAACTGATTAAAAATATCGAAATAGCGATCGATGAGCGTTACAGCGAATTGCAGGAGGCAGAACCAGGCGTACATTCGCGAATGAACCGCGAAACTGGTGAGGTGTCTCTTCACAAAATTGTTGACGGCCAAGAAGTGATTGTGGTTGGACCGCCGGAGTTCCCTCGAATAGCAACAGGTGTCATTCGAAAAACACTTAAAGGTAAACTCCGCGAAGTTAAAGATGCTGAGATTGTTCAGGAGTTCTCTACCAACATTGGCGATCTCGTATCTGGTGTAGTTCAGCAAGGACGCGACAGTAAGGTGATCCTAGTAAACATTGGTCCAGTGGAAGGGAAGATTCCACTTCAAGAACAAGTGCCAACTGAAAAGTTTATGCATGGTGATCGAATCAAAGCGCTGATTGTTGATGTACGCCAAGGAAATAAAGGTCCGGAGATTGTTTTATCCAGAACACATCCGAATCTCATCAAAAAGTTGTTTGCTCTTGAAGTCCCTGAGTTGGTAAATGGCGTCGTCGAAATAATGGGAATTGCGCGTGAAGCAGGAGCGCGCACCAAGATGGCAGTGCGAGCTCATCGAGCGGGTGTGAATCCCAAGGGTTCATGTATCGGCCCTATGGGTGCGCGTGTACAGGCAGTTATGAATGAATTGCAGGGCGAGAAGATTGACATCGTCGACTGGTCAGAGGATCCCACAATTTTTATCGCAGCAGCTTTGGCCCCATCAAGGGTGATTAGCTGTGAAGTCGTTGACCCAGAACGTAAGCAGGCCAAGGTTGTCGTTCCAGATTTTCAGCTCTCATTGGCTATCGGAAAAGATGGCCAAAATGCGCGTTTGGCGGCTCGGTTAACCGGCTGGCGGATTGACATCCACCCCGATGAGGTAGGCTAGCGGTATGAAAACCAACTCATTTGCGCTCCGATCGAGCGCTGTTGTAGTTCGACTGAAATGAGTAGGCAATAGCGGCGACGCGCGTTTAATACGCGCCTAGCCACAAACTAGAGGGAGAAGTGTGGCTAAGGTCCGCGTTTATGAGCTTGCGAAAGAGCTCGGTTTAGAGAGCAAGGCTCTACTCACCAAATTGCAAGAGATGGGTGAGTTCGTTAAGTCTGCCTCATCAACTCTTGAGCCACCGGTTGTTCGTCGTGTTCGCGATCTCTATCCAAATGCCATCCCTGCCGCAGATAGTTCAACCGAAGCGCCTGCGAAAAAGAGCGCAGTGAAGAAGAGCGCTAAGAAAACAAGCGCTACAAAGAGCGATAAGAGCGATGCCACACCAAGCGCCGATGAAATTTCTGCGCTCCTTGCCGAACTTGGGCCGCTTGTTCCGCCACATTTACAAAATCTCGCACAAAGCGCCGTAGCTACGCCGACTGAGACGCCCAATCGTCCAACGCCATCTGCGCCACCAGTGCAACCGCCACGTCCGAGCGCACCACCAACACCAACTCCATCGAATATCCCAACCAATATTCCGCGACCACCACAAGTACGTCCTGGAAATAATCCTTTTACCTCAGCACCTGGTGGTCCACGTCCGAGCGCACCACGACCAGGTCGCGGTGGAAACAATCCTTTTATGCCAACAGATGGTGGAAGACCTGGCGGACCACGACCTTCTGGTCCTGGCGCGCCAATTCGTCCGGGACAACCAGGAGCGCGCCCAGGTTTTGGTCAGCGTCCTGGTTCTGTTCCTAGTGGTCGACCCTTCCCAGCGCGCGATGGTGGTGCAGGTCGAGGTGGAGCTGGTGGTGGTAACTACGCCGGTGGTCCGCAGCGAAGTGGAACTGGTTTTGGTGGCCCACGCCCCGGTGGCGCAGGTGGTACCGGAGGACCAGGTGGTCCAGGCTCGCGCGGTGGCGGTCCCGGCCAAACACGCGGTGCTTTCGGTCGCGGTGGCAAAGGTGGCAAGACCAATCGACAACAAAAATCACGGAAGACTCGTCGCGAAGAGATCGATAATTTACGCGCACCAACTCTTGGTGGAGCGGTCATTCCGCGCGGTGATGGCTCTACGGTAATTCGTATGCGTCGCGGTGCGACACTTATGGATTTTGCAGAGAAAATCAACGCTGATGCAGCAGCGCTTGTCTCCGCGCTATTTCATCTAGGTGAGATGGTCACCGCAACACAATCGGTGGACGATGACACATTTGCGGTTCTTGGATCAGAACTTGGATACGACATCCAAATCGTAAGCCCTGAGGATGAAGATCGAGAGTTGCTTGAAGATTTCGATATTGATCTTGAGGCAGAACTTTCCGGAATCGATGAAGATCAGCTCACCTCGCGTCCGCCAGTTGTCACCGTCATGGGACATGTCGATCACGGTAAGACCCTCCTTCTCGATGCATTGCGCAAGAGCGAGGTTGCTAAAGGCGAGGCAGGTGGCATCACCCAGCACATTGGTGCCTATCAAATTCACCGCGAACATGATGGTTTCGAACGTGCAATCACCTTTATTGATACTCCTGGACATGAAGCTTTCACAGCGATGCGTGCTCGTGGAGCAAAGGTCACCGATATTGCAGTGCTCGTTGTCGCTGCCGATGATGGCGTAATGCCGCAAACCATTGAAGCTCTTAATCATGCACAAGCTGCGAATGTTCCAATCGTTGTAGCGGTAAACAAGATTGATAAAGAAGGCGCTAATCCGCAAAAGATTAGACAGCAGCTCACCGAGTACAACCTGATTACCGAGGAATATGGTGGAACCACCATATTTGTCGATGTCTCCGCAAAAACTGGCAAAGGTCTCCCAGAGCTCATCGATGCAATCCTGCTTACGGCAGATGCTGCGATTGACCTTCGGGCAGTTGCCGCCGGGGAAGCTCGTGGCGTGGCAATTGAGGCTCACCTCGATAAGGGTCGTGGCGCAGTGGCAACGGTGCTCGTGCAACGAGGAACCCTTCATGTTGGCGATGCGATCGTTGCTGGAGGTGCATTTGGTCGAGTCCGCGCCATGCTGGATGAACATGGCGAAAGCGTCGAAGCTGCTGGTCCATCACGACCAGTTCAGGTGCTCGGATTCACCTCGGTGCCGGATGCAGGTGACTCATTTTTAGTTGCCGATGAGGATCGAACTGCGCGCCAAATTGCCGAAAAGCGACAAGCCGTGGAACGTCATGCAGCGTTGGCGAAAGCGCGTAAGAAAGTTTCTCTCGAAGACTTCCTTGAGCAATCCAAGGTCACAACACTCAATCTCATCATTAAAGGTGATGTGGCCGGTTCAGTGGAAGCGCTTGAAGATGCTCTCGTTCAGCTCGATGTTGGTGCCGAGGTAGATCTTCGAGTAATTCACCGAGGAGTTGGTGCCATTACTAAGAGCGATATCACGCTAGCTTCAGCTTCTTCTGCGGTGGTTATTGGCTTTAACGTCAAGCCTGAACCGCAGACTGCAATCTTCGCCGATCGCGAAGGGGTTGAAGTTCGCTTCTACTCGGTCATCTACGAGGCAATCGAAGAGGTCGAGAAGGCGCTTAAGGGCTTGCTCAAACCAGAGTTCGAAGAGGTCGTTTTGGGTTCAGCTGAAGTCCGCGAAGTCTTCAAGTCGAGCAAGTTTGGAAATATTGCTGGTTCGATGGTCAAAGATGGACTTATCCGACGAAATGCGAAAGCTCGCGTGCTCCGTGAAGGCACCGTGCATGGCAACAATCTGACGATTGCATCTTTGAAGAGATTCAAAGACGATGCCACTGAAGTCAAGGAAGGCTTCGAGTGCGGAATTGGACTTGGTTCATATAACGATATTAAGAGTGGTGACATTATCGAGGTTTACGAAATGCGCGAGAAGAAGCGTGCCTAATGGTCAGAGCTACTCGTTCCTTTCGAACTCGCAAGGTCGCCGATCGCATTAAAGAGATCGTCGCTGCTACTTGTGAAGGCAAAATCAAAGATCCGCGGTTGGGTTTTGTCACGATTACCGATGTACGTGTGACTGGCGATTTGCAGAATGCCTCGATTTTCTACACCGTTTTAGGTGATGAAAAGGAGCGCAAGAATTCAGCTGTAGCCCTCGAGAGTGCAAAAGGCGTCATTCGCTCGACTCTCGGCCGCGAGTTGGGACTTCGAGTAGTTCCGAGCATTGAATTTCATCTAGATGCGCTCCCTGAGAGCGCTGCAACTCTTGAGAATCTCCTGGCAAAGAGCGCAGCTCGCGATCTTGAGTTAGATGCGCAGCGAACCGGTGCAGATTATGCCGGCGAGAGCGATCCTTATCGCAAGCCCAAACAGTAAAAGTTGTTCACATGAAGTCTGGGTTTTTAGTTGTAGATAAGGAAGTTGGGTTCACTAGCCATGATGTAGTGGCGATTGCGCGTAAAGCTCTTGGCGAGCGGCGCGTGGGGCATGCAGGCACGCTCGATCCTTTTGCTACTGGAGTCTTAGTGCTTGGCGTGGGAAATGGAACGCGGCTACTGCAATACATAACTGATGGTCGCAAGAGTTATGAAGCGACAATTCGGCTCGGCGCAGCGACCACCACCGATGATTTAACTGGCGAAGTAACGAGTACCAATCTGCCTGGACTTATCACGATTACTGATGACGTGATCAAGAACTCTCTTAATGCACAAGTCGGCGAGATCTATCAACGTCCCAGCACCTATTCGGCCATCAAAGTCGATGGCAAACGAGCATACGAGTTAGCACGTTCCGGTCAAGAAGTTCAGTTAAAGGAACGTCGGGTTTCGGTATACGCGCTCACCGTGCATGAGGTACTCCGCAGCCAAGAATTCATAGATGTGCACATCTCGGTCGAGTGTTCAGCTGGTACATATATTCGATCAATTGCGCGCGATCTAGGTGAGGCGCTCTCGGTTGGTGGGCACTTGACTTCCCTGCGGCGCACATGTGTTTCACCTTTTACATTGGCCGATGCAATATCCATTGAAGAGTTGCGGGAATCTCCACAATTGCTTTCGATTGATACGGCAATTTCACGGCTCTTTACCCGGCGCGAACTCACCGTCGAAGAGGTTGCAAGCGTCAGCCATGGACGTTCAATTGATTTACGAGATGAAAAAGTAAGCCGGACTGCAGGCTTTACGCGTGATGGAAAGTTCATTGCATTGTTGGCTGAAAAAGGTGGACGAGCTCAACCGATATTAGTGATAAGTAGAATTGAGCTATGACCGGGCCAAGTAGGACAGTTGTCGCAATCGGAGTCTTTGATGGTGTTCATCGCGGACATCAGAGGATTTTGGCGCGAGCCCGTGAGGTTGCTAATTCACTATCGCTACCGGTAATTGCACTGACCTTCCATCCGCATCCCACTGCAATTCTCGCTCCCGATAGACAGCCTGCACTGCTAATGAATATCCACAGTCGAGTGGAATTACTCGAGAAACACGGCGCTGAAGATGTTGAAGTTATAACCTTCAGTAAAGAATTTGCCGCGCTCTCACCCAACGCATTTATCGAGGACATTCTGCTGGGTGTACTTAACGCCGCATACGTTGTAGTTGGCGAGAATTTCTCTTTTGGCGCTCGAGCTAGCGGTTCAATAAATGACATCAAAAGGTATGTCGAAGGCGAGGCCGTTCCACTTCTTCTTGACCAGCATGGCCCCATTTCCTCAACTCGAATCCGAGGCCATGTGGCAAAAGGTGAGATGGAATCGGCGCACGCACTTTTAGGTCGTCCTCATTTCTTACAAGGTGAAGTGGTTCATGGCGAGAAGCGTGGCCGCGAAATTGGTTATCCAACTGCGAACTTAGAGCAATTAATTGGTATGGCGATACCACCCGACGGAATTTACGCAGGCTATTTGTATGTCGAGCGTGATCGCATGCCCGCTGCGATTTCCATCGGGACTAATCCAACTTTTCCGCCTTCCTATCCGGGCGAGCGCCCACGTCAAGTTGAGGCTTATGCGCTTGATCGCGATGACTTGGATCTCTACGGGCAGCGCGCTGCCATCGAATTTCTCTCTTTTTTGCGACCAACCATTGCCTTTCCAGGGCTAGAGCCGCTCTTGGCTCAAATGGCAGCCGATTGCGCCCAGGCCAAGCGGGTAATTGGCGAATTGGGATGATTGCAAGGGCGCTGGTAGCCTTGGCAGTCGGACAGGTAGGGAATTAGCCCGAAATACGGGCCGGCCCCAATCTGGCGTAAGTAAAGACGTACCTCAGCCAGTATTAGTCAGAACGAAAGTGAGAACCACACTATGGCGTTAGCTCCGGCGAAGAAAAAGGAGATTATCTCCACCTACGGCAACTCTGCCGTGGATACCGGCAGCCCGGAATCGCAAATTGCGATGCTCTCACAACGTATCAATGACCTCACTGAGCATTTGAAGAGTAATGCCAATGACCACCATGGTCGTCGTGGACTTTTGCTTTTGGTTGGACGCCGTCGCCGCTTACTCCAATATTTGGAGAAGGTCGATATCGAGCGCTATCGCTCGATCGTTGATCGACTCAGCCTGCGCCGTTAACTAACACACAAGCGCGAGAACTGACGCTCTACAGGTTGGGGTCCTCGGTAGTGGCTTTCGGATAATCATGCCGACAGCTTCGATCGATGATCTCCATCGCACATAGCCAACGCTCGCGAGATATGGAGACGACCCATGTCGGGTCACGACACACAAGTTCATTCCTCTGAAGCAATTATCGATAACGGAAAGTTTGGCAAGCGAATCATTCGCTTCGAAACTGGTCGAATTGCCCGTCAAGCTGCTGGTTCAGCAGTGGTTACTCTCGATGAGGACACCATGCTGCTCTCGGCAACAACTGCATCAAAGAATCCAAAGGATCAATTCGACTTCTTCCCACTTACAGTGGATGTAGAAGAGCGAATGTATGCCGTTGGACGCATTCCTGGATCCTTCTTCCGCCGTGAAGGACGACCAAGTGAAGATGCAATCCTCACGTGCCGTTTGATTGATCGACCACTTCGTCCATCATTCGTTAAAGGACTACGAAATGAAGTTCAAATCGTGGTCACTGTTCTCTCATTAAATCCAGCTCATCTTTACGATGTGGTGGCAATCAATGCCTCTTCGATGTCTACTCAATTGGCAGGCTTACCCTTCTCCGGACCAATCGGTGGCGTGCGTATCGCACTTATCGATGGTCAATGGGTGGCATTCCCTACTCATTCAGAATTAGAGCGCGCTGTCTTCGATATGGTCGTCGCAGGCCGAATCGCAGGCAACGATGTTGCGATCATGATGGTCGAAGCAGAGGCAACCACCCACACCATTGATCTCATAAAGGGTGGGGCACAAGCACCTACCGAAGAGATCGTTGGCGCTGGTCTTGATGCCGCAAAGCCATTCATTCGCACTCTTTGTGAAGCACAGTTAGAACTTGCCAAGGTTGCCGCAAAACCAACTGCAGAGTTCCCAGTCTTCCTTGAATACCAAAGCGATGCTGCTGATGCAGTTTCAGCGAAGGTGAAAGAAGAGACGGCAAAGGCACTTACCATCGTTTCTAAGGCAGATCGTGAAGCCAAACTAGAAGAGATCGAAGCATCTCTCCTTGTCGCGCTTGCTGCTGATTTCGAAGGTCGCGAAAAAGAAGTTAAATCTGCCTTCCGATCTCTACAGAAGAAGTTGGTGCGCGAGCGCGTGCTTCGCGAGAAAGTGCGTATCGATGGACGCGGTCCACGCGACATCCGTCCAATCACTGCTGAGGTCGAAGTTGTGCCTCGCGTTCATGGTTCGGCGCTCTTTGAGCGAGGCGAAACTCAGATTATGGGAATCACAACGTTAAATATGCTCAAGATGGAACAGCAGTTAGACACGCTAAATCCTGAGACAACCAAGCGCTATATGCACAACTACAACTTCCCACCTTATTCAACAGGTGAGACTGGACGAGTTGGTTCGCCGAAACGTCGTGAAATTGGCCATGGTGCACTTGCCGAGCGGGCGCTCCTGCCAGTCTTGCCAAGCCGTGAAGAGTTCCCATATGCAATCCGCAAAGTTTCTGAAGCCTTTGGATCTAACGGTTCAACATCGATGGGTTCAGTCTGTGCATCAACGTTGGCACTTCTTAACGCCGGTGTGCCGCTCAAGGCACCAGTTGCCGGTATCGCGATGGGTCTCATCTCCGATGAAGTTGATGGCAAAACAGAATATGTTGCGATCACCGACATTCTCGGTGCGGAAGATGCCTTTGGTGACATGGACTTTAAGGTCGCAGGAACCAAAGAGTTCGTCACAGCACTACAACTAGATACCAAGCTCGATGGCATTCCAGCATCGGTACTTGCGAGCGCACTGCTCCAAGCAAAGGAAGCACGACTTACCATCCTTGGAATCATGAATAGCGCAATCGACACTCCAGATGAGATGAGCTTGCTTGCACCAAGAATCATCACGGTGAAGATCAACCCAGATCAGATCGGTGCAGTCATCGGTCCAAAGGGTAAAGTCATCAATGAGATTCAAGATCAAACTGGTGCGGAAATTTCTATCGAAGATGATGGAACTATCTACATTGGTTCGACCGAAGGTGCAGCTGCTGAAGCTGCTAAGGCGCGAGTGATGGCAATTGCTAATCCACACGTACCAAGCGTTGGCGAGAAGTACAACGGTACCGTTGTAAAAATTGCCAATTTTGGAGCTTTCATCACGCTCTATCCTGGAAAAGATGGCCTCCTGCACGTCTCACAAATTCGTAAAATGCATGGTGGCAAGCGCATTGAAAACATCGAAGATGTCATGAAGGTCGGCGACCAGATTGAAGTAGTCATCGGTGAGATTGATGAGAAGGGCAAACTCTCACTCGAGCCAGTCCTTGCTGACAAGGCCGAAAAAGCAGAATAAGTCGTATAAGTAAATTCATGACGGTTTCGCGGACAACTCTTCCGTCAGGTCTTCGGATCGTGACGGAAGAGGTTTCCACCGTTCGCAGCGTTGCCTTCGGTATTTGGGCCAATGTTGGCTCGCGAGACGAAAGCCCAAACGTTGCCGGAGCATCGCACTTCCTAGAGCATCTGCTCTTTAAGGGTACGAATACTCGATCTGCTCTAGATATTTCTGCTGCTATTGATGCTGTCGGTGGAGAGATGAATGCTTTTACCGGCAAGGAGTACACCTGTTTCTACGCACGAGTAATAGATAGCGATTTCTCGATCGCAGCAGAAGTTATTTGCGACATGATCCGAGACTCAGTAATTCGATCTGAAGATGTAGATTCAGAGCGCACCGTCGTTCTTGAAGAAATTGCCATGCGCGATGATGATCCAAGTGACCTCGTGCATGACCTTTTCGCTGAAACCCTTTATGGCGATAGTCCCATAGGTCGTCCCATCCTTGGCACAGTCGATTCGATCACCAACATGTCCCGTAAATCAGTGCATGCCTACTACAAGAAGAAGTATCTTCCCGAAAATCTTGTCGTAGCCGTAGCTGGAAATATTAAACATGAACGAGTGGTAGAGCAGGTGACACACTTGCTTGGAGATTTTCTCCATTCAACTGGAAAGCCTGCGACGTTGCGGCCTATCACCAAAGTGCGAGCGCGCGGACTCGGTGAGATTGGTCTGATCCATCGAAAGAGCGAACAGGCCAATATTCTCCTCGGGTTTCCATCAATTGATCGGAATGATGAACGTCGGTTTGCACTTTCGGTCCTCACCTCCGCTCTCGGCGGCGGTATGTCCTCGCGTTTATTCCAAGAGGTTCGCGAAAAGCGTGGCCTTGCATACTCTGTTTACGCCTCCATGCAGCAATTTGCTTGTGGCGGAATCCTCTCGCTCTACGCAGGTTGCAACCCAGAGAAAGCCAATGACGTCACTGCAATTTTCCGTGACGTGCTTGGTGATGTCATGAGCTCAGGCCTCTCCGACGAGGAACTCGAGCGCGCAAAGGGGCAGGTTGCCGGATCGCTGGTGTTGGGCCAAGAAGACACCGGCTCGCGAATGGTTCGGATCGGCAAGAGCGAGTTAGTTTATGGTGAAATTAAGAGTATGGACGAGATTCTTGGGAGCGTGCGCGCGGTAGATCAGAGCGCAATCGCTGAGTTGGCTGACGAGATTTTTACAGCACAGCCAACGCTTGCAATAGTCGGGCCGTACAAAAAGAGTGAAAAGTTTGCAGCGGCGGTAGCGATATGAGCCAGGCTGTTATCAGGGTTGGTGTTCTCGGTGCGCGCGGCAAGATGGGTAGCACTGTTGTTGGTGCAGTGAATAACGCACCAGGGATGGAAGTTGTCGCTGCTCTTGATTTAGGAGATTCACTCGAGGCGTTAGTTGCCAATAAGGCTGATGTGGTTGTGGATTTTACGACCCCCGACGCAGTGATGGGCAATCTCGAATTCCTTATCGATAATGGGATTCATGCAGTTGTAGGCACTACTGGTTTTGATGATGCACGAGTTGCAACTCTCAAAGAACAACTTGCCAAGAGATCTCAAGTTGGAGTTCTGATTGCCCCTAACTTCGGACTTGGCGCAATATTGATGATGGAATTTGCCAAGCAGGCGGCACCGCTATTTGAATCGGTTGAAATCATCGAATTGCATCACCCGAACAAAGTTGATGCTCCAAGCGGTACAGCGAAGCGAACTGCGGAGTTGATTGCACAAGCGCGCAGCGCCGCTAAATCGGCGCCTATGCCTGATGCCACCAAGGAAGGAATCGATGGTGCGCGCGGCGCCAAAGTTGGCGGTGTACCAATTCACTCGGTTCGAGCCCGCGGATTTGTTGCTCATCAAGAGGTCGTCTTTGGTGGGCTTGGTGAAACCCTGACAATTCGCCACGACTCGCTCGATCGTCAAAGTTTCATGCCCGGAGTTATTTTGGGTATTACCAAAGTCGTTGGAACGCCGGGTTTAACCTTTGGCCTAGAAAATTTTCTAGACCTAAACACTTCAGGGAGGTAGCCGAATATGATCACGATGTATAGCGCTGATTGGTGCGGAGATTGCCGGAGATCTAAGCGATTACTAAATGAATTAAATGTTCCTTACACCATCATCGATGTGGATGCCGATGAGAGTGCTGCAGAGAAAGTTATTGAAATCAATGGTGGGATGCGTTCGATCCCAGTTATCGTATTTGATGACGGGACCCACCTCACTGAACCAAGTGATGCCGCGCTAAAGGAGAAGCTTCAAGCGTTGGGCATCATCAAGTAGTTCTTATAATTGGTGGAGTAAAGCTGATGTAAGAGTTGCTGCAATTAGCATTACCAGGAAGTTGGCGCGTAAGTAGAGCGCTATTGCAGCCACAGCCAACCCAGCTAAACGTTGGTCGATGACCAACTCTGTTCTATCGGCAAAAGTTTGCACAGCGACTAAACCCGCTAACAGCGCAGTTGGAATGAGATCAGCAATCTTGGCGACCCTAGGATGAGCTAAGAGTGATTGCGGGATTGATTGACCAATATATTTAAAAGCGAAAGCCAGGATGCTGGCGCCGATTACTGCCGTCCACATCAGTTACGCACCCGCCAGCCAGCGATGATTGGAATAAGTACGCACGCGATGATTGGTAATCCGGGGGAGAGAAATGGCGTGAGCGCCAGCGCAAGAGCGATCGCAGCGATTGCGACCAAACGGGAGATGTTTGTCTTTAATCGCGGCCAGAGGAGACCAAGAAATGCGGCGGGAATCGTTGCATCAAGTCCCCATTGCGCCGGATCGCCGAGTGAGTTCGCACCTAGCGCTCCCAGGAGCGTGGCGAGATTCCAAAAAAGATAGATACCCCCACCGGTCAACCAAAAACCTTTGCGAGCATCGGCAACGCTTTTTTCTTCATGTGCCAGTGCAATCGCAGTCGATTCATCGATGGTGATCTGTGACGCTAGTAATCGTTTCAGCCCGCGAACTTGGAGCAGTGGCGCCATTCGGGCTCCATAGAATCCATTGCGCAGCGCTAATAATGCGCTGGCGGTGATAGCGCTGATTGCGCTACCGCCTGCACCAAGAACTCCAGCAACAGCGAATTGCGAAGCGCCGCTAAATAGTAAGAGGGAGAGCGCGCACGTTTGAACGATAGTTAAGCCAGCTGCAACGCTAGCCACCCCAAAGGCCGCGCCATAGGTTCCGACCGCAATAGAGATACTGAGAGAGTCACGAATCACCGCGCGGGACATATGCGTATCCTGCCCTATCTCAGGGTAGGGTCTGACGCGTGGCAAACGAAGAACGCGAGATGGCGCCGGTATTTCTCGAAGATGTGACGGTCGAATTAGTCAAAGCTAGCGCTAGCGATGCTGACGTTATTTGGGCAGCTCGCGTATCAACCTCCGGAGAAACATCACTTGATGAGATTGGTAAAGATCCGGAACGCTCCGCAGGGTTGATCAACTTCCTTGCACGCGAACGTCACGGAACTCCTTTCGAGCACACTTCGATGACTTTTTTTGTTTCAGCGCCGATCTTTGTATTTCGTGAATTTATGCGACATCGCATCGCGTCTTACAATGAAGAGAGCGGTCGCTACCGAGAACTTCGACCAATTTTTTATATTCCGGCTCGGAATCGTCCGTTGGTTCAGGTCGGAAAACCTGGTGCGTATACATATGTCGATGGCAGCGACGAACAGCATGCTCTCACGGTCGCATCGATGAAAAGCGCGTACCTGGCGGCATATGCAGAATATAAGAAGATGCTCGATGCAGGGGTAGCCCGTGAGGTTGCACGAGCAGTCCTTCCCGTGGGTCTCTTCTCATCAATGTATGTGACGATGAATGCGCGGGCCCTGATGAATTTTCTATCGCTGCGTACCGCACGCGAGGGATCGCATTTTCCAAGTTACCCGCAACGAGAAATTGAGATGGTCGCAGAGAAGATGGAAGAGCATTTTGCGCGCCTTATGCCCCTGACCCACGCTGCCTTCGAAAAATCCGGTCGCGTCGCCCCATAGGTTTGCCTCACATATCAAGGTAACCGCGGACGCAGATGGCGCGGTAGCCTTTCCTCCATGGAGATTGCACCCCCCTTCGGTCGACTCATCACTGCGATGGTCACTCCCTTTACCAAGAATTTGGAGATTGACTGGGCGGGAGTAGAGAAGATTGCCGCACATCTGGTCGCAACTGGTCATGATGGAATCGTCGTCAATGGCACTACCGGAGAGGCGCCCACGACCAGCGATGAAGAGAAAATTGAAATTATTAAGGTCGTTAAGAAAACTGTAGGTCCAAAGATTCACGTCATCGCCGGTGCGGGAAATAATGAAACTTCGCATAGCGTCATCCAAGGTCAAGATGCGCAAAAAGCTGGCGCCGATGGACTTCTCGTTGTTACCCCGTACTACAACAAGCCACCACAAGCAGGGGTGGCCGCACATTTTCGCGCTATAGCCGATGCAACTGACCTTCCAGTCATGATGTATGACATTCCACATCGAACCGGCATTGCGATTGAAAGCGACACCATAATCTCCTTATTTGAACATCCTCGGATTGTTGCGTTGAAGGATGCGAAGGGCAATGTCGCTGAAACTTCATGGGTAATTAAGAGGTGTGGTATCCCGGTGTACTCCGGCGATGACATTCTTAACTTGCCACTGCTTTCCGTTGGGGCTGTTGGTTTTGTTTCAGTCTGTGGACACACAGTGGGAGCTCGCCTGCGCGAACTTCTTGATTCATGGTTTGCTGGTAATAGCGAACGCGCATTACAGATTCATCAAGAGTTATTACCGGTCTACACCGGCACCTTCCGCACCCAGGGTGCGATTCTCACCAAAGCTGCTTTGAATTTAATGGGTCTACCTGGTGGTTTCGTTCGCTTGCCACTGGTTGATGCAACCACCGAACAGATCGAACAACTTCGACGCGATCTGACCGATGGTCGTGTATCTCTAGCATGAAAGTAAGTGGCAACTAATGACGCACGCACATCCAGAATATTCACTACCGCCGGAGTTGCCAAAAGATGGTCTGCGAATCGTTGCATTAGGTGGCTTGGGTGAGATCGGTCGGAATATGACCGTTTTTGAATTTAACGGGAAACTTCTAATTGTTGATGTGGGAGTCCTATTCCCCGAGGAGAACCAACCAGGTATTGACTTGATACTTCCGGATTTCTCGCACATAAGAAATCGTCTTGCAGATATCGAAGCAGTAATTCTCACCCACGGTCATGAAGACCATATTGGTGCCGTTCCGTATCTACTTCGCGAGCGGGGAGATATCAAGATTATCGGCTCGAAACTTACCTTGGCATTCATCACTGAGAAACTAAAAGAGCATCGAATAACGCCCATAACTCAAGAAGTTGTCGCAGGGGAGCGATTGAAAATCGGTGAGTTCAACTGTGAATTTGTTTCAGTCAACCACTCGATTCCTGATTCGCTGGCTATCGCAATTTCAACAAAAGCTGGAACTGTTCTGCACACAGGCGATTTCAAGATGGATCAATTGCCGCTTGACGGCAAATTAACTGATCTGCGTACCTTTGCGCGCCTCGGTCAAGAAGGTGTCGACCTTTTCATGGTGGATTCAACAAATGCAGATGTTCCCGGATTTGTCACGAGCGAAGCCGAGATTTTGCCAGTACTCGATCGAATTTTTGCTTCAACTAACCGACGAATTATCGTTGCGTCATTCGCTTCACATATTCATCGAATTCAACAAGTTTTAGATACTGCGATGAACCATAATCGAAAAGTCGCATTTATCGGAAGATCCATGGTTCGAAATATGCGAGTGGCTGAAGAATTGGGCTATTTGCATGTTCCTCCTTCATTAATCGTTGAAAGTAAAGATGTCGAGAGCCTTGGCGATAACGTCGTTTTAGTCTGCACTGGGTCACAAGGCGAGCCTTTGGCGGCGCTCTCGCGCATGGCGTATGGCGATCACAATATAAAAGTTGGGTATGGCGACACAGTTATTCTTGCCTCTTCATTAATTCCCGGAAATGAGAACGCTGTTTATCGAGTTATTAATGAACTTACGCGTCGCGGCGCAAAAGTGGTTCATAAATCCAATGCATTAGTCCATGTCTCTGGCCATGCCGCTGCAGGCGAATTACTTTATTGTTACAACATCGTTAAACCTCGACATGTCCTGCCAATCCATGGCGAGTGGCGACATTTGCGTGCCAATGGTGCGATTGCAAAATCATCGGGAGTTCGAAGTGAGAACGTCTTACTTGCCGAAGATGGCGTCGTTGTAGATCTAATCAATCACAAAGCGTCGATAGTAGGGGCAGTGCCGTGCGGCTATGTTTATGTTGATGGCTCCAGCATTGGCGATATCTCAGATGCGTCATTGAAGGATCGACGAATACTTGGCGAAGAGGGATTTATTTCAGTCGTAGTCGTCATCGAAGCGCAAACTGGCAAGATTGTTGCTGGCCCGGATATTCACGCTCGAGGTTTTGCAGAAGATGAGTCACTATTTGATCAAGTGCGCGAGCGAATAGTCGAATCGCTCGTTGAGGCAGTAGCAAGTGGTGTCACTGGGTCACATCAACTCTCACAAACAGTTCGTCGCGTGGTTGGAAAATGGGTTGGTGGCGAACATCGCCGTCGCCCAATGATTGTTCCGGTCGTCATCGAAGTTTGAGTCGCTTTAGTCGGCGCGCCTCACAGCCCGCTGTTTATCAAGGATTTACCCTCTAACTCATGGCGCGCAGCAAAAAAACCGGGAATTCCCCTGCCCGAAGTAGCAAGGCTTCGCGCGGAGTTATCCGAACAATTTGGCTGGCAATTGCTACCGCAATTGGCAGCGCCATTCGGTTCGTACTCAGGGGCGCTAAAGAGTTAGATCCTGCCCATCGTCGCGATGGTTCAGGATTGTTTGTGATAATCCTTGCTCTCATTTCAAGTGCAGGAATCTGGTTTCGCCTCGATAACTTATTTGGAAATTTTATTTATGCAGTAGTTGCTGGAGCTTTTGGAAAGATTGGATTTGTAACGCCAGCGCTTCTGTTATATCTGGGAATTCGATTACTACGCACACCACAAGAATCAGCTGCAACCGGTCGGATAACTATTGGTACTTCTACCATCGTTATAGGCCTGACAGGTTTACTTCATATAATCGCGCACTCACCCGTACCTGCTGATGGAGCTACCGACATGCGTGGTGGTGGCGGCTGGCTTGGATATGGAGTATCGGCGCCCTTAGTGGCATTAGTGACTGCATGGATTGCCGTTCCGATTCTCCTTATTCTCATTCTCTTTGGATTGCTCGTGACAACTGCGACGCCACTTAACGTTGCTGGAGCAAAGATTGCCGAGCTATTTCGCGGCGCTTCTACGGCAGCTGCGCATCAACTCGAGGCGCGGAGAGTTCGTCGAGAGCAAGAGCTCGACGAGGATTTCGAGATTAGCGACAACCCTCCTTTTGAAACACCAGTTATTGCCTATCAGGAGGAAGAAGCAGATTTAGAGAGTACAGAAGCTGAGCTAATCATCGAAGAGGTAGATGGTGATGAAGATTCTGTTGAACAAACCCAGCTACTCACTGCCGCTACGCAGCGGGTTTCCCAACCTCCGATTCCGGCTCCTTCAGTACAACCGGCAATGACGGAAGCCGAACAACTTGAATTGGCCGAAATGCTCGACTACATCTTGCCACCAGCTGAACTACTAAAGAGTTCACCGGCCACAAAAGGAAAGACGAAAGCGAACGAAACAATCGTCGCAGCTCTTCACGAAGTTTTTGCACAATTTGATATCGATGCCGAAGTTACTGGCGTGATGCGTGGCCCAACGGTCACGCGCTATGAAGTGGAATTAGGAAATGCGGTTAAGGTTGAGAAAATCACCGCACTAAGCAAGAACATCTCCTATGCAGTTGCTAGCAGCGATGTTCGTATTCTGAGCCCCATTCCTGGCAAGTCTGCAGTGGGTATTGAAATTCCCAACGCGGATCGCGAAGTTGTTGCCCTCGGCGATGTTCTGCGTTCACAAGTTGCCGCAAACGAGCAACACCCGCTTGTCATTGGCCTTGGAAAAGATGTAGAAGGGAATTTCATCTGTGCCAATTTGGCAAAAATGCCACATTTACTCGTAGCTGGCGCCACTGGCTCAGGAAAATCCAGCATGATCAACTCGCTCGTCACATCGATTCTCATGCGCTCTACACCTGATGAAGTGCGCATGATTCTTGTAGATCCAAAACGTGTGGAGTTAAATGCCTACGAGGGCATTCCACATCTGATTTCTCCAATTATCACCAATCCCAAGAAAGCAGCTGACGCTCTCGCTTGGGTTGTCAAAGAGATGGACAATCGATATGACGATCTCTCCAATTTTGGTTTTCGACATATCGACGATTTCAACAAAGCTGTCAAAGCAGGGAAGCTAAAACCGCTTCCGGGTAGCCAACGTCGGTTAAAACCTTATCCATATCTGTTGGTGATAGTTGATGAGTTGGCAGATTTGATGATGGTTGCTCCGCGCGATGTCGAAGATTCAATTGTGCGTATCACTCAGCTTGCTC
>VFQT010002672.1_pt1 | contig 17766 bp, 14 predicted proteins | sample 3512381 | NCBI WGS metagenome assembly VFQT01 (sample SAMN10412376, study PRJNA504923) | tailings metagenome | isolation source: Relicate 2 Philex TSF3 active mining site | place: Philippines: Tuba, Benguet | collected 2017-08-29
CCGAAATTGCCGGCCGCAGCCCCACTGCAGTGCGTGGCGCCAAGCAACTCATCAACCGGTTGTCTAACGCGGGTGCTGCCGAGCACTTTGCCGCCGAACGCGAGATCATCTTCGGCCTGATTGGCAAGCCACACCAGGTGGAGGCGATTACCGCGAATTTTGAGAATCGGGCGCCGAAGTTTCGGGACGGGGATTAGGGGTGAACTCGCTGCAACTAGCAATACACCATGAATTGCTGTCCCTAGAACCACGGATCACGTCCGTGGAGAGCGCTACTTTCACATCGTAGAGGTCGTGGGATCGAGGGACTCTTGCGACCTTGCGGGTCTGATGACGTCGGTTTTGCGGGCCTTTCTGTTGTGTTGCGTCAATTTTAGTCGATGGATGTTTCGTCGTGCGAACGGCTTCAACGTAGTGCTTTTGGAGTGGGGCGTTTCAGGGAACTCCATTGCCGTCACCTTCTAACGAGGGGAAGTCCGAAACTACATTTCCCTTGTCCCAGCCCGTTTCTGGCTGAGGTTAGGGACGCGTTTCTTGGTGCTGGCAGTCAGGGAGTCTGCGGTTGGATTTTCTTGACGCGGTTTCATAAACCAAAGCTGCGTCTTATGTGAGTGAAACTACTGTGAACCCACCGATAGCTGCTAAATGGCCAGCTAGTGTTTCAGGGTTGGGCTTTGGATTCTCATTCGATATTGAGTACGTCGGCGGGATTTGGCAGGCAAAAAATACCAGAGAAGGGCATGCCTCCATCAACGACAAGGGGTTTATCATTCGCGTCGGAGGCATGTCAATGGGAGACAAGTACTTCATTCCATGGACCAAAGTCCTCGCAATTAATCTGACAGGTAGCTGAAACCCCGCCTTTCAGTCGGTACCGAGGTACCTAACTGGAATTCCTGGACTACAAACGATGAGCTCCAAGTCAGTTCCAACTGGAGCGAAGTGTTTCATTGCTGTGGCGTATACGTGGATCGAATGGAAGAATTTCCCCAGCGTGACTTCAACCGAGCCGAACACACTGCGAATGTATGCCCTTGATAGGAACCAGCCCGACCTTGAAACGCAACTCGCTCAGTACATGCACATCGTTGACCAAAATGCGCAGCAATTTGCTGGCTCCCAAACAAAGCAATTACCCAACGCAAAGGGAAAGGGCAGACGTTGAACCCCGAAGACGTCAGTTGCAGCAGAGGTTATGGACGATGACTTCGACTTTGACGACGATGACGGCGATTCCAGTGACCAAATCAGCAGTAACCGTAAAGCATCACCAACAACAATCGCGAAATCTCTCAAAGAACTAGCAACAATGTACGAGGAGGGACTTCTCACAAAGAAGGAGTTTGAGCAAGCGAAAAAGAAGTTACTTCAGTAGCCAATGTCGGGGGAAGTTTGAGAATGCTTTCCCTCATCCCAGCTGGTTTTGGCTAAGGTCAGGGTGCGTTGGAAGCCGGAAATGAAGGCGTTGAGGACTTAGCTCAAATTCGGCGGGGTGATTCCTGCCTTCTTTCGCGCTTGGGCAACTTGCGGATTTGCTCCGCTCGCGACCCACCTTGCTGCCTCAGCTGGATGTCTGACCCCAACTGATCTCCAGGCGTGAACGTCGTCTGGCTTTATCTTTCCCGAACGCCACATGGATGCCTCCCTGGGTCCTGTTCGAGCTTCAACCCATGCTGCTGCCTGGGTGGGTGAGAACTTGAAGTGGCACCACGCCAATGCGTCTCGGTCGTCGTCACCGTCACTACCGCTGTAGTCCGGAGTTCGATCATGGAATCGAGACGTGAACCCTGCGAAACGCCACTTCTGGATCTCATCAAACTTTCCCCGAACGGGTCCCCAGCTAAGGCATTCCTCAAGACTCAGTAGCTCGGTGATTGTGTCACCAAAGCGAGTCTCAACAGTTTGACCGGGCTGAGCATCTTCTGGATCCAACCCATAGAGCAACTGGCTTCTTGTGTGTTGGTCGATCCATCCCTTCTTCTTGCAGAACTCCCACCAAGGAAGAACGAGAGCCGCACTCGGCATCCAGTCTTCAAACAGACCGCCCGCTCGATCTTCTCGAGTGAATCCATTGTCAATTGAGAAGAGAATGACTGCACTTTCAACTCCAGTCCACTCGTCAAGATTGACTTGTGTCACTGGTAATCCAGCCGTCTGGAGCTCACGAACGTCATCTGCAGTCAGTCCACAACGAATCTGCTCTAGTAACTCAGGAACTGACCAACCTCCTATTAATAGATTCCCAAAGTCAGCAAAAAGAGCGTTGTTTGCCCCATCTTCGTGGAAACTCTTCACCTTCGCGTACATGAAATCCGCCGGCTCGTAGTAGCCGTTGACGATCTCACGCATTTGTTCGATGGACACTCCAAGACTTTTCCAATCGCCATATTGACCACTTTCAAACTCTTCGGACTCTCTTTGTTCGGCCGCAGTTTCTTCTTCTGTCTGAAGCATCGACAGGTACTGAGATATCAGTGAGCCAAAGCGGCGGGCATCTGCCATAACGAAGAGTTCACTGCGCTCAAATCGCGCAGACATTCCGATAAGGAACTCAGTTTCAAGATTCTGCGGAAGCCAATTCACTCGTTCTCTAATTTGCTCTAAAGCAACCAAGATGGTTCTGAGCTCGTCTGCGTCACCCTCATCGATTAAGCCAGCTTCTTTTAGTAGAGCTAGGTTGTCAAGAGACATCGACTCCATCCAGTTGACAGTTTCGACAGGATCACAGTAGGGCAGATGCTCAAGGTAACTACGTACTTCCTTTAGAGCATCGCGGGTGTTTGGGAGCTCCCTATCAGTTAGTTCAAGTAAGCAACCCAGGAGACTGGAGTACTCCTCAATGTCGTCATCGGCAAGAGCAGCCAGACTCTTAATTGTGTGACCTGCCTGTAGCAGTTTCCAGATTCGAGCACTCTCACTCTTCTTGCCAGTCGTGAAATGTCGGTGGCTTGCTTCCCTGAAAATCTTGAATTGCTCTGGCGTGACTCCAAGCTCGTCCCAAGTTTTTCTGTAGGCACGACCGACTTCGACGGCATCCCAATGCCACTCAGTTTTTCTGGGCATACCGGTAGCTCCCCAAAGAAACCCTAATTGCCAGCTGTTGCAGAGCACAAAAGTCTGTCACAGGGCACGAAAGATAGAATTCCGAATGTGAATCTCTTCGATGCGGTGGATAAGGCTCTGAGCTTCAAGTTCGAGAGTGAAAATGAGAAGCACGAACTTGAAGGTTGGACCTTACAGGGGACTACACCAGCTCAATGCGACGAGTGCGAGAGCCAACTTGTGTCATTCCGTTGCCCTTTTAGCACAACGAGAGGCGAGTATCGATACTGGGCGTTGGTTTGCAGCTCTTGTCAGTCCGTCAAGAGCCTTGACGAATTTGATCAGCCAACTAAGAGGCGACTTCGAAGATGGGATAGCGGAAAGGCCGCCAATACGGGAGAGACTCAACGACCGCTGCAGGGTGGGACTCGTGGCCCAATGCGACCTACCTCGGAACAGTCGGCAATTGTCACTGCTGTCGGTCGTGGGGTGGACATCGCGATTAATGCTCTGGCGGGTACGGGTAAGACAACGACATTGAAGCTCATCGCTGACGAGGTTGCTCCTCGTCGCGGCAAATATGTGGCGTTTAATAGGGCAATAGTTGAGGAGGCGCGTACGAAGTTTCCGGAAACTATCGACTGCGTCACGGCTCACTCACTGGCATTTCGAGCCATCGGGCACCGCTTTCAGGGTCGACTACGAAGTCCAAGAGTTTCTCCACAGCACCTTGCCCAACATTTCAAGGCCGAGTCGTTCAGATTTAGCGCCAACGGCGACTCGTTCGAGTTCGAACCATCGCAGGTAGCAAGATTCGCTGACCGCACCGTCCAGAGATTCTGTAAAAGCATCGATTCGGAACTGGCTTTACATCATGTACCCATTATCCCACTGGTTCGAGTAAGCGAAAAGACCACCAAAGACTTCCAGCAGCAAGTGCTTGAGACTGCAAAAACGATGTGGGTTGACCTGCTCAAGAAACAGGGGCACATGAAATTTGTCCACGACCACTATCTCAAGATGTGGCAGTTAACAAAACCAGCGGTTCCGGGTGACATACTGCTGTTTGACGAAGCCCAGGACGCCGACCCCGTCATGCTTGATGTCGTCAATTCCCAAGAGAATGCGCAAATCATTTATTGTGGAGACAGCTACCAGTCCATCTACGAGTGGCGTGGCGCCAAAGACGCCCTCGCGCTTGTCAACGTTGATGAAAAGCTCTGGCTTACGCAGAGCTTCCGATTCGGATTGGAAATCGCTGAGGTTGCAAACAGTTTTCTAAGGACCCTCGGCTCACCAGAGATGGTCCGAGGGCTTGCCAACGTTCACTCGAGTGTTGGCGTGCTGCATGATCCCGATGCCGTGCTATGTCGCACGAACTTCGGTGCAGTCGTCAGCTTGCAAGAAGCTCAGGCTCGTGGCCAGAAGGCAGCACTCCTCGGCAACGTAAAGGAAAGTCTTCAGGAGTTTGCGCGTGGCTGCTTGAGACTCATTCAAGGTCGCAAAACAGGTCATCCTGAGCTCGCGTTGTTCAATGATTGGGAGTCGGCTCTGAAGTGGGCAGATGACGAAGAGGATTCAAGCTCAGATACTGCAATGCTGATTCGTTTAGTGGAAGGTGTCGGAGCTGGGAGACTCTTAAAAGTTTTGGATGACGTTGTTGAAGAAGAACTTGCGGATGTCACAATCTCTACAACTCATCGCGCGAAAGGGCGTGAGTGGAATCGAGTCAGACTCGCCGGCGACTTCAAGCACCCCGCCGACATGTCTGAAGACGAGTTGAAGCTCACCTACGTAGCGGTCACGCGTGCCAAACAGAAACTTGACATCTCCGAGTTCCCAAGTGAACCAGGGGAGCCACCCAGACTCTTCAACAAGGTCTCAAAGAAAACCAGCGAGTCTTCACGACGACAGCCGCGCAAGCGCCCTCCAATCGGCGCAAAGCCCGTGACGCAGCAATCAATCAAACACGGCGCCCTCGGACGATTGTTGAAGAACGAGTCAGACGACTAACGCTTTATCGCCGTTGTCTACGGCGGTCACGTCGCTCCAATTCCAGTTTGACGGTCGGAAGAATTGGATCATCGTGCTCGAGCCTGTCGTCGAGCCAGTCGAGGTAGTCGCGCGGGACCTCGCCGATTGGAACTCCCCTGTGTTTCCCAAACGGAAGTGAGTTCTGCACCCGATACGGGTTGCCGTACTCCAGCAGACCGCCAAGATCGAGTTTGGTTGTCTCACGAATATGAAGCAATAGCTCTAAGCATGTTCGCGCATCTCCTGTCGCTCGGTGAGCCGTATGGTCCTCAAACCCGAGTTCTGACGAAAGCGTCGCGAGCTTGTGATTCGTGGCATTGGGATAGAGCCGGCGAGCCGCAGCTACTGTGCAGATAAGTCCTGCAGAGCCACAGAAGTCTTTGAAGAGCCGGTAATCAAACGATGCATTGTGCGCTACAAAGCACACATGCTGATTCTCGAATGGATGTCCACACTCTTCAATGATGAATTCATCGAGGGATGGTGCATCAGAGACATCATCGTCTGTGATGCCGTGAATCGCCGTCACCTCAGCTGGAATTCGAACGGGCGGCTTGATTAGCGAGCTTCGGCTACTGATTTCCCGAAAGTTGCTGTCAAGTTCAATCCAGGCAACCTCTACTGCGTGATACGGCCACTTGACGCCGGTCGTTTCGAAGTCCACCACCAGAACACGCTCAAAATTGGTAACTTCTGCGGAGTTTGTTGATCCGGAGACGGGTCTACCGCGAGTAGGCGGTCGTCGGGCTGATTGATTCTTGATGAATTCATCCGAAAAAGCCGGGCCGGGGTTACTCGTTGATGGCCTTACGGTCCGGTTAGCTCGCGACTCCGCACCCTCCTTGTATCCCCGGCGCCACTTCAGGTATGTCAAGAACGCAATTACGGCAATCCCTACGAGCAGATTGCCGATGTCTTGTGACTGCATATGCAGACTATGTTCTAGTCCAAAGTGCGTTTTTTCATTGAAAAGTGGTGCTCCTGAAAGGTTGTATAGGCGACACTAACTAGGTTCTCAGCAGTTGATGTTCGAAGGTACCTCACTGCCCCTCTGTTCTTGCGGTGGAGAACTACAGAGTGTGAATACCACTCATGTCATGCCCGATCCGGCTCTACGTTTCGTCGTCTGGTTGACGGGTAGACGGTCGTTACACCCCTCGTCTATCATGCGTAGTTTCGAGATGCCATCGCTGCGAGTAGCCACATGTAACACCAATCAGGGTGTAGCAGCGCGGCAGACGACGCCTGTTCTTGGGGACTCGATATTGTCTTCGAAACCTCCCGGGTGGCGTCGGCGACTTCCCAGACGCTTGGGAGATGAGCGGTCATGCACCCGTCAAGGCAACGTGAGAGTGCTGAGATGACATCGCTCCAAACCACCCTGTCAACATCGAAGGTTCTCGAGGGCCTTAACGACAAGCAACGCGAGGCCGTCACTCACGTCACGGGACCGGTTCTCGTCATCGCTGGCCCAGGCTCGGGAAAAACTCACACCCTGGTACGGCGGACGCTCTACATCATTGAGCAGAATCTTGCCAAGCCCGAAGAAATCGTGCTCTGCACGTTTACAGAAAAGGCATCACTCGAATTGCGCGACCGCGTCCGCAACGAGGCGGCCAAACTTGGCATCACGAACGATATGTCAGGCCTCATCGTTGGAACGATCCACGGCATAGCCAGTGACTTCCTTGACAAGTACCGCCACAAGACTCCACTCGGCAACAACTTCACGGTGCTTGATGACCTGACCAAGTCGCTCTTCATGAATGAGAACTTTGATGCCCTAGTGGAAGGCTTTGTGAGCGACTCTGACGACAGCGGTCGCGAGAGGTACTTCAACGAGAAGTGGTCAACCAAATGGACTGCTATCAAAGGCCTTCAGGACTACTTCAGTCGCATTGCCGAAGAAATCCTCGACGTCAACAAGCTAAAGCAATCTGACAAGGAACTCGTTGCCCAAATCGCCGAGTCGTACGAGCGCTACCGCAAACTGCTGCTCGAACAGAACACCGTTGACTTTGAGCATCTGCAAGTGTTCTTCCACCAGCTTCTCACAGACACCACCGAGGGCCAGCAGGTTCTCAACGCAGTGAAGTACGTGATGGTCGACGAGTATCAGGACACCAACTTCGTCCAAGAGCAACTGGTGCTCAAACTGGCCTCAGCCTCAAACAACATTTGCGTGGTGGGCGACGAGGATCAATCTCTCTATCGCTTCCGAGGCGCCACAGTTCGCAACATCCTTGAATTTCCTGGTCGTGTCAAAGGCTGTCACGAGGTCACCCTGAACGTCAATTATCGCTCCCATCAGAAGATCGTTAAGGCATACGACGACTACATGAAGAGTCATACCTGGGTAGACGCGAACGGTCGCCGTTTTCGGTTTGACAAGACAATCATTGCCGACCCTGACGGTGTGTTCCCCGACTATCCAGCCGTTGTTCGAATCAGCGGCACGTCCAAGAGCGACGAGGCCCAGCGTCTTGCCGACTTCGTGAAGCATCTCCTCGATCATGGAATTGTCAAGGATGCGAGTCACGTAGCTCTGCTGTTGCGAAGTGTCAAGACCGAACACAGCCTTCCCTACATTGAGGCCTTGCGTGAGCGGGGCATCAAGTCGTACTGCCCCCGCGCACGAGGGTTCTTTCAGCTCGATGAGATTCGACTGGCCGTTGGTGTTCTTGCAATCATTCTCGAGTACATCGGAGCGAACCGCTCACCAAATCCCCGAGGAGCCCTCCTCGAACTTGATAACTACGTCGACTCGTGCCTTCTGGAACTCGACCCGATAGTTGATGCAAACCCTGAAATCGGCCGCCTGATCCAAAGATTCAACACCGAGATTACTGACCTTAAGCCCGGCCAGACGCTTGATCGGCGTGTTGCTGATTACATATACGAATTCCTCGCAGTCTCACCGTTCCGTGAGATGATTGGCGACGCCAACCAGTCACGAACTCTCGCGACGTTTTCTCAGATGCTGGTAACTTTCCAGCAGTTCTACGGTTTCACCGTCGTTACCTCGAAGAATCTCATGGCTCTTCGACGCAGTCTCTTCTCGTCGTTCCTTCGTCTTCTCTACGAGAGCGGTATCAATGAGTGGGAAGACCCCGATCAGGCGTTTCCGAAGGGTCACGTTCCGATTATGACCATCCATCAAGCCAAGGGTTTGGAATTCCCCGTAACCGTGGTCGGCTCACTCCAGGTCTCATCGAGTTCCGGAAAGGAACTCGACCGCAATCTGGGCGAGTTCTACAACCGACCTGTGTTCGAGCCCGAAGCGATGATCACAGGCTTTGATCGGATGCGACTTCACTACGTGGCGTATTCCCGTGCTGAAAAGATTCTCGTACTCACCGCCGACACGTCTGTCGGAACCCCTATTCAGCCCTGGCACAAACCAATCTGGGATCAGGCACAGGACTGGGGCGCGGAGGCCGAGCAGCAAGTCGAGACTCAATCATGGGATGCTCGCGCGAAATTGCCACCCAAAAAACCGTACAGTTTCACCGGAGACCTCAAGGCATACGAAACCTGCCCACGTCAATACCAGCTCTACAGGCTCTTCGAGTTCGAGCCTTCGCGAGCAGTGCTGATCACCTTCGGCTTGCTCGTGCACCAAACCATCGAAGACATCCACCGCCTAACGCTCGAGGGGCGAGGAGCAGAGGTCACTGCCAAGTACATCACTGACCGCTTTGAATTCAATTACCGCCACCTCATGGCTCGGGCCACTCGCAAGATGGCACAGGAGCAGAAGGAAGCAGCACTCCAGCACGTGATGCGGTACTGGGAGCAGAACCAGGCTGAGATCGCGCGAGTCCAAGAGACAGAAGTCGACGTCTCACTCGAAAAGGAAGACTACATCCTCCACGGTGCGATCGACCTTGTGCTGGGCGAGGAAGGAACTCTCGAGGTGCTCGACTTCAAGGCGCAATCTCGCCCTGCCGTCGAAGACGCCGAGATGGTCAAGACCTATTACAAGCAGCTATGTATCTACGCTCACATCCTGGAGCAGCGCAAGGGCATCACACCCTCAAAATTGCATATCTATTGGACGGGCGAGATGGATAAGAAGCGGGCCCTGATGTCGTTTGACTATCGACGCGAGGATGTCGAGGAGGCCGCCCAACACTTTGATGACGTAGTGCGGGACATCCAGGCAGAAAAATTCAAGGTGGTGAAAGTCCCGGATCAGAAAGTCTGCAATGAGTGTGACTTCAAGCCCTATTGTGAGTCGGTCGGAACGATTCAGCCGACCCGAAGAAAGCGGAGGCGATTCTGATGCCGTTCGAGATCAACAAGACCGAGTTGGTGTGGCCCGGCAAGTATGACGAGGAGGGCAACCTCGTTCAACCACCTCGTGTCTCGCTTCCGTTTCAGGTCATAGAGCGAGTCAACGAGACCCGCGCAACACGCGAAGCCAAGAAGGCTGAAGGTCTAACTCTTTTTGATGTGTGGGACGGATCAAAAGAGGGCTCAAACTTTGAAGACGGATGGCGAAACAAACTCATCTGGGGCGACAACCTCGTAGTCCTTGGTTCGCTTGCTACGCAGTTTTCGGGACAGTTTCAATTGATTTATGTTGACCCTCCATTTGCGATGGGCGCGGACTTCACGATGGAGATAGAAATCGGCGATGGCACGGAGAAACTTGAGAAGGGCAGGTCACCTCTCGAGGAGAAGGCATATCGCGATACGTGGGGCGGTGGAATCGGAACGTACTTGGCAATGATGCATCAGAGAATGTCACTGATTAGGGACATGTTGTGTGACAACGGCTCACTTTATGTTCACCTAGATCCAACTGCGGGCCACTACGTCAAGGCAATCTTGGATGATGTATTTGGCCCACGATCGTTTCAACGGGAAATCGTCTGGAGAATCGGTTGGGTGAGCGGCTACAAGTCAGCAGCGAAAAACTGGATTCGCAACCATGACGTAATTCTGTTTTACACCAAGAACCCTGACAACTTCACGTTCAACAAGGAGTACATACCTTATCCAAAGGACTACAAGAGACGCGACGGCAAAGCGCCGGAAGGTGCGGGATATCCAATTGAAGATGTGTGGAATGCAAATGAGATGGAATTCAGCCTTTCGGGCGACGAAAGTCTCGACTCAATCCAGATAAAGAGCTTTTCTCGAGAAAAGACGGGATACCCAACACAAAAGAATGAGAGCCTGATGCGTCGGATTATTCGCGCTTCGAGCAACGAGGGAGACCTCGTTGCTGACTTCTTTGCGGGTTCAGGTTCATTCTTGGCTGCGGCAGAAAAACTGAGTCGAAGATGGATTGGCGTCGATCTTGGAAGGTTTGCAGTTCACACGGCACGAAAGCGAATGCTTGAGATTGATAAGTGCAGGCCGTTTGAGGTCCTCAATCTCGGGAGCTATGAGCGACAGTTCTGGAGCACTTCCAATTTTGGGCAAGATCTTGATGGCGACGGAAGAGTTAATCTCCTGGAGTACATCGCATTCATCCTGAAGCTGTACGGTGGCGAGCCGATAGTGGGCTCCACCTACCTACACGGCCGCAAGAGTGACGCTTACGTCTACGTTGGCGCAGTTTCGAATCCAGTCACCATCGCCGAGATTGAACAGGCTGTGAATGAGTGCAAGAGGATGAAAGGCACGGCCGTTCACGTACTTGGCTGGGAGTGGGAGATGGGGCTCCACGACCCCATCGTTGGCGAAGCGAAGCGGTTGGGTGTCAAGTTAACGCTTAAGCAGATTCCTCGTGAGGTTATGGAAGCTGAGGCAGTTCGGAAGGGTCAAATCAAGTTCTTTGACTTGGCTTACCTAGATGTTGATCTTCAGCAGAAGTCCAACGGTGAAGTCGTCTGCGCATTGACTGACTTCTCAACCCCAAATACGGACCTGATTCCCGATGAGGTACGCGAGAGCATCAAGAAGTGGTCTGACTATGTCGACTACTGGGCTGTCGACTGGGATTTTCAGAATGACACCTTCAATCACGGATTCGTCACCTATCGGACACGCCAAGACCGCACTTTGACGCTGAAGTCCGACCCGCACACCTATCCCAAGGCCGGAACCTACAAAGTGATGATCAAAGTGATTGACATTTTCGGAAATGACACCTCAAAACTCGTTGAGCTGAAGGTGAAAGGGTGATTAAGCAGCCAGCGAAAATCTCCAGTCTTGGTTACGACCTCCCGGAGTTGGACGACGTTGATCCATTTAAGGAACCTTGGCGTCACTTTGCAAAGGGTCTAGTACCTGGCCAACTGACGGAAGTCCCGGGACGTCGGCCGAGCCCACAACTGAGTGTTCCGAAACTTCGTGCTGCTGTTGGTGTTTGGCGCGCTTCGAACTACGCCGGTGCTTCTGAGACCACCAAGAGACTTTTCCGATGGTGGTTTCTTGAGGCTCGAAGTGGGGATTCGGGATTCAAGCCCTACTTCGCACAGCGAGAAGCAATTGAGACCATCGTCTACCTCTTGGAAATCTGTGATGCGCCGAACGTACGTCAATTAATTGAGCAATTCCATGAGATTCAGGCAAAGAACTTGGTTGATGCCTCTCTTGAGTTTGAGCACAACAAGGATGGGGAATTACAAGTTCAGATTCCTGGTCACGGCGCGGGAATCCCGCTAGAGCCCGCTGATGTTGCTCGCTACGCAATCAAGGCTGCCACTGGCTCTGGCAAGACGATGATCATGGCGCTCTACGTCACTTGGTCTTATTTTCACTCGACTCGCGAGGCTGATTCGACACAAGCGTCGAACTTCCTCATCGTTGCCCCAAACGTAATTGTCTTTGAGCGCTTAAAGGTCGACTTCGCAAATTCAAAGTTGTTTCGCGACCTACAGCTAGCCCCTCCGGGATGGAGTCTGGACTTGCATGTCATCCTTCGAGGAGATGCAATCGAACCTGTGGCGCGAGGGAATCTCGTAGTGACGAATGTACAGCAGCTGTATGAGACGCGTGAAAAGTGGACGCCAAAGAACGTGGTGGAAAAAATTCTTGGACGCGCAGTCGTAAAGGGTGCAACGCCAGGACGGGCGATTCTCGTTCGGGTGCAGAGCCTCAAGTCGCTTGCTGTTCTGAATGACGAAGCGCATCACGTTCACGACCCAGACCTTGAGTGGAACCAGATTCTCAGTCGCCTTCACAGAGGCACGCCTGACGGTCTTGCGGCCTGGCTAGATTTTTCCGCTACACCACGGTTTGATAGCGGCGCATTCTTTCCTTGGGTAATTTCTGACTACCCGCTAGCCCAAGCTGTTGAAGACCAAATCGTCAAAACTCCGATTCTCGTTAAGTCGCATCTCAGCGAGAGGGAAGGCAAGAAGAAGCCGAAGAAGCAGACGAAGGTCACCGCCAATCAATATGCGGTGTGGATACGCCTTGGAGTCGAGCGACTCAAGGCACTCGAGGGCAACTACAAGGGTGTTGCTGGAGCCAAGCCGGTGATGTTCGTAATGTGTGAAAACGTTGCGCACGCCGAAGACGTTGCCAAGTTCTTGAAGGACGGCCGACAAGGCTTTGGCATCAAGGATGAGGAAGTGCTTGTCATCCATACGAAGGGTTCGGGCGAAATCAAGGACGGCGACCTTGACGAGCTACGACGCCAGTCTCGTCTCATTGACCAAGCCGAGAGCAAGATTCGAATCGTCGTGAGCGTGCTCATCCTTCGCGAGGGTTGGGATGTTCGTAACGTGTCAGTCGTTCTCGGATTGCGCCCCGCAAACTCAAAGAACGAGATTCTTCCTGAGCAGGCAGTCGGACGTGGCCTGCGATTAATGCGCGGTGTGTACGGTCGGCAAATCCTTGAGGTCATCGGCACGCAGAGCTTCGAGGACCTCATCGGGCAACTCGAAGTCGAAGGCGTTCACGTAGACACAACGGTGGAGCCGCCGAAGCAGGTTCGCATCGAGCCGTTGCAAGAGCGAAAGAAGTACGACATCGCGATTCCGCGAACGGGACTCCTATTCAACAGAAGCCACAAGAAGTTGGCCGACCTTAGAGCCGAGGACATTCCCGTGAACTTCTCAGCCGAAGATCTTCAGATTGACCTGGCCAAGATTCGCGTACGAATGATTGATATCGCCTCCGGTACTGAACTCGCTGTCACAGAGATCTCACCAGGCAGAGCCCCACTCGAAGGCGAGGTGCTGTCGGCAATCACAAGTCGAGTGCTGGCTTCGGCGCGACTGGTTCAAGCCGACTACCAAGTGTTGTACCCAATCGTCAAGCGGTATGTAATGGAGTTCGCCTTCGGCCTGCGCATCAATCTTGAACTTGACAACGTCAGACGGTTGTTGGCACTTCCCGTCTACGAGCAATGGCTTGCGGCGTCGGTCGCCGATGCTGTGGGCAGGATCGTCACGGAGTTTCAGGCGGTTCGAGTCGAACATAATCCAATCCTTCTCAGTGAAACTGACAAATTCATCTGGCGCCGTCAGACGGAAAAGGCCGAGAAGACCGTCTTCAATCTCATGGCCACTTTCAACAAGTTCGAGTCCGAGTTCGGCCGATTCCTGGATGGAGCGCCAGACGTACGGGCGTTCTCCGCTCTCGCTGAGACGTTTACGCGCTTCTCAGTCGACTACCTGAAACCGACTGGTGCGATGGGGCGGTACTACCCGGATTGGGTGATTCATCAACGGATTGACAAAGAAGATCGTTTCTGGATTGCCGAAACCAAGGGCCGTGAATTTGAAGGCGTGGAGCAGAAGGACGCTGCAATCGTGCACTGGTGCTCCGAGGTGTCGAAGAACGACCGCAACAAGTGGGGCTACATCAGAGTGAACCAGGATTGGTGGAATGCCAACGACTTCACTTCGTTCGAGCAAGTCGCTCGCGGTGTTGAGGTACACCAGAAGAGCCTTGGAGCAACCGGGCTCTACTTCTGGCCGGCTTAGTCGCGTGTACCCACGCAACACGAACACCCCTGCCCCAAATTTCCTATAGGTCCGCACCAAATGCTTACGACCTTGAGCAGGCTCTCAAGGCTCTTGCAGATTTCGAAACCGTCACGAGTCGCGAATTGCGCTCACTTGTCGTTCGGCAGATACGCCAATAAGGGGGTCAATCCTCTCTAGGCTCTAAGAAGTTGTCTCTTATCCTCTGTTGCTAAGTGGTGTGCCGGCAGTGACGAAGCTCCGAAAACGTGACGTGGTTCTTTGGATGGAATCAAGAAGACTTGGTTTCGGGCGTAGCGAGATTCGTCACCTATGCCAACATCATGTTGCTGATCTGGTCGTGTTACGACAGGTTCGCGCGTGGTGAGAATCATGAGAAGTGACTGTCACTTTTGACTGGGTGGTTGACGGGTGGGGTGGGCTGCTGAATCTGCCTCGCTAGCCCTTGAAGATCTCCGCTCGATGAAACTCAAGGAACTCCGACTGGGCATCGGTGAATCTTCCCACCTTGTGATCTAGGTCGATTCCCCAAGCTGAAGTCAGGCCCGGGGTCAGGTCTTTCGATACCAAGATTTCTTCACGATCGCCGAACGAGATCCAACCCTGATCGAATAAATGATCGATGTGTGGCGAGAGGAGAAGCCCGTTGCTGCCGCTCAACTTCTCTTGATCGGTTGAGACACTCCATGGCTTGATATGGCTGGCACGTAAGTGGTGGATATCGGAAACTCGGGTAACCCGGCAGGCGTTCTCATGCAACATCACATTTCGTTTGAACACGCCTTGTCCGCGACGCGACCGAAGTAGACGAATCTGTTCAACCTCTCCGATATCTGTTCGCTCGATGATCTGCGCATCTTTCTCGTCGGTTGGGCGTTCAAGAACGTTGGCTACATCGACCAAGTAATCGATTCGGCTCTCAACCTCTGAGCCAATCAACTGAATGAGCATGCTCGCCATTTCGGTCGAAACGCTCGCCAAGTACACGCTCTGGATCCCGTTTCCGTTCTGTTGAAGTGGTGAATACTTGGAGGGCAGTAAGTCTCGAAGCTTTTCAATGTGATCCTTCGGACGAATCTGATTGTCGAGCTCGACGAAGTCTGTCTCGACGAACCAGCCATCGGGCGATGACGACCAACTCGCGGTCCGAAACTCTGGCTTTGGTTGTGTTTGCGCAGTGGAGGTGACCCGTCCTATGGCTTTTATCCGGGTGTCGCAGAACGAGAACACCACGTCGCCCGGCTGAACAACCTTCATGTTTTCGTAGTACTGGTTGCGGGCGCCATTTGCGTTGGCTTTTGGCGACCACATGAAGCCGCCGCCTACTTCTTCGCTGAATGTTTGGTTCTGATTCACCCACCAGTACTTCGGTTGACGGTGGAACTCGTCGACGGTGAATCCGATTTCTCGCAGGGGCTGCGCCACAGTGAACTCGTTGCCATTGAACGCAGTCGACTTGAGATTGGCGAACAAAGGGTTCGACTTGCGTAGAGCGCGTACAAGAATCGCCTTGGCGTCATAGACCTTGCCGTTATGTGAGATCCAGTACTTCTGCGCGGGGTGGACCTGGTGGATCTCCAGGAACTTCTCACGCGAAATTCGATCCCACTCCGCTAGGACGTCTTCTATCTGCTGCCTAGTAAGGCTGCGAGTCGCTCGCATGATCTCGCTGAGCTGCATGAGCAAACGTTAGTCAGTAGAACTCACAAAGGTACAGAGACTCGGTTTAGTGCTATTGGCGCCGCCGGTTAGCACCATCCATGAGACGTTTCTTGACCTAACTTCAGGACGGTTCGGATAGTCCTTGCTTCAACGTCGTCTTCAGGCGGTGCCAATATATCTGTGTGAGTTTTTCGATACTCGAGTCAGACCAGGTGGAGAGAGTCGGAGGAGCCTCCTCCCAAATCTTCTCAATGACCTCAAGCCGCTTCTTTTTTTGCTATCGGGGCATCCGCTAAGGATTGAGTGAGCACCATCGCGGAGTGCCTGTAGATCTCGCTCTTCTCCACCGGTTCCTTATCTCCAGCAGCACGCTGGTCAGCTTCACTCACGAACGCCAAGTTGCCGATGGCGTGGGTCAAATCCAAGTCCCCGTACTTCCCTTGGGGTCGAATGTGGTCGAGGGGCCGCAGCGGGAAATCAGAACCGCGATGCATGCTCGTATTCGCCCGCGTCGGAGACGTCGGCAATCGTGGTGGGAGCAATTGATCGTTCAGCGAGCCGTGCTTCGTACTCGAATCACGGACCGTGCGTCGACCTCTTTGCGCCAGGCTCTGACGTGGTTGCCGGATGGATCGGTTCGCCAAGCGTGTATCGCTCCAGCAGCGGCACCTCGAATGCTGCACCACTCGTCAGTGGCATCGTCGCCTTGATGCTGGAGGCCGAACCCACGTTGACGCAGAGCGAAGTGGAAAAGCGGTCGATCGCGAGTGCCACGGTTGGTGCGTTGTCGAACGTTGGTGCGGGAAGCCCCAACCTGTTGGCGTACTCGTTGTTCGTGTCACCGGGGGATGGCGCGGTATCGCCGACCACTACCACGGTGTCGCCCGTGGTTCCGCCCACTACGGCTCCGCCGTACACCGTGGCGCCACCGGTCTCCACCGCACCGCCAACCACGCATATGCCGCCCGTCGGCGGTGTGATTCCGGATGATCTGTCGTGTGTGCAGTCGGCACGTCGGACACTGTTCCACAAAGTTCCGTATGTGTGCGTGAATGTCGGTGACCGTCTCATGTGGATACCCATGCGGTATTCACCGGGCCGGCCCTAGCCGCCCCAGCAGTGTCCTCGACGAGGGAATCCCTGGTACACCCCCTGACTATTCTTTACGTTCCCAACAGCACGAAGGAGCAATCATTGAACGACATCGAGACCATTTGGCAGCAACTCATCGACGCGGTTTCTGCGTTGGAGACGAAGTCCACGCACGACGAGCGTGACCACGTCGTGATGAAGAACTGCCTCGCCAGGCTGAATCTCGTGCAGCCGTTCGACTGGATGCAGTGGCAAGCCCCGATGCTCTCTGAGGTTGATCTAGATCAGCTCAGCATCGACGACTGCATTCGGCACATTACGAGGTTGGTGCGAGGCGATCGGTTCGCCGAAAACCTGCTGGCTGGGTGGATTCACGAGGGCTACTTTCGTGCCCTCTGCGAAGTGGCGCGGCGCAAGGCTGATGGCAAGCCGGTTCCATCGCTGCGCAAAGCCGCATAGTGGCCCTTGGTTGGTTGTATCTCTATTCGAGATACCGCCGGGCGAAGCGACGACTTCGCGAGCACGACTTGGCTGTCGAGGCAGCAAACGAAGTGTGCGAACATTGCGGATCTCCGCGGTATCAGCATGCTGACAACGAACAAGAAACCTGCCCGATCTACTTCGGGGAGACCGACTAGCCCATCACATCTCCACGGTGTGTGGGCGTAACAACACCAACACAACCTCAAGGAGAACAACAACATGTGGGTATTTACCGAAACCGGATTCGTCAGCGCAGTCATGCACCGCGATGACAAAGACATCATCATCGTGCGGGCACGGGAGACCGAGTCGCTCGACGGCATCGCCGCGCTGGCTGATGTGAAAATCGTGTCCACGCCGGCACGTGATTACCCGTGGCGCGTGCACGTGTCGCGGGAGGTGTTCCAGAGCTGGTTGGCATCAACCGTTGCCGATTTGTCGTACACCAACTTCAAGAACCGCATCCACGACACACGCGGCGACGAGTTCTACTCTGCGCTCAGCGAAGTGTGGAGCGTGATGCACGCGGTCGAGGAGCGTTGAATGTCACGCCGTGTTCCTC
>VFQT010002673.1_pt1 | contig 17763 bp, 9 predicted proteins | sample 3512381 | NCBI WGS metagenome assembly VFQT01 (sample SAMN10412376, study PRJNA504923) | tailings metagenome | isolation source: Relicate 2 Philex TSF3 active mining site | place: Philippines: Tuba, Benguet | collected 2017-08-29
ACCCTCCACAACAGGTCGGTTAAGAAAACTCAAACCGATCAAGTGTGGCGGGCCGGGCAACAATGGTTGTGGTGTACGGTTACGAACGACGTCTCACCTGGCGTTTTGTTTTCTCAGGTTTGCCAGCCGACGCTGAGCCCGGGTCAATCGGCGTCGGTCGGCGACATCACGCCGTTCTTCGGAGCGGTAGGTCCGTATGGATTCGGGGTGGTGCGTTTTCCAGACATCCGCTCGCAGCGATTCATAATCCGTGGAGCCTGACAGCAACTGGTCCAGCGCGTCTTTCAGATACGCATACACGTCAAGATCGTTGCGATGCGCGGTGATGACCAAAGTGAGCAGCGTTGCCGCGCGATCACCCGCATCAGCGCTGCCGAGATCACAGAGATTTTTTGCTCACTCCGAGTGCCGACAACAGTTCATCCATGGGGGCATCGTCAAGGTCCGCAAACCGCTGAATCGACTCGACGTTCCCGAATCCGTTTCTTCTGTGATGGCGGAACACGATCTGAAAGCAGCAGCAGTTCGTCCTCATACGAGTCGAGTCCCATGCTTGCTTCTGGACGAATTTCGCGTTCGGACAGTCCCCAAAGTGCAGCCTCTTGTTATTGACTTTCGAGTTGTAAGAGAAGCTCACTCCCTTTCGCTCTGCCAAATCGCGCTGGGTAAACCCTGATGTGTCTTGAAGTCTGAGAATCAACGACCGAACCACGTCAACGCAGGACATTAGAGCACGAATTTGGAGTACCCAGGGCATCCATCTGATTGCCGCTCACGGTGAAACAGAGTATACTGCCCGTACTTTGGGGTCAACCAGACGGAGAGAACAACTGGGCCAATGACGCCGTACCACTGCCAATACTGGGCACACCTGCTCACCCTTAAGGGTGCTGGTGGCAGCATCGAGAACCTGACACGTTCGATTTCAAACGCTCGTGTAGACCTGAATCCCCATCAGGTCGATGCTGCTCTGTTTGCGCTGCGGTCGCCGTTGTCCAGGGGAGCAATCCTCGCTGATGAGGTCGGCCTCGGAAAAACTATTGAAGCCGGGATCGTTCTAGCTCAACGCTGGGTCGAGCGAAAACGCCGCGTGCTGCTGATTGTCCCTGCCACGCTCCGCAAGCAGTGGCAACAGGAACTCGACGAGAAATTCTTCCTGCCAGGTGTCGTGGTGGATTCCGTACTGTGCAGTCGAATGCGGAAGTCGGGCGAGGGCAACCCGTTCCTGCAAGACGACAGGATCATCATTTGCTCGTATAACTTTGCCTCAGCAAATGCACAGAGCATCCATAATGTCCCGTGGGATCTGGTCGTGATCGACGAAGCCCATCGCCTGCGAAACGTCTTCAAGCCGCAGAGCAAGATGGCCCGGCGCATCGCTGACTCCATCGGCCCGGCCCACAAGCTGCTCCTGACGGCGACTCCCCTCCAGAACTCGCTGATGGAGTTGTACGGGCTGGTCAGCGTGATCGACGAACACGTCTTCGGGGATGCCGCCTCCTTCCGTGACCAGTTCGTCAAGACAGGCAGTGAGTCTCAGCGAAATTCCCAGCTTCGCAGCCGATTGATGCCGGTCTGCATTCGCACACTGCGGAAGCAGGTTGTTGAATACATCCCCTATACCAACCGCATTCCGATCACTCAGGACTTCACGCCGAGCGACGAAGAACACGAGCTTTACGAGAGCGTGTCGGCCTTTCTGCAACGGGAGACGTTGATCTCTCTGCCAGCGAGTCAGCGGCAACTCATCACGCTGGTTCTTCGCAAGCTGCTGGCCTCATCGACATTTGCCATTGCGGGCACGCTGCAAGGTCTCGTCGGTCGCCTCCGCAATCTCAAGCGAGTGGTTGCTGTCCAGCAGGCCCAAGCGCAGGCCAAACCAGTCGAAGCATCCCCGCCGTCAGCGTCACAGTTGATCGATGAAAGTGACTTCGAATCAATTCTGGAACTGGAAGACGAATGGGAACCGGACGACGAGCCAGTGGCCGACGAACCGACTGTGCAGGCAGCAGCGACACCCAGGGCTCTGCCACCGTCTCTCGACATCGACCCGAAATTGTTGGAGGAGGAACTGGAGGAACTTGTGGACTGTGCACAACTTGCCAGTCGGATCACCGTCAATGCTAAAGGAGAAGCGTTGCTCCCCGCACTTGATACTGCCTTTCGTCGTGCAGCTCAACTGGGGGCAGCAAGAAAGGCAGTAATTTTTACCGAGTCACGTCGCACGCAGCAGTACCTTCTAAAGCTTCTGTCGAAGCGTGGCTATGAAGACCAGTTGGTGCTGATGAACGGCACCAACTCCGATTCGATGTCAAAGGATATCTACGAACAATGGCTGGATCGCCATTCAGGTGAAGATTGTGTCAGCGGCTCGAAGTCGGTCGACATCAAGGCGGCGATCGTTGAAGAATTCCGTGAGCGAGCTTCGGTCATGATAGCGACAGAAGCCGCGGCAGAGGGTGTCAACCTTCAGTTCTGTTCACTGGTGGTCAACTTTGACCTGCCGTGGAATCCGCAGCGAATCGAACAGCGAATTGGTCGTTGTCATCGCTATGGTCAGAACCATGACGTAGTGGTTGTTAACCTCATCAACTGTCGCAACGAAGCCGACCAACGCGTGTTTGAGTTGCTCAGTGAGAAGTTCAAGTTGTTCGACGGCGTATTCGGTTCGAGCGACGAAGTGCTGGGGGCTTTGGAATCCGGCGTCGATATCGAGCGGCGAATCGCCAACGTCTACCAGAAGTGCCGCACTCCTGAAGAGATTGCCCAAGCCTTCGACGAACTTCAGTCGCAGTTGACCGACCAGATTCAGACCCGCATGGCAGGGACTCGCCAGACGTTGCTGGAGAACTTTGACGAAGAAGTCACCGAGCGACTGAGAGTCCATCGAGACAAGACGCTGGAGAGCCTCTCAGAACGGGAACGATGGCTGCTGTGCCTCACTCGCTCGGAACTGAACGGTGAGGCGACGTTTGATTCGCAGCAACCTCGCTTCAACTACACGGGCAACATTTTCCGTCAGGGGTACTACCACTTCGACTGGAAGCAGGCCGAGAAGAACGGCGACACGTTCTACCGGCAACAGCACCCACTGGCAGCGCATCTGATCGAACAAGCCCAAAATCGCCAACTCTCCCCCGCCACGCTCACCTTTGACTACGCCAGACACGGCTCCGTCGTCAGTGCGGTTGAGCCGCTGATTGGACAACAGGGCTGGCTGGAACTCTCCAGGCTGACGATCACCTCGCTCGACACCGAGGAGTTCCTGTTGCTCAGCGGGATTACCGACGATGGCGAGATGCTTGACGACGAACGCTGCCGCAAGCTGCTTTCACTCTCGGCGACCGTCGCAAACGGCACCGAAGCCCCGCCGCCCGATCTCACCGAGCAGCGGAACGTCGAATTGACCAAACGTGTCCGAGAGGTGGAGCAGCGTAACATGAAGCACTTCGATGAGGAGGTGCTGAAACTGGATCACTGGTCCGACGACTTGAAGCAAGGTTTGGAGCGGGAGATCAAGGAACTCGACAAGCAGATTCGGGAAGCTCGGAAGGTCGCTGCACTGGCGGCGTCCCTCAACGACAAGCTCGAAGCGCAGAAATTGATCCGCACACTGGAATCGACTCGGAAGGAGCGGCGAAAACGCCTCTTCGACGCTCAGGACGAGATCGACAGTCAGCGAGACGAACTGATTGCACGCATTGAGGTCCAGCTTGGTCAGAAGAAGTCGGTGACTCCGCTCTTCACGATTCGCTGGCGGCTGGAGGGGCACCTTCAATGACATTCCGTTCTCAAGGTGTTTCCTGTCAATGGCTTGCGACGCTATCGCCCTCAATGCGCAACCCCCGCTCATTCGGGTGTTCACCCGTCAAAATCGGCATTTTCCGCAAGAGAGTTTCAGTTTCGTGGTGTCGCAGGCCGATCAAAGCCGCGTATGGCCTTGTCTTTTCCGGGCCAGGCGGTAAGATTCGTCCAACACACTCGCCGTGCCCCTCCCGCTTTGCGGTGACGCACATCAAGGGCGAGTTTCTTTTATGCGCTCCTCCTTATTCGCAGGTCGAGGAGCGAACATGAGTGGCACTCCAGGGATTCCCTTCTCCAAGCCGTGGCTCTCCTGCGCCGCTCAGGTCCAGTTGCTTCAGCAGCGTGGCCTCACGGTTGCTGACCCGCAGGCAGCGGAGCAGTTTCTCTCCCACCTGAACTACTACCGCTTCAGTGGCTATTGTCTCGCCTTCGAAAACGGACGGCACAATTTCAATGGCGGAACGACATTCGAAGATGTCGTGGCAGCGTACCAATTCGACCTTACGCTGAGAGATTTGCTCACGGAGGCACTAGAAGTCGTTGAGGTCGATCTGCGGGCCGCCATTGCCTACGAGTTCGGTCAGCGATACGGGGCCTTTGGTCACACGGACCCAGCCAACTTCTACGGACAGTTCAATCATACGGACTGGCTTGACGGACTTCGCAAGGAAGCAGGTCGATCCAGCGAACTCTTCGTCCAGCATTTTCAGCAGACCTACGTTGAGTTCCCCGACTTGCCCGTCTGGATCGTTACCGAGGTCATGTCGTTCGGTACGCTCTCGCACATGTACAAAGGCATGCTGAAGCCAGACCAGCGAGTCGTTGCCCAGCGGTACGGGATTCAGGCAAGTTTTTTGAAAAGCTGGATGCACCATTGCGTCTACGTTCGCAATCTGTGCGCTCATCACTCTCGACTGTGGGACCGAGTGTGGGCGATCAGGCCGCAGCTTCTCCCAATCCCAAATTGGCAACCACCATTGCTTCCGAGTGATCGGCACCTGTTCGCAACACTTCTCGTCTTGCGAAAGTTGCTATCGCACATTCCGGCAGCACAAGCATTTACAACCCAGTGGAAGCAACGGGTCGAGCAACACATCGCTCTACCACCCGCTGCCCCCAATCCACTCAGACGAATGGGTCTTACGAACAACTGGATGGCTCATCCAGTTTGGACATAGCAGGAGAACGGAATGGCAGGAAAACAAAAGTTGGAACTGACGTGGATCGGCAAGGAGAACCGGCCTCGTCTGGAGCCACGCATTCTTCTTGAAGACCCCGAGAAGTCGTACCACGCTGCGCACCGGGTCAGTGACGACGACATCTTCGACAACCGCTTGATTTTCGGAGACAACCTGCTTGCCCTGAAGGCGTTGGAGCAGGAGTTTACAGGGAAAATCAAGTGCATATACATAGATCCACCGTACAACACGCAGTCAGCTTTTGAACACTATGATGATGGTATGGAGCATTCTCTCTGGCTGTCGCTTATTCGAGACCGCCTTTCGCTTCTCCATAACCTGCTTCGAAATGATGGATCATTATGGTTGACCCTAGATGACAACGAAGCACACTATGTTAAAATTCTTTGCGATGAAATCTTTGGGCGAGTGAACTTTGTGGCCAATGTGGTCTGGCAAAAGCGAACTTCGCCGGATATGCGAGCGACAATAGGAGCCGGTCACGACCACATCCTGGTCTTTGCAAAAGACGCATCATCGTTTAAAGCAATCGCAGGAAAAATTCCGCTGTCGGGAGAGCAGAGGACCAAGTACCGAAACCCTGATAACGACTCACGAGGCCCGTGGGTGTCCTCTGATTATACAGCGCAGGGATATCGCCCAAATCAAATGTACACAATCACGACTCCAGGAGGTAAAACCTATGCGCCTCCGGAAGGTGTTTGCTGGAAAAACGTCGAGGAAGTTTACTTGCAGCTTCATAACGATGGAAAAATGTGGTACGGTCAGGATGGCAAGGGCATGCCACGAAGAAAGACCTATCTTAATGAAGCGGAAGGAATTACACCGTGGACATGGTGGACAAATAAAGAAGTTGGACACACGCAGGAATCCAAAAAAGAATCGATTGCTTTGTTCGGAATCGCTGCTGCATTTTCTACACCAAAACCCGAACGCTTGATTGAAAGAGTTTTACAAATCGCAACGAACCCCGGTGACGTTGTCCTTGACTCTTTTGCAGGTTCCGGCACAACAGGAGCCGTCGCCCATAAAATGGCTCGCCGCTGGATCATGATCGAACGTGGTGCGCATTGCCACACCCACATCATCCCCCGCATGAAAAAAGTCATCGACGGACGGGATCCCGGCGGGGTGACCGAGGCCTGTAACTGGAGAGGCGGTGGCGGCTTTCGCTACTACTTCCTCGCCCCGTCGCTGCTCAAAGAGGACGCTTTTGGCAATTGGGTTATCAGCAAGGACTACAATCCGGCTATGCTGGCTGAGGCCGTCTGCAAGCTCGAAGGTTTCCAATACGCTCCCAGCGACGAGTTCTACTGGCAGCACGGTCATTCCACTGAGGCTGACTTCATCTATGTCACCACGCAAACGCTGACTCGTGAGCAACTCCGGAAACTTAGCGATGAAGTCGGCGACAAACGCTCACTCTTGATCTGCTGCGGAGCCTTCCGGGTCAAGAAGCTCGACGACTTTCCCAACCTGACGCTGAAGAAGATTCCTCGGGCCGTCATGGACAAGTGTGAATGGGGCAAGGACGACTATAGCCTTGAAATCAAGGCCCTCCCCGCGTCCCCGAAGGCTCCAGCTGATGAACCGGAGGTCACGGACGACCTGCCCAAGAACAAGCGGAAAGCTCGCAAGATGCTCGACAAAACACCCACGCTGTTTGCGATGGAGGACGAATAATGAACCAGCACGTCAACGCCATCGCCAATCGGCTCAGTTTGCGAACTCCTCAGCGGGATTCGCTGGCAATACTGGCACGGGTCTGCGAGATCATCGACCTCGACAAATCCGCCGACATCGCCCAGCAGCTCGAGACTATCAAGTCCGAGTTTCCTACAGTCGAAGACTTCGAACGTGACTTCCCATCGTTGTGCTTCGCCATCGCCACCGGCGTGGGCAAGACTCGACTGATGGGGGCATTCATCGCCTACCTGCACCGAGCCGAGAAGGTTCAGCACTTCTTCGTGCTGGCCCCGAACCTGACGATCTACCGCAAGCTGATTACCGACTTCTCGCCGAATCATCCCAAGTATGTGTTTCAGGGAATCAGCGAATTCGCCGTCAAGCCGCCACTCATCATCACGCAGGACGACTTCGAGACCGGCAAAGGTGTTCGACGTGAGGGCGTCGATCACCGAGGTCAGCGAACGATGTTCGACGACGATCCCATTCACATCAACATCTTCAACATCTCGAAGATCAATACGGAAGTCCGGGGCGATAGCGTGCCACGGTTCAAGCGGCTCAACGAGTACATCGGCGAAAGCTACTTCGAATATCTCTCCGAACTCGACGACCTCGTGCTGATTATGGACGAGTCGCACCGCTATCGGGCATCTCAGGGCGTGAAGGCGATTAACGAACTGAAGCCGATCCTCGGACTGGAACTGACGGCCACGCCACAGGTCGAACGTGGGAAGACGACAGAGAAGTTCAAGAACTGCGTCTACAGTTACCCGTTGGCCTCAGCCCTGACGGACGGATACATCAAGCAACCAGCGGTGGCGACCCGTGAGAACTTCAACGCCTCCAGCTACGACGACGAAGGGTTGGAGAAGCTGAAGCTCGAAGACGGCGTGCGTGTCCACGAAGAAGCCAAAGTGCAACTGGAAGTCTACGCAAGGGAGAACGGCGTTCGCCGAGTGAAGCCGTTTATGCTGGTGATCGCCCGAGACACCGAACACGCCAACGCCCTGATGCAGACCATCGAGTCGGACTCGTTCTTCGATGGGGCGTACAAGGGAAAGGTCATCACGGTCCACTCGAAGACTTCCGGGGAGGAAAAGGACGAGGTGGTCGAGCAGTTGTTGACCGTCGAAGACCCGAAGAACCCGGTCGAGATCGTCGTTCACGTCAACATGCTCAAGGAAGGCTGGGACGTGACGAATCTCTACACCATTGTGCCGCTCCGCAAGGCCGATTCCCGCACGTTGGTCGAACAATCGATTGGTCGTGGGTTGCGACTTCCGTATGGAAAACGCACGGGCAACGATGCGGTCGATCGCCTTACCATCGTCGCCCACGACAAGTTTCAGGAGATCGTTGACGAAGCTAAACGAGGCGATTCGATCCTCGTGACCGGCGTGGTCATCGGCAAGCACATCCCTGACAAGAAGTCTAAGGTTATCGAAGTTGTTCCCAAAGTCGTGCAGATCATCACGGGCAAGACCGGCACAGGTTCGGAGTCCGTTAAGCAGCCCGGCCTGTTCAATGACAAGCGTGAGATCGAAGTTGCCACGACCACGCTCGACATCATCAAGAATGAGTTCGAGCGGCTGCCTCGTTCATCTGACCTGACTTCGCCTACGGTTCGAGAGGAACTGGTCAGGAAGGTGAAGGACGCGATCAAAGTGCCGCAGGGCCAGTTGCCCGGCATGGAAGAAGCACTCGACGACAAACGAGTCGAAGAAGTCGTCAAGGAGACGGCAGAGACATACGTCGCCATGTCCATCGACATCCCCCGCATCGTGATTGTGCCAGCGGGCGATGTCACCTGCGGCTACAAGGACTTCGACCTCGACACCAGCAGCATTAACCAGAAGCCGATTCCGAATGACATCCTGATCCAGACGCTTCGCCAGAACCAGCAGTTTCGCCTGCGCAGCCTTGCCACGGCGCCAGAGGAGCGGATGGAGGATTACCTCGTTCGTGGTCTGATCGATTACGACGACATCAGCTATGACGACCACGCCAAACTGCTCTACAAACTGAGCGGCCAACTGATCGCCAAGCTCCGGACGTACCTCAACGATGAACAGGACATCCGCAACGTCCTGCTCGCCTTCAACCAACAATACGTCCGACTGATCCACGCTCAGATGCAGGAGCATTTCGTCGAACAAGCGACAGAATACGCAGTCCACATCAGCAAAGGCTTTCTCGTCCTGACGCCCAGTGCCTTCCATGCACCAGAGGACGAAACGCCTCGCCCCTTCCGTCAGCCGGTGGACAACAAAAAAGACATCCGGTCCATGCTCTTCGGCGGATTCGAGAAGTGCCTTTACCCCATCCAAAAGTACGACTCCGACACCGAGCGTCGGTTCTCCGTGATCCTGGAAAACGACAAATCGGTGACGAAGTGGGTCAAGCCCGGTAAAGGCAACTTCCGCATCCACTACACCGCCGAATCCGAGTACGAACCCGACTTCGTCGCCGAAGCCGCCGACGCCTACTACTTGTGTGAACCGAAGGCCGACACGGAGATGGACGACGACATCATCCAAGCAAAGGCCCGTGCCGCCGCCGAGTGGTGCAAGCACGCCACGGACGTTAGCAGCAAGCCTTGGAAATACCTCTTGATCTCCCACACCGCAGTTGACGAATCCAAATCCCTAGCTGGCTTGGCGGCACAGTACGCGGTGGAAGCGGAATAGCTACGAGGAAAAAACCGATGAGCGATGAGTTCAAGTCCGCAATCACGAAGTATGTCAAGACACACGGAACCATTCCGACGAGTTTTGGCCGCTTGACGGTCGAAGGTGCGATCTTGGGGCAAGGCGGAAATGGCCTCGTCTATCCTGTCGATTTCGAGGGTCCAGCCGTCATCAAACTCCTTGCTGAACAGGTCTCAGAGACGCCTTCCACGAAGCTCAAACGCTTTCAGAGGGAGTATCGACGACTTGTTCGGATTCCTACGCAGACGAACCTCGTCCGACTTTTCCATTACGATGTCGTGACTCTCGATGGGATTAAAGTCCCCGCCATCATCATGGAGCGTTGTAAGAACTCACTGAAGGCTCATGTGCAATCTGTCGGGGCGCTCCCACGGACTGAGCTTCACCAGCTATGTGAAGACATGTGCCGGGCACTTAGTCATATCCACAACCACGGCATCATTCATCGTGATATTAAACCCGAGAACATCTTGCTTCGAGAAGATGGCACCTTCGTCCTTGCCGATTTTGGCATTGCATGGTTTGATCCTGAACTATTTGAGGGAACCGAACTGACAAAGAAGGGCGACCGGATGGCGAACTTCCAGTTCTCCGCCCCTGAACAGTTTGAGAAGGAAGCAAAGCTTACCCCCGCCGCTGACATTTTTGCATTAGGGCAGGTTCTTTATTGGTGTGTGACACAAAAGACGTTTCGAGGCGTTTCACCTCCGACAATGGCACAATTCGACGAAGGGTACGCCCAGCTTGATGAAGTCGTGTCTTTAATGTCGAGGCAAGAGCCAGTTGAACGACTTCAGTCTGCAAAGGCCGTAATTGACGCACTGGACGAACAGGATCAGCACCGAAAGACGCAGGAATTGCGCGCACATGTGCTCGACTGTTTGGAAACATTCGAGCTTCTTCTGGTGCGGTGCACCCCCGGCCAGCGAAGTATTGTCCATCTCACGGAAAAGAAGGATATCGACCACCTAATTGAGTCCCTTTCTGCAATCTGTGAGTCGCATGAATTGTGGTGGACTCAAGGAAATGCAAATAACGCCATTAGGTTCATGGAGAGAATTGACGATGAGCATTGGTTGTTCGGCGGGATAGAATGCAAGATCACAGACTGTTGGGTGACACGAGATTCTGGGCTTGACCGCTGTTCTGTGTTGATGCGATCCGATGCTATGCCACCTTTTGGCCTCTACAACGATGATGACGGTGAAGACGAAGTGGCCGGTTTGTTTGAGGGTCGCTACATCGACTACCGCCAACATGATGATGGCTTCGCAACCATCGACGGAAAAGTCGTTGAACTGGCAGGTCGGTCAAAACGGCGGTATAGATATCGGAGACCTACCTACTTCTTCGTTGCAACAAAATACAATTCGGCGCTGGTGCAAGCGGCAGATCAAGTGATCGATCCTCTCATCAAGGCTCTTAACTCAGGTCAGTCTGTTCAGTTAGGTCAGTTGGAAGCACTAAAGAGGCTCCCAAAACATGAAGTGTCCCGAATGCAAGACTAACAAGACGGGAGTGCTAAGACGTGTCTGCACTTGGATGGGTCGATTTCTCGTCAGAACATCGTGAGAAGGTCAAGTCGGTCATCGACATGCTCTCTACGCCCGGTGTGATTGACGAATTGGGGATCGGCGCCATCCGTGACTCATTCTCCGACTCGCTGTTCCCCGGCATATCGACGATTCAGACACGGGCGAAATACTTCCTGACGGTTCCCCGCATCTTCAGGGATTACGAGAGGTTGCCAGCCAATCAGCGACGGCGGCGGAAGCTGGCGACGTATCTCAATGACCACGAAAACCTGTGCATGGAGGCAATGGTTGCCAACTACGAAGGGGATTCAGCCCATCAAATCATTGGAGCGTCTTTCGTCGGCAAGAAGGGCGAGGTTCAGCGAAAGCCGTCGTCAGTCTACTGGACCGGCATCCGGCAGTTCGGACTGATCCGCACAAACCTTTCGCTTCAAGGGTTTTGCCAGAAGTTCGCCAACCCTGACCAGCCTCTCCGTGATCTGGTCCAAGGAACAGACAAGACGAAGGGCGATGACCCGGATGCCGAAGAGCAATCCAACGAAACGATCAATACTCCAGCCTACGAAGACGACTGGATCGACTCGTTGACGATTCACCTCTCCCAAGAGGAAGCCTCGTTTCTGTCTGGTCAGATCGAGGCTCGTGTTCCACTGAGTCTTATTGGGCAGATTCTTCTCGACAGCAATCTGCGCCGCAAATTCCTCGACCTTTCCTCGGAATGGAACTTCACCACATTCGCCGATGAAGCTCCCTTCCTCAACAAGTTGCCTGACGATCTTCAGCGGGTCATCGCTGCGGCCAGGGATTTCTGGCAACTCATGTACGGAGCGCATATTCGGTACAACTGCCTGATTCAAGAGAAGCGAGGGACGAAACAGCTTCAGTCCAAGTTTGAGGCGATTTGGGACGAGTGGAAGACGGACCTGACGAGCTTCCCTTGGGACCGATGGGACACAGGCTCCCTGTGGCAACTTACGAAGCTGCACGCTCGGCAAGTGAAGGACTACACCATTGAGTTCGTTGAAGCGTGGATCGATGGCATTTACGGGGTGGCAACCACGGAGAAGCTCGACGCTCTCGTGACCCGACAGGAACGCCTCAACAAAAAGGCTCGTGCCCGTCTGCATCCCACCGCCGACATCAGTGAGAGCGAGTGGGTAGGTATCGGCGATCTGAACTACCGCCTCAACGTCGCCCGAACGATCATCAGGGACATCGACGACGGCCTCACGTCACAGGAGGCCGACGATGCTTGATGTGAAGAAGCACCGGCTCGATTACGGTGCTATGTTGATCCCGCCCAGTGGTTATCGGTTGGCAAGGGCCGTCGCCTCCACCTACACGCTGGACCTGAACACGCTGCTGTCCATTCCGGTCGCACTGTTTTTCTCGCAGACGTTGGAAGGCAACTTCGAGACAGAGCGTGTCCCACTTCTCGAAGCGATCCAGCGCTGCCCGGAAGTGCTGCGAATCTACCATCAACGGGGGAAGATACACGTTCCCAAGAAGCACAATCGGCTGTACGGTCTGCTGGAACCGTGTGTTGTCGGCATCCTGCCAGACGACGCCTACACGTCGTTTCATCCCAAAGTCTGGGTGCTTCGCTACGAACACGACAACCAGCCCACAATGTACCGAGTCATCGTCCTGAGTCGTAACCTGACCTACGACCGCAGTTGGGATATAGCCGCCCACCTCGATGGTGAAGTCACGGAGGAGCGTCAGGAGAGAAATCAACCGCTGGCATCATTCGTTTCGCACCTCTTGTCGTACGAGGGGTTCGACGGCGACAGGAAGTTTCTTGCTGATCTGCGTCGTGTCGATTTTCGTCCTCCTGCGGGTTTCAGTAACAACTTCTCGTTTCACCCGGTTGGAATCGACGGGTATTCGAACCCCATTGTCTCGCAGACGGGGAGTCGAGCCATTTGCATCAGCCCTTTCGTCCACGACGAAGCCGTCCGCACCGTTCGAGACAACGTGGACGACGAACTGCTTCTGTTCGGGTGCCGGGAGGAACTGCACCGGCTCAAGCCCGAGTCACTCTCGGGCATCCGCACTTTCTGCATCTCTGACCTGATCGTCGATGGCGAAAGTCAGGAGCAAGGTGAAGACGGCGAGGGAGAGCAGGCCGAACAGAACCTTCACGCCAAGCTCTATGTGTATCAGGGTAACACAAGCAGCGTCTCGTGGTTCCTCGGTTCTGGCAATACAACGAAGGCAGCTTTTGAGCGCAACATCGAGTTCCTTTTGGAACTCAGAGGAAGCAGTGCCGCTGTGCAGCTTGATCGGCTTAAAGACGAACTTCTTGGGACGGACGAGAAAGGTGGAATCTTTCAGCCCTACCAGTCGCCCTCGGAGCCTGTTGACGATTCGGAGAGGAAAAAGCTGGAAGAGAAGTTGCGATTGCTGGAATTTGCCCTGCTCAAGCACGTGGACATTCAACGGGCCGAGGTGACTCCCTCGGAGAACGAAGCCAACTTCGACCTGCATTTGGTTCTTGATCCCGGCCCCAGTACATGGCGCGACCTAAAGGTCACGGTGTCACCGTTTAATGCGGACGCTGCCGAACCGCAGGAGTTGCCACCGGGCTGCGTCACGACATTTACATTCCAGAACATCAATGAGAGCAATCTGAGCCGATTTCTCCGTTTCGACATCTGGCAGGGGGCCGACCGGCTTCGGTCCTTCCTGATGAAAGCGGAAATCGATGGCCTGCCCGTAACGCGTGTCGGTCGGATTCTGCGCAGCATCATCAACAGCCGGGATCGTTTCTTCGAGTACCTGCGTTTCCTCCTGGCTGACGATGGTGACAAAGAGCCGGTCGGTACGGAACCAGACAAACGGGGTAAGTCAAATGGCGAGACAGCGAGCATTTGGGACACTTCGTCCCCGATCTTTGAGCAGTTGTTGCTTTCGGCGTCTCGGTCTCCTCGGCGATTGAAGGCCATCGACGACGTAATTGAACAGCTTCGTAAGCAGGACGACGAAGACCCGACCCGTCGAGTCGTTCCGCAGGAGTTCTTAGAGTTTTGGGAAGCGTTTAAGCAGATTGTACCCAAGAAGACTCGGAGGAATCGCCAATGATGACGCCTCCAATCGACGAACATGTCACACGGAGTCTGGCTGCCCTGAAGGACTTCCAGCGAGCGACCGTCGATGTCGTCTACGACAACCTGTTCAGGAACGGACAGCAGAGAATGTTGGTAGCTGATGAAGTCGGTCTCGGAAAGACCATCGTTGCCAAAGGCGTCATCGCTCGAAGGATTGTGGAAAAGATCGAATCGGGTGACTCAACGCCGCTCAAGGTGACGTACATCTGCTCGAATCAGGTCATCGCCCACGAGAACGTCGGCAAGCTCGACATCTACCCGGACCAGCGCTCCCATGACCGCTTTGCGAGCCGCCTGACCTATCTGGCCTTCCAGCCAGAAGGCGGTGATCAGGGCGTGCTGCGACTGAATACGCTGACACCGGCAACCTCGTTTAACAAAGGCAGCAGCACCGGCCAGCAGGGAGAGCGCCGAATTCTCTATTCGCTGCTGATACAGGATGAGCAGTTGAGCGGTCATGGCAAGGCTCTGTCTGCAATGCTTCGTGCCAGTGTCCAGAAAGCAGCGAGCGACTGGTTCCATGAACTGGATGCAGAACGAGACAATCCATGCGGAAGGCCATTACGACCGTGCTGCCACAGTCTATTCCTGACGGCGATCAGGAAGAAGCGGCTGAAATACTCCGATTGTCCATTGTTCTCGCATCTCGGGGTTTACAAGTCGATTTCACTGTACGACGCCGTAGTCGAGTTCACGAAGTTGCTCACGCTGAAGAACCTCGGGCAGTACCGAGATGGTTCTGACCACTTGGTGCGGGAACTCAAGGACGTGCTGTCTGAGGTGTGTGTCGAGTACATCGACGCCGACATCTACATCCTCGACGAATTTCAACGGTTCAAGGAGCTTGTGACTCAGGAGAGTGAGTCGGAGGCAGCGGAGATCGCCCGTCGCATTTTTGCCAAGGAAAAGGCCCGCATTCTTCTCCTTTCAGCCACTCCGTTCAAGGCGTACTCAGGAGACTCGCCGTGGGAGAGCGGCGAGGAACATTACAAGGAGTTTCGGACGATCCTGAGCTTTCTGTTCGATGGCGACAAAGACGCTCTGAGCAGCTACGAAACGCACCGGCAGTTCCTTTTCAAGCAACTGCTGGAGTTGGGTATCAAGCCGGGTGAGATTGACACATCGCATCGGGATTCAGTGCAGCAGGTTCTTCGACGGGTCATGTGCCGGACAGAACGCCTCAGCGTCTCGCAGGACTTCGACGCCATGACCGTGGACAAGTGGCATTCGCACCCGTTGCAGGTGTCGTCCGGAGACATTCAGAACTTTGTTGCCACGGACAACGTAGTGCGATACCTGAACGAAATCGACACGCAGTCCGGGCACCAGCTTCATGCGCCGATTGAGTTCTGCAAGTCGGCACCGTTTCCGCTGTCGTTCCTCGATGACTACAAGCTCAAGCAGCAGCTTCGGGCGAGGAAGAACAAGGCAGACGTTCGGAAGGTGCTGAAGGCCAATGCGACGGCATGGATTAGCCACCGGACAGTGCATCGCTACAAGGATGTTCTCGCCGACGATGGCTCTTCAGCGACAAACGCCAAGCTCAGTCAGGTTCTCCAGGAGGTGCTTGGACAGAACGGCGAAAACCTGCTGTGGATTCCGCCAAGCCTTCCCTGTTACCCGCCTGCAGGTGCCTTCGCCGACACCATCGGATTCTCGAAAACGCTCATCTTCTCCGCATGGCTCATGGTGCCTCGAATGCTGTCTTCGCTGATCTCGTTTGAGGTTGAACGACGGACGATTGGGAACCCAAGCTCAATCGATCCACAAGAGAAGGAAGCCCGGAAATACTTTCACGCCAGGACGGAACGTCGGCACCCCATTCCCCAGTTGGTTTTCTCTCAGAAAAGGACTGACGCTGGCGAGTCGGCAGGGAACATGTCGAACTTTACGCTGCTGTACCCGTCTCACACGCTGGCCAACCTCTTCAATCCGAATGATGCTCTGCTTCGAAATCGCTCGCTGCCAGAACTTCGCAGCGAACTCGTCGCCAGAATCAACAGGCTGATCGAAGACGCTGAGCTTCACAGATTCGGAACCTCGACAGGTGAGTCGGACAAGTGGTACTGGGCTGCACCACTCCTGTTCGACCGCCGCACGCCGTCAATGAAGGAGGGCCTTGCTGACTGGCTGAAATGGGTCGCCGAGTCGGACGATTCGGATTTCCTCAACGCTAAAAAGGAGAATAGCAGCGAACGTGGGCAGGCCAGTTCCAAGGAAAAACACTTCGAGGAGTTGGTACATTGTTTCGATCAGCCTCTCGAAGCAGGGCTTGGGCCGCTACCAGACGACTTGGCGGAAATTCTTGCTGATATGGCAATCGCCAGTCCTGCGGTCGTCGCTTTGCGATGTGCGAGGGATCAGTTCCAGCCAGAATTTTACGACGCCACCCTCTTCGCGTTCGACCTTGCGAGCGAATTTCTCAGCCTGTTCAACAAGCCTGAGTCCATCACCGCTGTTCGCCTCAGCACTGACCGAGCAGCCTACTGGCGTCGAGTGCTTCAATACTGCGTCGATGGATGTCTTCAGTCGGTCCTGGACGAGTTCGCTCATGTTGTGAGAGCCGACAGCCCGTCGCTCTGGGAGATGTACCACCGCCTCGTTGCGTCAATGAATCTTGGAACAGCTTCGATCAAGGTCGATGACCTGAACAGCTTCCTGAAGAACAAGCGGAGGAACATGCGGTGTCATTACGCTGTGGACCTGGGGAACCAACGTGTTGAGACCGACGAAGGGCAGGATCGCATCAAGGGGATTCGGAACAACTTCAATTCGCCGTTTCGCCCGTTCGTGCTGGCTACAACGTCGATTGGTCAAGAGGGGCTGGACTTCCACACTTACTGCCGCAAGATCGTCCACTGGAATCTGCCATCCAATCCGATTGATCTCGAGCAGCGTGAGGGCCGGATCAACCGTTTCAAGGGCCTCGTCATCCGTCAGCAGATTGCGAGCAAGTACAGAGACCGACTGACGAAAGAGTCCGTGCAGGCGAGTGGCGTCTGGGATGCACTTTTCGACATTGCCGCCGTCGAGGAAAGAACAGGCAATGGAAAGTGCGAACTGATCCCCTATTGGCACGTCGAGGCGGATAAGTACCAGATCGAACGGATCATCCCGTTCTATCCGTTCAGCCGAGATCGAGCGAAGCTGTCGTCGCTTTTGAGAACGCTCGCCGTCTACCGTTTGGCATTTGGGCAGCCTCGCCAGGCGGAACTTGTCGGACACCTGCTCACCAACATTCCTGAGGAACGCATCACCGAAATTCGTAACAAGCTGATGATCGATTTGAGTCCGATCAGCTACCGACCGCGGGCCAGGTGATCGGGTGTTGTGGAATCAGCACGTCTGAGGTCACCCGGGTGTCTGTCGAATGATGGTATGGTCCGGTGCCTGAATGATCGGCTGATTCTCGGCTTCATTCTCACCGCCAGTTTTTCCTCCGCCACCAGAGGTTATCGCTGGTAAACTTAACAAGCACTGACAGTGCTGTTTCCAGAAAATCGAAGGCAGCAATCTTTCGAAGGAGCCGCAGGGAAGCACACGGGTCGGAATCGGTGGAGGTCGCCTCGCTGCTGAAATTGGCAGCAACGAACCTGCCATTTCCACGGTTGGTGTCACGCGAAGCCGCGAAGCCGCGAAGGGGGCGGCAGAGGAGGGCGGGGGAGGGCTGTTTTTTAAACCACAGAGGGCACAGAGGACACAGAGGGGAGGGTCGCGG
>VFQT010002674.1_pt1 | contig 17759 bp, 15 predicted proteins | sample 3512381 | NCBI WGS metagenome assembly VFQT01 (sample SAMN10412376, study PRJNA504923) | tailings metagenome | isolation source: Relicate 2 Philex TSF3 active mining site | place: Philippines: Tuba, Benguet | collected 2017-08-29
CGCCGCCCGACATTCGCCCACTAAGCGGCGCATTCTCTCTACTCTTGACGGTGATGAGCCGCAGTTGCGAGAAGCTCGGATGCAACGAGCCAGGCGAGGTGGCATTCGGCATCGATCGCATCGCGTGCATCGTGTGGTTGGAGAACTACGACCCCGACGACGCCCGGCATCTGAACGTGTTGTGCGCTACGCATGCCGCGCGACTCACGCTGCCGCGCGGATGGAGCTTCGACGACCGTCGCGAGCGCGTGCCGCGACTGTTCGTGGCGCCCAAGCCGACGGCGAGCGCGAGCGCGCGAACACCCGAGAAAGGTCGCGATGCGACCACGTCGACACGTCGTGCCGCACCCTCGCGCCGCACCGCCAACAAGACTGCGCCAGCAGCGGGGAAGTCGGGCAACAAGACCGGAGCAGTCCCGCGACGGACTGCGCGCGACACGTCCAAACCTGTGAAGCGGATGGATGGGCCGGGTCTCTTTGATCCGACACTGCCGATGAATTCGCCGCAGTTGCAGCCGCTGCCGGGCGACGCGACGGCCACGAGCGGCACACCGCGCACGAGTGATGCAACGGCCACGAGCGGCACACCGCGCACGGCGAGTGCCGACACGCAGGCCACGCTGCTGCCCGTTGAGCAGCCTGCGTACCAGCCCAAATTCGACCGCACGAGCGACGTCGGCGGCGCGCTGAACGCCACCGGCCGGCTCTTGCGGCGCGCGTTCTCTTCGCAGACCAAACCCATCGAGCGCCCGCAGGTTTCGTCGGACACCGATTCGTTGCCGCAGGGCGACCACATCGACGACTTCCACCAGGGCGACCACGTCGAATAGGCGCGTCGAGCGCTCGACTCGGCGACTGCGATGGACATCGAGGCTCGGCTCACCACGCCTGCGGCACCGAGCCGTGTGCTTGCGCTCGTCGACGACCTTGGTGTGTACCCGCAGTGGATGCCGCTCGTGCATCGTGCAGAGCCGATCGTCGGCGTTGCTGATGCGTGGAACGTTGAGCTGCGTGCCAAGGTCGGGCCGTTCGCGCGATCAAAGAAGCTGCGCATGGTGCGCAGCGCCTACGAGCGCACCGAGGGTGCCGAACGCGGCGATGTCGCACGCATCGTGTTCGAGCGCCGCGAGATTGACGAGCGACAACATGCGATGTGGCGACTCACTGCGACAGTGACTTCCGCGAACAGCGCGGCAGGCGGGGCCGAGCTCGTCATGCATCTGCACTACGACGGACGACTGTTCGTGTCGGTCGTCGAAGCGATCTTGCGCCAGAACATCGACGCGGGTCGCGTGCGACTCGCGGAACTTCTCGCGCGCTAGACGTTGCGTCGCGCAGTGAGCACCACGGGCTGACCGGCGGCGAGTTGTCCGCACGCTGCGTCGATGTCGGTGCCGCGATTGCGTCGCACGGTGGCGTTCACCCCGCGGTCGCGCAAGCGGTCGGCAAATCGTCTTACACCGGCAGCGTCGGTGCCGCGCGTCGGGAATCCGGGTGTGGGATTCAGCGGAATCAGGTTCACGTGCGCGGTCGGCTTGAGCGACAGCGCGAGTTTGGCGAGTTCGCTCGCGTCGCGTGCCGAGTCGTTCACGCCCGCAATGAGCGCCCACTCGAAACTGATGCGGCGGTTCTTCACACGCAAGTAGTCGCGGCAGGCATCCATCAGTTCTTTGAGCGGGTATCGCTTGTTGATCGGCACGAGCTCGTCGCGCAATTCGTCGCGTGCGGCGTGCAGCGACACGGCGAGATTCACCGGCAGCGGGCGAGTGCTGAGCGTGCGGATGCCCGGCACGATGCCGACCGTCGACACGGTGAGGTGCCGAGCGGAGATTCCGATGTCGTCGTGCAGACGCTCGATGGCACTCCACACCGCGGGCTCGTTGGCGAGCGGCTCGCCCATGCCCATGAACACGATGTTGGCGACGCGCTGCTTGCGTTGTTTGGCGTGCCGCGCGGCGCGCACCACCTGCTCCACTATCTCGCCGGTCGTGAGCTGACGGTTGAAGCCGGCTTGGCCGGTCGCGCAAAATCCGCACGCCATCGCGCAACCCGCCTGTGTGCTCACGCACACCGTGACTCGATCGGCGTAGTGCATGAGCACCGTCTCGATCGGGTGGCCGCCGTCGGCGAGTCGCCACAGGAACTTCACAGTGTCGCCTTTGTCGCTCACGCTCTCGCGCACGAGCACGAGGGCAGTCGGCAACTGCACGGCGAGTTTCTCGCGCAACGCCGCCGAGACGGTGGTGATGCCCGCGACGTCGTGGAACTGCTCGTAGAGCCCCGACCACACCTGGCCGACGCGATATGCCGGTTCGCCGGCGAGCACCTCGGCGATCTGCTCGCGCGAGGCGTCGTAGAGCGTCGGGTTCGCGCTCTTCGGCGCGGCGTTGTTCACGCCTTCAAGTGTGGTGCGGCGAGCGCCTCGTAGTCGCGCATCCTCGCACGCAGCACGTCGAGCGACGCAGTCCAGAAGTCTTCCTTCGTGACGTCGAGGCCGAACGACTGCCCGAGTTGCTCGGCGGAGTCCATGCCGGCGCGCGACAGCAGGTCGTCGTAGCCGTCGCGGAACCGCTCGGGATCGCGTTGGAACTGCGCGTACAGACCCAAGCCGAACAAGAGTCCGTACGTGTAAGGCCAGTTGTAGAAGTGGCTGCCGTAGTAGTGCGGCTTCAGAATCCACATGTACGGATGCGCGGTCGACTGGTCGATGCCGTCGCCGTAGGCGCGATTCTGCGCGTCGCCCATCATCTCATTCAGCTCGCTGACACCGAGCGTGCGGCGCTGTCGGCGGGCGAACACCTCCGACTCGAACAAGAACCGGCTGTGGATGTCGACCACCACTTGCGCGGCACCCTGCAAGTCGACGTCGAGCAAGGCGAGCCGGTCGTCGCCTTTCAGGCGCGACAAGCCTTCTTCGACCACGAGCGTCTCGCAGAAGATGCTCGCAGTTTCGGCGAGCGCCATCGGCAAGTTGCGCTGCATCGGCGTGCGATGCGCAAGTTGCGTGTTGTGGTACGCGTGGCCGAGTTCGTGCGCGGTGGTTTGCGCGGAGTCGACGCTGCCGCTCCAGTTGAGCAACACGAGCGAGCGGTCGTCGACGAACGACATGCAGAACGCGCCGCCGACTTTTCCTTCACGCGGTTCGGCGTCGATCCACTTCTCGTTGAGTGAACGATCGACGAGGCCGGCGAGCCGGTCGCTGTATGCGCTGAACGCGCCGCGCACCAGCTTCACTCCGTCGTCCCACGAGATGTTGCTCGGCGCGAACGTCAGCGGCGCCAGCAGATTCCACCACGAGAGACCGTTCGTGTCGCCGTTCAGTCGGCCCTTCACGCGCAGCCATCGGCGGAAGTCGGGCAGCGACGCGTGCACGGCCGACTGCATCGCGTCGAACGTGGCGCGGCTCACGCTGTTGGCATACAGCGATGCGTCGAGCGGCGATGCCCACTGGCGTCGGCGGTTCACGGCGTTGGCTTCGCCCTTGATCGCGTTCATCGCGGCGGCGCACGGCACGCCGATCGTCGGCCATGCGCGCATCTCGGCGTCGTAGGCGGCTTTGCGCACGCGCACGTCGGGGTTGCTCGCGAGTCCGCGCACGGCGGCCATCGGAAGATCTTTTTTGCCGTCGGGCAGTTCGACGCTCGTCTTCAACTGCGATGTCACGTCGGCCTGCAGGCGGCCCCACGCCGACGAGCCGGTCGTCGACAACTCGGAGTAGAGGTTTTCTTCGGGCTCGCTCATCTGGTGTTCGGCGCGCGCCTGTAAGCGGCGCAGCGGCCCGAGATGTTCGCGCGCGGCTTCGCTGACCTTCGCGAGTTCGTCGGCGCCGAGCGACGCCACCCACTCAGCAAGACGCGCAACCAGCGGCGAGAGCTTGGAGTCGGTGACTTCGAGTTCAGAGAGCAGACCTTGCGCCTGCTCGTTGCGCGAGTCGGTGCTGACCGTGGCATAGACGTAGGCACCGAGCACGTTGTTGGCTTCGGCCACGGCGTTGAACGCCGCGACCACGGCGTCGGCGGTCTCGCCGTCCTTGGCGGTCGGCGTGCGCGGTGCGACTGCGCGCACGTCGTGCTCGTCGAAGAGCGAAGTCAGTCGTCCGACGTCGGCGCCGAGACGCTCCATCGAGTCGACGAACGAACGCGAGTCGAACGACTCGTGCACGTCGGCGACGCTCCAGCGGGGAAGTGCGGTGGAATCAGCCATGCAGCGAAACTATCTCGCGGAATTCGCGGCCACCGTACCGACGAACACTTCGTCGCGGTGGGCGACCCTCATGCCGAGCGAGCCGTAGAGGGCGACTGCTGCGGTGTTGTCGCCCGCGACGTACAACATGCCGTTGTGCAAGCCGCGCGAGGCGAGATGGGCAAAGCCTGCAACGGTGAGCGCGCGCCCGAGGCCCTTGCCGTGGTGCGCGGGGTCGACGCCGATCACGTAGATCTCGCCGTGGGCGTCGGTGCCATGCATCGCGTGGTCGTGGTGTAGCGACGTGTGGTGCTGGTGTTCGTGCGGCTCGTGGGCGTCGTGCACCTTGGTCCAGCAGAAGCCGGCCATGGCTCCGTCGATTTCGTGGATGAGAAAACCCTCAGGGTCGAACCACGGTTCGCCGAAACGCGCGACGAGCACATCGCGCGTCCAGTCGCCCTGTTCGGGATGCGACGCAAAGGCACGCGCATTGAGCGCGAGCCACTCGTCGTCGTCGACCCCTGGTCGAAACGGGCGGGTCGTGAAACCATCGGGCACGCGATGTCGCGCGTCGAGCGGCAGCGCACAGCGCATGTGCAAGAGCGGGGCAGCAGCACTCAAGCCGTGCGCGGATGCAGCAGCGCGTTCTTGCGGGGTCGGCTCGCAGATGAACCAGCGAAGGCTGCCTCCGCCGGCGTTGGCGATGTCACGGATGAAGCCGTCGACTTCGTCGCGCGACACGTGGTCATGGCTGCGTACGACGAAGCCGCGATTGATGCGTGACAGCTCGATGCGCGACACGGTGAGAGGCTAACGACGCTGGTTGCCGGCGATTACCGTGGTGAAAATGGTTGCGCGAAAGAAGCAGACGGCGCGCACGAAGCAGACAGCGCGAAAGAAGTCTCCGCGAAAGCCGGCACGTTCGAAACGTCCGACGAAGGCCGAGCTTCCCGCGCACGCCGACACGATCTTGCGCGGGCTCAAAGCCGACTACCCGGTGGCGATCTGCGAACTCACGCACGACTCGCCGTTCCAGTTGCTCGCGGCCACCATCCTCTCCGCGCAGTGCACCGACGCGCGCGTGAACATGGTGACTCCGCATCTCTTCGCTGCGTATCCGACGGCGGCGGCACTCGCCGTTGCCGACGTGTCGCACGTGGAGCAGATCGTTCGATCGACGGGCTTCTATGCGTCGAAGGCAAAGAACCTGATCGGCATGGCGAATGCGGTGATGACACGGTTCGGAGGCGAGGTGCCGACGGAGATGGAAGACCTCGTCACACTGCCGGGTGTAGGACGCAAAACGGCCAACGTGTTGCGCAGCGCCGCGCTCGGCCTGCCCGGGCTTCCCGTCGACACGCACGTGCTGCGACTGTCGAAGCGTCTCGGGCTCACCCGCGACGAAGATCCTGTGAAAGTAGAGATGCAACTCAACGCGCTGCTCGCACCCGAAGAATGGGGAGAGTTCAGCCTGCGGATGATCTTGCACGGCCGGCGCGTGTGCGACGCGCGCAAGCCGCGCTGCGGAGAATGCCGGCTCGCGCCCGTGTGCCCGTCGCGCGAGACCTAGCCTCTCTGCGCATGTCTGACGACCGAGCACGAAGCGAGCGCAACGATGCGAGTGCGCGAGCCGAACTGGCTGCTCTGGTCGATGCGGTGGAAGCGATTCGGTCGCGATTGACGGCGTTGGCCGAGCGCCGCCAGGCCGCAGTGCGAGGCAGCGACGACGAAGCCGACTCGTTGTTGGTCGCGATTTACGAAGCCGAGCGCGGACTCTCGACCGCGATTCGCTTGTTGCAGCGCGCAGCACGTACGGCCCGCTGACGGCGCCGCCTCTTAGCCTTGATGCGTGAACCCGTACCCGAAACGCGACGACCTGCGCGCAATGACGGGCTATCACTCGCCCCAGGTGTCGGTGAAGGTGCGTCTCAACACCAACGAATCGCCGATCGAGCCGCCCGCCGAGTTTGTCTCTGCGCTCTCTGCGGCGGTGTGCGATGTGAAGTGGAATCGCTACCCAGATCGCGCAGCGCGTGAACTACGCGCGGCAATCGGCGCCTTGCACGGCGTCGACGCCGACAACGTGTTCGTCGCCAACGGCAGCAACGAAGTGCTGCAAGCCGTGCTGCTCGCGTACTCGGGCGCGGGGCGCAGCGTCGCCACATTCGAGCCGACCTACCAACTGCACTCGCACATCGCACGCATCGCCGGCGCCACGGTGGTCAACGGCCGCCGCAACAGCGACTTCACGCTCGACGCCGACGAAGTGCGCCGCGTGTGCCGCGAACACTCACCGAGCGTCACGTTCCTCTGTTCGCCGAACAACCCGACCGGCATGGCCGAAGACCCGGCCGTAGTTGCCGCGACCATCGAGCACGCGCCCGGTGTCGTGGTCGTCGACGAGGCGTACGCGCAGTTCTCGCCGCACACCGCGCTCGACAAGATAAATGAATCGTCGCGTGTCGCGGTGAGCCGCACGTTCTCGAAGACGTGGTCGATGGCTGCCGCGCGACTCGGATACCTCGTCGCACCGAAGTGGATGATCGCCGACCTCGAGATCGTCACGCTGCCGTACCACCTCGACGCGCTGAAGCAGACCGCCGGGCTCCTCGCGCTTCGCCACGTGGCGCACATGGAAGCCGGCGTGAAGACGGTGGTGGCCGAGCGCGAGCGCATGCTCGCCGCGATGCGCGAGATGCCGATCACCACGTGGCCGAGCCAGGCGAACTTCATGCTCTTTCGCCCCGACGCCCGACCCGGGCGCGAAGTGTGGCAGTCGCTGCTCGATGCGGGCGTGCTGGTGCGCGACTGCTCGTCGTGGGCGGGCCTCGCCAACTGCCTGCGCGTCACGGTGGGTACGAGGGCGGAAAACGACGCGTTTCTCGCGGCGTTGCGCGGCGCTTTCGCGGCGCGAGACTAGAGGCATGGCTCGCTCGGCTCGGCGTTCGCGCGCGACAAAAGAGACCCAGGTCGACGTGCACATCGACCTCGACGGCCCCGCAGCGACCTCGATCGACACGGGCATCCCGTTCTTCGACCACATGCTCGACCAGCTCGGCAAGCACGGCGGCTTCCGCCTTGACGTGCGCGCCAAAGGCGACCTGCACATCGACACGCACCACACCATCGAAGACGTGTCGCTCGCGCTCGGCGAGGCGTTCCGAGAAGCGCTCGGCGACAAAGCCGGCATCCGCAGATTCGCCAGCGGAGCATTTCCGCTCGACGAAGCACTCGTCGATGTGGCGCTCGATTTGAGCGGGCGTCCGTTCGTTGCGTGGGATGTGGCGCTGCCCGAGTGCCTGCCGCTCGGCAATCCGCCGTTCGACCCGCAGCTCGCCGAGCACGCGGTCACGTCGTTCGCCACCGCGGCCGCAATCACGCTGCACGTGCGCAAGCAGTCGGGCACCAACGTGCACCACATCATCGAAGCCACGTTCAAGGGTCTCGCGCGCTGCCTGCGTGACGCCGTGCGCATCGAGTCGAGCGGAGTGCCGAGCACCAAGGGCACGCTCTGATGTCGGCGCCGCTCGTCGCGGTGCTCGATTACGGCATCGGCAACCTGCGCTCGGCGCAAAAGGCGCTGCAGAAAGTCGGTGCCGACGCGCGGCTCACCGCCGACCACGCGCTCATCCGCGATGCGCACGCCGTGGTGTTGCCCGGCGTCGGCAACTTCGGCGCGTGCATGAACGCGGTGCGAGACAGCAACCTCGAATCGATCGTGCACGAACGCATCGCGGGTGCGCTGCCGTTCCTCGGAATCTGCGTCGGCATGCAGATGCTCTTCGACGGAAGCGACGAGAGCCCGGGCGTGGCCGGGCTCGGCGTGATTGCGGGACAGGTGCGGTACCTGCCCGACACCGTGAAGCGACCGCAGATGCAGTGGAACAAACTGCGGCTGCGCGGCGCCGACTCGATGTTCGCTGACATGCCCGCCGAACCGTGGATGTATTTCGTGCACTCGCTGCACGGCGTGCCCGACGACGCCTCATGCATCGTCGCCACCGCGGAGTACGGATGCGACGTGACTGCCGCAGTGCGACGCGGCAACCTGTTCGCCGTGCAATTCCACCCCGAGAAGTCGGCGGTCGACGGGCTGGCGCTCTTGCGCAACTTTGTCGACGCAGCACGCCTCGCCGTCGCGAGCGCGTGAACGTAACGACGCGAAATGCGTGACATGGAGCTGTATCCCGCCATCGACCTGCGCGGCGGGAGAGTCGTGCGCCTCGAACAGGGCGACTTCTCCCGCGAGCGCGTGTACGGCACCGACCCGCTCGAGACCGCCAAGCAGTTCGTCGACGATGGTGCGCAGTGGCTGCACATCGTCGACCTCGACGCGGCCAAAGGCGACGGCGACAACCGGTCGGTCGTGCGCGCGATTGCAACTGCGATCGGCGACAGTGCACGCGTACAGACCGGCGGGGGCGTGCGCAGCCTCAACGACGCACAGCAGCTCGCCGATGCGGGAGTCGCGCGAGTAGTCATGGGTTCGGCTGCCGTGCGCGAGCCGAGCCTGGTCGACGCGGTGGCGCGCGTGGTCGATGTGGCGGTCGGGCTCGACCACCGCAACGGCGAAGTTGCGACGCATGGATGGCTGCGCGGCTCTGAGCTCACGCTCGCCGACGCGGTGCGACAATTCGCGGCCGCATCTGCGTTCGTGGTCACCGACATCTCGCGCGACGGCATGTTGGCGGGCCCCGACGTCGACGGGCTCGCCGAACTCTTGTCGATCACCGACACGCCGGTGATTGCCAGCGGGGGAGTCGCCGACGTGAACGACCTGCGTGCACTGCGTGACGCGGCGGTGCGAGGCGATGGCGAGAACGTGCGAGGTCTCGCCGGTGTGATCGTCGGCAAGGCGATTTACGAGGGCCGCGTCGGCGTGCGCGAAGCGCTGCGTGCGCTGCGACGATGAGCGTGCTGCGGCGATGAGCAAGGCCGGAGAATCCGCCAAGCAACCGTACGGCTTTGCGCGCGTGATTCCCTGCCTCGACGTCACCGACGGTCGCGTGGTGAAAGGCGTGAACTTCGTCGGGCTCCGCGATGCCGGCGACCCGGTCGAGCTTGCGACTCGCTACGACGCCGAAGGCGCCGACGAAGTCGTATTTCTCGACATCACCGCATCGAGCGATGCGCGCCAGACGATGGTCGACATCGTGAGCCGCGCGGCCGAGCAACTGTTCATTCCGCTCACGGTGGGTGGCGGCGTGCGCGACGCGGAGTCAGCGCGTCGGTTGTTGCGCGCCGGGGCCGACAAGGTGAGCGTGAACACCGCGGCGGTGCGCCGACCCGAGCTGATCGGTGAGATCGCCGACGACTTCGGCAACCAGTGCGTGGTGTGCGCGATTGATGCGAAGCGGTCAGGCGTATCGCGCTACGAGGTGTTCGTCAACGGCGGCCGAACCCCAACCGGCATCGACGTGCGTGAGTGGGCGCAGCGCGCGGTCGCGCTCGGCGCCGGAGAGATTCTCCTCACGTCGATGGATCGCGACGGCACGCGCGACGGTTTCGACCTCGAGCTCACTCGCCTGGTCGCCGACGCCGTACCCGTGCCGGTGATTGCGAGCGGCGGGGTCGGGGCGCTCGACCACCTCGCTGACGGCGTGCTGCTTGGCGGCGCCGACGCGGTGCTCGCGGCGTCGATCTTCCACTTCGGAGAGTTCAGCATCGCCCAAGCGAAAGCCGCGATGGCGGCGCGCGGAGTCGCGGTGCGACCAGCGTCAGTAGCGTGAGCGAAATGTCGGACGACGAAAAACTTCCGATCAAGATGCTGAATGATCGGCTGCTTGTACGCATCCCGTCTGCCGACGGTGAACGACGTTCTTCGGGCGGAATCCTGATTCCGGCCACGGCGCAAGTGGCCAAGCGACTCGTGTGGGCCGAGGTCGTGGCGCTCGGCCAGAGCGTGCGCGCCGCAGAGGTCGGCGACCGAGTGCTCTTCAGCCCCGACGACCGATACGAAGTCGAAGTCGGCGGCGTTGACTACATCATGTTGCGCGAGCGCGACCTGCACGCCGTCGCCGCGTCTCGCATCGAGGCGAGCACGGGCCTCTACCTCTAGGCCGTCGCGTGCGCATCTCGCCCAGCCGCGAAGAGTTCCGCGCACTCGCGGCATCGCACGGCGTGGTGCCCGTGTGGGCCGAAGTACTCGCCGATCGCCATACGCCCGTCGGTGCGTTTCTCGCGCTCGTCGGTGACGCGCCGGGGTTCTTGCTCGAATCGGTCGAGCACGGCGAACGCTGGGCGCGCTTCAGTTTCGTCGGATGCCGTCCGCGCGCCGAGATCTCGCTCGTCGACGGAGTCGTACGAACGAGCGGTGCAGTGCCCGACTCGGTGCCGCGCGACAAAGGTTTTCTCGTCGCACTTGAGGCGATGCTCGCCGCACACGCGGCACCCGTCATCGAATCGTTGCCCCCGCTGCAAGGCGGAATGATCGGCCACATCGGCTACGACGTCGTGCGCGAGATCGAACGACTTCCCGACCCGCCGCGCGACGACAGAAAGTTGCCCGACGCGGTGATGTCGATGATCGGTTCGCTCGCGGCGTTCGACCACTGGCGCCAGCGCGCGTATCTCATCGAGAGCGTGCCGACGCTCGGCTTGTCGGGCGCGGCCGTCGACGCTGCCTACGACGCTGCGGTCGCCGCGGTGCAGCGCATGGCCGACGACCTCGCGCGCGCGACGCCCGGCGACTCGAGCGAGCCGCCCACGAGCGACGAACAACCAGTGGTGGCGGTGTCGTCGATGCCCGATGGCAGGTATCAAGACGCGGTGCGCGCCGCGAAAGAGCACATTCTCGCCGGCGACATCTTCCAGGTGGTGCTCTCGCAGCGCTTCGACGTGCAACTCGGTGCTGATCCGTTCGACTTCTACCGCGTGCTGCGCCAAGTGAACCCCAGCCCGTACATGTATTTCGTGCGCCACGACGCGCTGACCATCGCCGGGAGTTCGCCCGAGCCGCTCGTGCAGGTGCGCGATGGGCGAGTGACGAGCCGCCCGATCGCCGGCACGCGCAAGCGCGGTCGCGACGACGAGCACGACCGCCGACTCGCCGGCGAACTCGCCGAGAACCCGAAAGAGCGCGCCGAGCACGTGATGCTCGTCGACCTGGCGCGCAACGACGTGGGCCGAGTGGCCAAGTTCGGCAGCGTGAAGGTAGACGAGCTGATGACCCTCGAGCGGTACAGCCACGTGATGCACCTCACCTCGCAGGTGTCGGGCGAGCTGCGCGAAGGTCTGGGGCCCATCGACGTGCTGCGCGCGACGCTGCCGGCGGGCACGGTGAGCGGAGCGCCGAAGGTGCGCGCGATGGAGATCATCGACGCGCTCGAGCCGCTGCGCCGCGGGCCGTACGCGGGCGTGGTTGGCTACGTGGATTTCAACGGCAACCTCGACGCGGCAATCGCGATTCGCACGATGTTCGCGCGCGGCGACGAAGCGTGGTTTCAGGCCGGTGCCGGAATCGTGGCCGACAGCGATCCCGACGACGAGAACCTCGAGTGTCACAACAAAGCCGCCGCGCTGTTGGCGGCGGTGCCGACCGCGCGCCGCATGACGCAGCAGCGCACGAGTCAACGGACCACCACACAGCAGCGCAAGTCGGGGAGCCGATGACCGCCGGCGGGCCGAACACCGCGGCATTCGCCGTGCGCACTCGGCGCGACGTGATAATTGCGCGCGGTGCCGATGCGCGGAGTTTCTTGCACTCGCAGTTGAGCAACGACATCGCGTCGCTGGGGCTCGGCGCGTCGCGATACTCGTTCGTGCTCGAGCCCACCGGCAAACTTGCGGCATTCGTGCGCGTGCGCTGCGAGGCCGACGATGTCTTCGTGCTCGACGTCGACGAAGGTTGCGGCGCCTCGACACTCGCGCGACTGAACAAGTTCAAGATTCGCGTGAAGTGCGAGTTCGAGCTCTCGACGCGAGACGTGCTCGCACTGCGGCACCTCGATGCGCCGTCGCGTGGCACCGCGCTCGCTGTGCCTGGTGCAGTCGCGGCGTGGCGCGAGAACGATGGCGCAGTCGATGTGTTCGGTGACCTCAGCGCCGCCGCGCACGGGGAAGTGGCGGGTTTCGAAAGCGGCGACCACCACGATCTCGAACGCGAACGAGTGCGCTGCGCATGGCCGATCTTCGGCCTCGACGTCGACGGCGACTGCCTGCCGGCGGAGACCTCGCTCATCGATGTTTGCGTGTCGTTCACCAAGGGTTGCTATCCCGGTCAAGAACTCGTCGAGCGCATGGACAGCAGAGGGGCGAGCGCACCGCGCCGACTGATGCGCCTGCCCGCACGAACAGCAACCACAGGCTCAGGGGCGGTCGCGGCGGCAGGCGAGCCGTACGTGCACGGCGGCGTCGCGCTCGGGCGATGCAGTTCGGTGGCGGGCGAGTTTGCGCTCGTGATGGTGGCGAGAGCGCACCTCGGCGACGCCGAAGCACTCACTTCTCCGTAGACTTCTCCGAACTTATGACGTACGTCTACGCCTTCGACCACAAGCACCGCAAGGCGCCGATGAGCATGAAAGACCTGCTCGGCGGCAAGGGTGCCAACCTCGCCGAGATGATGACGGTGCTCAAGCTGCCCGTGCCGCACGGCTTCACCGTGACCACCGACGCCTGCCGTGACTACATGCGCGGCGGATGGCCAAAGAGCCTCGACAAAGAAATCGCCGCGCACGTCGCAGCGCTCGAGAAAAAGATGGGTCGCAAACTCGGCGACGCAAAAGACCCGCTGCTCGTGTCGGTGCGCTCGGGCGCCAAGTTCTCGATGCCCGGAATGATGGACACGGTGCTCAACCTCGGGTTGAACGACGCGAGCGTGCAGGGTCTCGCGCGTTCGACCAACGACGAGCGTTTCGCCTACGACTCGTATCGCCGGTTCATCGCGATGTACGGGCGCATCGTGCTCGGCGTCGACGGGCATTCGTTCGAGCATCCGCTCGAGGCAGCCAAGGCTGCGGTCGGCACCAAGAACGACGCCGACCTGCCTGCTTCGAAACTGCGCGAGCTGTGCGAGCAATACAAGGCGATCGTGAAGCGCGAGACGGGCAAAGATTTTCCGCAGGAACCCGCCAAGCAGTTGCGCGGCGCGGTCGAGGCCGTGTTCCGCTCGTGGAACGGCGCGCGCGCCATCGCCTACCGCGTGCGCGAGAAGATCAGCCACGACCTCGGCACGGCGGTCAACGTGCAGGCGATGGTGTTCGGCAACCGCAACAGCCAGTCGGGCACCGGCGTCGGCTTCACGCGCAACGCGGCGACGGGCGAGAACAAGCCGTACGGCGACTACCTCATCAACGCGCAAGGCGAAGACGTGGTGGCCGGCATCCGCAACACCGAAGACCTCGATGCGCTGAAGCGGCAGTTCCCGAAAGTGCACGCCGAACTGCTCGAGATTTTCGCGCGGCTCGAGCGCCACTACAAAGACATGTGCGACACCGAGTTCACGATCGAAGACGGCAAGTTGTGGATGCTGCAGACGCGCGTCGGCAAGCGCACCGGTGCGGCGGCGCTGCGCATGGCGGTGGAGATGGTGAAGAGCGGCGGCACCAAGAAGCACGCGTGGAAGATCAGCAAGAAAGACGCGCTCATGCGCATCACTGCAGACCACCTCGACTCGGTCTTGCACCCGCAGTTCGCGAACAAGACCAAGGCGATCGCCAAGGGTCTCGCGGCCTCGCCCGGCGCGGCGGTGGGCAAGGTGTATTTCACCGCCGACGACGCGGCCGCCGCTGTCGCCAACCACGGCGAAGCGGTCATCCTCGTGCGCAACGAGACGAGCCCTGAAGACGTGCACGGAATGATGGTCGCCAAAGGCATCCTCACCGCGCGCGGCGGACTCGTGAGCCACGCAGCCGTCGTGGCCCGCGGCTGGGGCACCCCCGCAGTGGTCGGCGCCGAAGCCGTGAAGATCGACGGCAAGCAGTTCTCGGTCGGCGACACGGTCGTGCGCGAGGGCGAAGTCATCTCCATTGACGGAGCCACCGGTGAGATCATGCTCGGCGCGCTCGCGATGGCCGGCTCCAAGCCGCCGGCGGAGTTCCACACGATCCTCAAGTGGGCCGACGAAATTCGCAAGGGCAAGCTCAACGTGCGCGCCAATGCCGACACCGGCGACGACTCGAAAGTGGCGCGCGAATTCGGTGCCGAAGGCATCGGGTTGTGCCGCACCGAGCACATGTTCCTCGCGCCCGACCGCCTGCCGGTGGTGCGCCGCATGATTCTCGCCGACACCCCTGCGCAAGAGACCGCAGCGCTCGAAGAGTTGCGCGTCGTGCAGAAGGAAGACTTCGCGGCGATCTTGCGCGCGATGAGCGGCCTGCCCGTGACCGTGCGCTTGCTCGACCCGCCGTTGCACGAGTTCCTCCCGCGCGTCGAAGAACTCGAACTGAAGAACGCGACCGGCGCCTTGTCGCAAGAAGAGATGAAACTGCTGAAGGCCGCGCACTCGTGGGCAGAGGTGAACCCGATGCTCGGCACGCGCGGAGTGCGACTCGGCGTGATCAAGCCCGGTCTGTACGCGATGCAGGTGCGCGCGCTCATGGAGGCCGCCGACCAGGTGGCGGGCGAGGGCTACGAGCCGATCGTCGAAGTGATGATTCCGCTCACCGTGACCGACGACGAGCTCGCGCTCGCGCGCGGCTGGGTGCAGGGCGTGCTCGACGAATTCGCGTCGCGTCCGCGCACCACGCCGTCAGGCAAGAAAGCCAAGCGACCCCAGGTCACCATCGGCACGATGATCGAGACGCCGCGCGCCGCGATTCGCGCCGACGAACTCGCCGCCCACGCCGACTTCTTCAGCTTCGGCACCAACGACCTCACGCAGATGACGTTCGGCTTCAGCCGCGACGACGTCGAGAGCCGCATGATGCCGGCGTATCTCGAGGCCGGATTGTTGAAGCGCAACCCGTTCGAGACCATCGACCAGACGGGCGTCGGCGAACTCGTCGAGATCGCCGCCAAGCGCGGCCGCAAAGCCAAGCGAAAACTCAAGTTGGGTGTGTGCGGAGAGCACGGTGGCGACCCCGAGTCGATCGGGCTCTTCTATCGAGCCGGACTCGACTACGTGAGTTGCTCGCCGTATCGCATCCCCATCGCGCGACTCGCCGCCGCGCAGGCCATCATCGGCGGCGCCAAGAGCGACACGAAGTAGACCATCATCCTCTTCGACGTTGATCGGCTGAGTGCCGCCGTGTCTGCGGCTGCGAGCGACGGCGACTTCGTCGATGTGACGGTGCATCCGTGGGCGTGGCCGATGCTGCTCGCGATCATCGCGGTGGCTCTGCTGATCGACTTGCTCGTCTTCCACCGCAAGGCGCACGTGGTGGAAATCCGCGAGGCGGCCATCGAGAGCGCAGTGTGGGTGGGCCTTGGTCTTGCGTTCACTGGTGTCATCGCGTGGATGTTCGCCGGGCAGGGGGCGGGCGCTTCCGCCGCCGTGGAGTATCTCTCGGCGTACCTAATCGAAAAGAGCCTCTCGGTCGACAACGTATTCGTGTGGGCGGTGATCTTCTCGCACTTCGCGGTGCCGCGCCAATACCAACACCGCACACTCTTCTGGGGAATCTTCGGCGCGCTCGTCATGCGCTTCGCCTTCATCGCGGTCGGCACGGCGGTGATCAACCGGTTCGCGCCGCTGCTGCTCGTCTTTGGTCTCTTCCTCATCTACACGGGTTGGAAGATCGTGAGCGGCAAGGACGAAGAATCCGATCCGAACGACACGCGAACCATGCGCCTTTTCCGCCGGTTCGTGCCGTCGGTCGACCACTACGACGGCCAGAACATGATCACCAAGGTTGACGGCAAGCGCTTCGCCACACCGCTGTTGGCCGTGCTCGTGATCATCGAGGTGAGCGACGTGATCTTCGCCGTCGACTCGGTGCCGGCCGTGCTCGCGGTGAGCCACGAACAGTTCATCGTGTTTGCGTCGAATGCGTGGGCGATTCTCGGCTTGCGAGCCCTGTATTTCTTGCTGGCCGACATGCGCGAACGATTCGTCTACATGCCCCAGACCATCAGCGCTCTGCTCATCTTCGTCGGCGCAAAGATGACTGCCGCGTACTTCGGCTTGCACATTTCGGTCGTGTTGTCGCTCGCGGTGATCGTCGGATTCCTCGCGATCGGCGTGGCGGCGTCGATTGTCGCCGACCGAAGAGGAAGTCGCGGGTCGAAGAGCCCCAACTAGCCTTCCGCGCGTGAGCGGGGCGGGCAACTAGTGGCGATTTCCGAAGACGACATCGAGCGCGTGCGAACCGCGCAGCCGATTTCGGCGGTGATCGGCACCTACATCGCGCTGAAGCGCGCCGGGCGAAATCACGTCGGGCTGTGCCCGTTCCACGGAGAAAAGACGCCGTCGTTCAACGTGCGCGACGAGACCGGTCGCTACAAGTGCTTCGGATGCGGCGCGTCGGGCGACGTATTTAAGTTCGTGCAAGAAACTGAGCGCGTCGACTTCGTTGGTGCCGTCGAGCACCTCGCGGCGAAGGTCGGCATCACCCTCAACTACACCTCGGGCGGGCCGTCGCGCGACCGCCAGCGCAACAAAGAGCTGCTCGAGGTGATGAACCGCGCGGTCGAGTGGTACCACCAGCGCCTCCTCACCTCGCCCGACGCCAAGGCGGCGCGCGACTACCTGCGCTCGCGCGGGCTCGCCGGCGACGTGGCGCGACAATTCCGGCTCGGGTGGGCGCCCGACGAGTGGGACGCGCTCAGCGTCGACCTCGGTGCGAGCGCCGACATGATGCGCGACTGCGGGTTGGCGTTCACCAACAGTCGCGGACGACAGCAAGATTCGTTTCGCGCGCGCGTGATGTTCCCCATCTTCAAAGAGTCGGGCGAGGCAGTCGCATTCGGTGGTCGCATCTTGCCGGGCAGCAGCGACCCCGCGAAATACAAGAACTCCGCCGAGTCGAAGATCTACGCGAAGTCGCGCACGCTCTACGGGCTCAACTGGGCGAAGTCAGACGTGGTGAAAGCCGACGAGATCGTGGTGTGCGAGGGATACACCGACGTCATCGGCTTCCATCGCATCGGGTTCACGCGCGCGGTCGCCACGTGCGGCACTGCGCTGACCGAAGATCACGTGCGACTCATCAAGCGCTTCGCCAACAACGTGGTGCTCGCCTTCGACGCCGACGCGGCGGGGCAGGGCGCCGCCGAACGCTTCTACGAGTGGGAGCGCAAGCTGCAGGTGTCGGTGAAGGTGGCGAGGTTTTCCGGCGGCAAAGACCCGGGCGAGCTCGCCGACACCGACCCCGAGGGCCTGGTTGCCTCCGTGCGCGACGCGCGAACCTTCCTTGCTTTCCGGATGCACCGCGTGATCGACGCGACTGACATCACCACGCCCGAGGGCAAAGAGCGCGCGTTGGTGAAAGTGGCCGCGATCATCCGCGAACATCCGAGCGACCTCGTGCGCAGCGAGTACGCCTCCGATGCCGCGCGGCGTCTCGACGTGAAGGAAAACATCGTGTTGGAGCGCGTCGCACAGCGCGGTGCCACCACAGCGCCACAACCGCAACCCGCCAACTCGGCGAGCAAGCGCGAGAACGCCGAGTTCATCGTGCTCGTCTTGATGGTCAACGATT